>Ga0181560_10000358_pt1 | contig 40719 bp, 40 predicted proteins | sample 011ome_20_FD_133751 | JGI IMG/M metagenome (GOLD analysis project Ga0181560, IMG submission 133751) | Coastal salt marsh microbial communities from the Groves Creek Marsh, Skidaway Island, Georgia - 011509CT metaG (megahit assembly) | ecosystem: Environmental > Aquatic > Marine > Intertidal... | reverse complement strand
TTGGGTTTGGGTTTGGGTTTGGGCTGAGCGCTCGCTTGTTTATTTGACTTCAAGCTTTCGGCGCTCACCAGTCGAGCCTCTATGGCAACGGGCTTGGCCACGCGAGCTACCACGGTGTTAGACGTGGCAAACTTCGTCGCCATGGCCAGAAATAACAGCACGTGCAAAAGAAGGGTGATTACCACCGGCGTACCAAACCATGTTAAGCGCTCAACCGTCGAGCTCACAGCGCTGCCGGCTCCTCAGTGACCAAACCCACCGATGGCGCTCCCGCTTCTTGGAGTGCGGTCATCAACATAACCACCGTGCCGTAGGCTACGGCCTGATCGCCCCACACCATCACCGGTTTTTGTGAATCACGACGTAAAACCGCACTGACCCGCTGTTTAATGGTGGCAAGCTCGAGTGCTTGTTTCTCATTGCCGCCCACATTGAGATAGAAACGCCCCGCCGCATCCACCGAGACGATCAGGGGCTCACTGTCTTTATTTTTTACGGGTTCGGCTGCAGCATTGGGCAAATCAACTTTCACACCCTGCATCAGCATGGGTGCTGTCACCATAAAAATAATAAGCAACACCAGCATCACGTCGATGTAGGGAACGACATTGATTTCTGCGACAGCTCTACGCTTGCGCATGGGCTCTAACTCCGTTGCCTGAGCGCACGTTGGGCATAGGTTTGACGCTGCAAAATACCCGAGAATTCATCCACAAAGGTGTCATACCGATTGATCAGGCCATCAACTCGGGCGGCAAAGCGATTGTAGGCCAGTACCGCTGGAATAGCTGCAAAGAGGCCCATCGCCGTGGCAATAAGCGCCTCTGAGATGCCTGGCGCAACGGTTGCCAAAGTCGCTTGGGTAGCATTCGCCAAGCCCCTGAAAGAATGCATGATCCCCCACACAGTACCAAACAAGCCAATGTAGGGACTTGTAGAGCCAACAGACGCTAAGAACGGCAAATTAGCTTCCAAGCGATCGCTCTCGCGCAATGTCGCCACCCGCATTGCGCGACGCGCGCCCTCAAGAATCGCATCTGCCTGAATATCGGTTTGTTGCGATAATCTGGAAAACTCCTTGAAGCCCGCTCTAAAAATACTCTCAACGCCTGTTGGTGGATTACCCTCAGCAACGGCCTCATTGCCCTCGCGATACAGTTGTGCGAGGTCAATGCCCGACCAAAAATGCTCCTCGAACGTCACTAAACTGTCATCGGTTCGGCGTAACAACATAAGACGCTGCACAATCATGTACCAAGACACCACTGAGGCTAGCAGCAACAGCAGCATCACCACCTGAACAGTGACGCTGGCGCCCATTATCAGCTCTAAAATGCCTAATTCTTCGTTCACTTGCGACCCTCAGTTTATTTGTTTCAGTCTCCGCCCTAAGCCAGCGCGGCGCGTAGTACGGTGGGTAGCCGACAGGGCCGCCTCGTCTCAGTGCTCACCAGCGCAATGGTGACTCGACCATCAACCAGTAGCTCATCGTCACAATTGACTCTCTGCTTGAATACCAGGGTCGCAGCACCAACACGCTCTATCGCAGCGGTTACCTGTAACCTATCATCAAGCACGGCTGGCCTACGGTATTTCACATCAACATCAGTCACCACAAACATGGTGTCATTACCTAGAAATGCTGGCTTATCAAAACCCAATGCACGCATATACTCGGTGCGGGCGCGCTCAAAGTACTTTAAGTAATTCACGTAGTAGACGATCCCGCCGGCATCGGTGTCTTCAATATAGACCCTAACCGATAATGAAAATTCCTGGGGCAAACGTTATTCCCCCAGGTCGAGTGGGAGGGACTGCGGAGCAGCGTCAGCGCGAGTGGGCGCGGGCAAGCCAAAATGGCTGTAGGCGCTACGCGTTGCCATGCGCCCTCTGGGCGTACGAATGAGGTAGCCTTGTTGAATTAAATAAGGCTCTAATACATCCTCAAGCGTGCCACGCTCCTCAGAAAGTGCAGCGGCTAAGCTATCAATCCCAACAGGGCCGCCATCAAATTTCTCAATAAGCATAAGTAGTAGTCGTCTATCGAGATGGTCGAAACCCTGCTGATCAACATTGAGCATATCTAGCGCTTGCTGAGCCACGCCTGCGGTAACGCGACCGTCAGCACGTACTTCGGCATAGTCGCGAACACGACGCAATAATCGGTTTGCAATACGTGGCGTACCGCGAGAGCGCCGAGCAACTTCGTGGGCACCCTGATTATCAATGGGAATCTCCAAAAGCTGTGCAGATCGCGAAACAATACGCGCAAGGTCTTCGACCTCATAAAACTCCAAACGCTGCACAATGCCAAACCGGTCGCGCAAAGGTGACGTCAAAAGTCCGGCTCGGGTAGTGGCGCCAACTAAAGTAAACGGAGGAAGATCGAGCTTGATTGAGCGCGCTGCGGGTCCCTCACCGATCATAATGTCCAGCTGATAGTCTTCCATTGCTGGGTACAGTACTTCTTCAACAAACGGGCTAAGCCTGTGAATCTCGTCAATGAAAAGCACATCGCCCGGTTCAAGGTTGGTCATGAGCGCCGCTATATCACCGGCCTTCTCAAGTACGGGGCCGCTGGTCGTTTTCAGTGACACACCCATTTCGTGAGCAATGATGGTGGCCAGTGTGGTTTTACCCAGTCCGGGAGGGCCAAAAATCAGCGTGTGATCCAGTGGCTCACCCCGCCCTGTAGCTGCAGCCAGAAAGATCTCCATCTGCTCGCGTACAACGCGCTGCCCTAAATAGTCCTCAAGGGTCTTGGGACGTATAGCACGATCAATTTGCTCGTCGGTATTGCCCGTTGGCTCCGCTGCGATAAGTCGATCTGTTTCAATCATGGCGTCTTCCCGTGCTTATTTGGGCTTATCCGCGCGGTGCGGCCGCTTTCAGAGCGAGTCGAATGAGCTCCTCGCTAGACGAGATATTCTCGTTATCAACGCTGGCCACCCACTTAGCTGCCTCGGGTAACTTATAACCAAGAGCCACCAGCGCTTGTTCGGCCTCTGTCCGATAATCGGGCGCCAGCGGGGCAGTGACCTGAGACTGGTCCGACAACTCGGGCGACAGTGCCTCGAGCCATTTGCCGGCCTTGTCGCGCATCTCAATTAAAAGACGCTCAGCAGTTTTTTTACCAACCCCAGGAAGCGCTACTAAGGCGTTCACGTCATCGCGCTGCAGGCACTGGGCAAAGGCACGTGCATCCATACCTGACAATAAGGTCAGCGCTAAGCGTGGCCCCACCCCACTCACCTTAATGAGTTCACGAAACAAGCGTCGATCGGCTTCCTCGGCAAAACCAAATAACAGCTGGGCATCCTCCCGCACAACAAAATGGGTGAGTAATGTAACCTCGCCACCCAAGGCAGGTAGTTGAAATAAGGTGGTCATAGGCACTTGAATCTCATAGCCCATGCCACCCACATCAACCACGATATCGGGAGGGTGCTTGGCAACCAGTTGACCACGAATATATCCAATCATACGTGCATCCTAGCGCAATCGACCTCGACTGAGTGCTTTTGCCGGTATCTGTTTTAGCAGATGGCTGGAATGGCTATGACACAGTGCTGCCGCAAGCGCGTCAGCGGCATCCTCCTTCGGTACAGCGGGCAGTGCCAAGAGGGTTTTTACCATGTGCTGCACTTGCTCTTTGGTCGCACCGCCCGTGCCCACAACGGCCTGCTTAATTTGCCGTGCAGAGTATTCCCGCACCGTTACACCTCGTTGCACACAAGCCACCATGGCCGCTCCACGTGCCTGACCCAGCTTTAAGGCAGCATCGGGGCCACGCGCAATGAACACCTGCTCGATTGCCAGTTCAGTGGGCTGAAATTCGTCGCAAATCTGATTAATAGCGTCAAACAGGACACCCAGCCGAGGTGGTAGAGGCTCATCAACAGGCAGCCGGATGATACCACTACTGATGTAAGTGGATTTACCACCCTCTGATCGTATGACCCCAAATCCGGTTTTACGCGAGCCGGGATCGATGCCCAAAATAATCGCCATGACATGCACCTCTCTCGTCCTAGTTTGACGCAACTTGCTCGTGGCGTCATGGCATCGCATGGATTGGTTAATCCCTGACCGCGAACAGTGGCTCGCCCGTCTTGGTTGCCGGCGATATTATGCCTTGGACAAGGGGTCGATCTGGCGCAGCCTAATGCTCAATTCTTTGAGTTGTTGTTCTGAGACTGAACCGGGCGCGTCGGTCATGACGCAATGCGCAGATTGAGTCTTAGGGAACGCAATGACGTCGCGGATAGACTGACCACCAACCATTAACATAACCAGTCGGTCGAGTCCGAAAGCAATTCCGCCATGAGGGGGCGCGCCGTAGCGTAATGCGGACAGTAAGAAGCCAAATTTCTCCTCTGCCTCATGCTCATCGATACCTAAAATGCCAAATACTGCTTGCTGCATCGCTTGGTCATAAATACGAATGCTGCCGCCGCCCACCTCCGAGCCATTGAGTACCATATCATAGGCCCTAGAGAGCGCTGACGCAGGATCTGCCTTCAGGGTTTCCACATCGCAAGCTGGCGCGGTAAAAGGATGATGCAAAGGCGTTAACCCACCATCGGGCGTTTCCTCAAACATAGGGAAATCAACAACCCAAAGCGGCGCCCAGTCTTCGCCGACCAGGCCCAGATCTTCGCCAACCCGCAGTCGCAGCGCACCCAGCGCCTCATTAACAACAGTGCGCTTGTCTGCGCCGAAGAAAATAATATCTCCATCGGTCGCTTCGAGCCGCTCCATCAACGCGTGCACGACCGATTCGGGCATAAATTTGAGAATCGGAGACTGTAGACCCTCAACACCGGCTGCAAGATCATTGACCTTAATCCAGGCCAATCCTTTGGCACCGTAAATGCTCACAAACTTTGTGTAGTCGTCGATCTCTTTGCGCGAAATTTTTGCGCCACCCGGCACTTTGAGTGCCGCCACACGTCCCTGAGGGTCATCGGCGGGACCACGGAATACCTTAAATTCCACTTGCTGCATCAAATCATCAATCGACACCAGCTCAAGACCGATACGTAAGTCTGGTTTGTCAGACCCGTAACGCTCCATGGCTTCGTGCCAAGTCATGTGCGGGAAATCCCCCAACTCAACGCCACAGTGTTCACTCAACAACCCTCGGACCATGCGCTCGGCAATGGCCATAATTTGCTGTTCATCAAGGAACGAAGTCTCAATGTCGATCTGGGTGAATTCCGGCTGCCGATCCGCTCGGAGATCTTCATCGCGGAAACAGCGAGCAACTTGGTAGTAGCGATCAAATCCAGACACCATCAATAACTGCTTAAACAACTGCGGTGATTGGGGTAGCGCAAAAAACTCACCTGGATGCGTGCGACTGGGCACTAAGTAATCGCGCGCGCCCTCAGGCGTAGCTCGGGTGAGAACCGGCGTCTCAATATCCAAAAAACCTTCTGATTCTAAGAAAGAACGTATTGAGTACGTAATTTTGGAACGAGCAATGAGGTTGCTTTGCATCTCTGGACGGCGTAAGTCCATGTAACGATACTTGAGACGCACGTCTTCACCCACGGATGTGTGGGAATCGAGCTGGAAGGGTGGCGTCTGGGCTACACTCAGAATTTCAAGCTCCTTACCTAAAAGCTCAATAGCACCCGTGGCCATAGCGGGATTCACCGTACCCTCACCGCGAGCGCGAATACGGCCCGTTATTTTAAGTACGTATTCACTCCGCACCCGATCAGCTCGCTCAAAATGCTCACCGGTATCAGGATCAAAAACGACCTGAACAATACCTTCGCGATCGCGCATGTCCAAAAAGATTACACCGCCGTGATCTCGGCGGCGATCAACCCAGCCGGCAATCGTTACCGTTTCGTCGATGTGAGACTCATTAAGTGAGCCGCAGTAATGGGTGCGCATAATTATCTGCCATTCAGTGTAAGGAGAGCATCAGGCCCGCCTAGGCGGCTGACGAGTTCTCAGATTTTTTGGTCGCGGCTTTGGTTTCGGCTGCCTTGGTTTCAGTCTTTGTTTCAGTTTTAGTCGATGCCGCTGCGCCGTCGCCGCTCGTGCCAGACTCTCCCGCCAGGTTCTTTTTGTTGCCTGTTTTGAAGTCTGTCTCGTACCAGCCACCGCCGGCGAGACGAAAAGACGGCGCACTCAGTTGTTTTTTAAGTGCAGATTTACCGCACGCGGGGCAGTCGGTAAGCACCGGATCAGACAACTTCTGAATAGCTTCAAGCGCGTGACCGCACTCAGCGCACTGGTAGTCGTAAATAGGCACGTTGGGTTCCTCCTCAACACACTGTGATTGGTTTTGACAGTGTTCACATGAGGCCAGATTGATAAATTACAAGGGCGCGGAGATTACCGCAAAGCAGGTCGATAATAAAGTTTAAAGCGCATTCAGCGCCGCTGAGGATATCGGGGCCGGCCGGGTTTTGGAGGGCTTGGATTCAAATTCCGCTCAAATTGTGAGATCGCCCTAAAGAAATCGGGCGCTCAATGAGCGCCCAAGGCATCGCCATTAGTTATTGGCAAACTCTTTCATCTTCTTCAATGGGCGTATCTTAACTGCTGTGCTCGCGGGCTTGGCCTTGAACATAGTCTCCTCGCCAGTGAAAGGATTGATACCTTTGCGTGCTTTAACGGCAGGCTTACGCACGGTCATGATTTTCATCAGACCTGGAATGGTGAACTCACCAACCGAGCGCTTCTTGATACTGCCCTCAATGAGCTTCTCGAGCTCACCAATGACATCGCCCACCTGCTTTTTGGTCAAACCGGTGTTGTCGGCAATACCGGCAACGATCTGAGTCTTAGTGAGCTTTTCCTGGATAGCCTTCACCTTTGCAGGTGCTTGAGCGGCTGCTTTAGCAGGCGCTTTCTTAGCGGCTGCTTTTTTCTTTGCGGGTGCCTTTTTAGCTGCTGCTTTTTTGGTTGCCATGCGTCTATTTTCACCTTTTTTAGTGTGTTTCGGAGACTGGGTAACCGACGTTTGCACCTATTTTATTAGGTCCAACCGTGCAGTTCCGACGATTCAACCCGATTAAACGCTACAAAACAAGTGGCCACGCGCTAAAAAGATAATTTTTTGACCGGGATAAATATTTTTAGGCCGTATATGGAAACACGTTGCACCCAACCCCACGGCCCGTAAAATACGGGCATCCCAGACCGGAATGCTATCGTCATGCGCGCGAGCGATTTTTTACTTTCTACACTCAAAGAGACCCCCGCTGATGCGGAGGTCGTCAGCCATCAGCTGATGATGCGTGCTGGCCTTGTTAGACGTATCGCTGCAGGTATCTATACATGGATGCCAACCGGACTGCGCGTGCTACGCAAGGTTGAAGCTATTGTCCGTGAAGAAATGAATCGCGCCGGCGCGATGGAGCTGTCAATGCCGGTTGTGCAGCCGGCAGAGCTTTGGCAGGAATCGGGTAGGTGGGAGCAGTACGGTCCAGAGCTTGCCCGTTTACAGGATCGACATCAACGCGATTTTTGCTTGGGCCCCACTCACGAAGAGATCATTACCTACGTTGGACGTAACGAGATTAAAAGTTATAAGCAATTGCCGGTAAATTTTTATCAAATTCAAACTAAATTTAGAGACGAAATACGCCCTCGCTTTGGTGTCATGCGCTCCCGTGAGTTCATCATGAAAGACGCCTACTCATTCCATGTCGATCAGGCGTCGCTGGAGCAAACATACTGGCGAATGCACGCTGCATATACCGCTATCTTTACGCGCCTAGGGCTTAACTTTAGACCAGTTGAAGCCGATACGGGCTCGATTGGTGGTAGCCACTCCCACGAATTTCATGTTCTGGCTGAATCAGGTGAAGATGACATTGCGTTCTCCACGGCTAGTGACTACGCAGCGAATGTCGAGCTTGCGGAAGCCCTGGCACCAACGGCGCAGCAATCCGAGTCGCACGTTGCGCTCACTAAGTTTGCAACACCTGGCGTTAAGACCATTGAAGATTTGGTTGCCCATGCCAATGTTGCCATTGAGTCCACCGTAAAAACACTTTTCGTTCTCGGCGAAGACGAAACGCTAATAGCACTGGTTATCCGTGGAGATCACCGACTCAACGAGATTAAGGCCGAGAAAATTGCAGGCGTGGCGGCACCCTTGAAAATGGCCGATGAAACAGGTGTCCGCGATGCTATAGGCGCCGGATTCGGCTCTCTGGGCCCGATAGGATTGCAGCAGCGCATCATCGTCGACAGAAGCGCTGCGCATATTGTTAACTTTGTGTGTGGCGCTAACGAGCCGGAACAACATTACAAAGGCGCTAATTGGGGACGTGATGTAGCGGAATTCGAAGTCGCCGACTTGCGATCTGTCGTTGCTGGCGATCCTAGCCCCTGTGGCAATGGCACCCTAAATATCCGTAGAGGTATCGAGGTTGGGCACATTTTCCAACTGGGTACAAAATATAGCGAAGCCATGAATGCCATGATTTTAGATGAAACCGGCAAGAACGTCCCCATGTCTATGGGCTGCTATGGCATTGGTGTCACCCGTATCGTTGCTGCAGCGATAGAGCAGAATCACGATGACAGAGGAATCATTTGGCCCAAAGCCATGGCGCCTTTCACCGTCGCACTTGTGCCGCTGAATATGGATAAATCGCCCGTGGTGGCGGCAGCGACGGAAACGCTATATAGCCAACTGCTCGCTGCCGGTATTGATGTTTTCCTAGACGATAGAAAAGAACGCCCCGGTGTGAAATTTGCGGAGATGGAATTACTGGGCATACCTGTGCGCGTGACGCTAGGGGAGCGATCTCTTCAAGCCGGCAATGTGGAGATCCAAAGCCGTCGTGATGGTGAATCTCACGACATTTCGACGGACCAGGCCTACACCTACATTAATGAGTTACTCACCAGCCTCTGAGTACGTGCGCCCAACTCATACAGGCGACAAGACACGGTGAGTCTCTCTCGACGTATGCGTCAACACGTCGCGCTTGTAACCATAGCGCTATGCCTCGCCGCTAAGGCCACAGTCGTAAACGCAACATCGAGCCTCGATAACAATTTGCGTGTCTTCCTTAAGCAGACCATTGCCAGCGCCACCAGCTTTACTGATCAATTTGATGCGCAAGTATGGTTGCTCGATATGCAGCAGCGACTAGCGCCATTTGTACCCGATCCAAAGGAGCGACTCGAGCTACTTACAGCGGTTCATCACGCCGCAACGGCGAGCGGCCTAGCACCAGAACTCGTTCTTGCCGTAATTGAGGTAGAAAGTCACTTCAACCGCTTTGCAGTTTCTCGCGCTGGCGCTCAAGGCTACATGCAAGTCATGCCATTTTGGCGTACCGAAATTGGGCGACCGCAGGATAATCTTGTTAACGTAGAGACGAATTTGCGCTACGGCTGCCGGATCCTGCAATTTTACCTGCAGCAAGAATCTGGCAATTTGCATCGAGCTTTGGCAGCCTACAACGGCTCTCAAGGTAGCCGCCGCTACAGTGACAAGGTCTACCGTGCTTGGTCAGCGCGTTGGCGCACGGCTCCGTTAGAATGGTAATAAGCGCTGACAATAAGAAAAAATAACGCAAACAGCCAACCTCTGAGAGAGGTTATACTGTGACCAACTGGGGTAGCGCGCCTGATTGACTCTCGAGCAACAGAGCAATCTGGCCATCGAAGCCGCGGAGAGACGAGTCAAGTGGACAATCTCAAACTGCTAAACCGCTGGAATGTTGATATGGCCCGTGCAATTCAGGCAGCGGGTAGCGACGAATTCTTTGCCGCACTTTTTCAGGCCGTAGCTAATCAGGTAAAAATCTGTTTTCCCCAAGTATGGCTTTATCATCGAGATTTACCACCGAAAGTCCTAGAATACGACATTCCAAAAGCTGACATACCCCTGCAAATAGATCGGTATCTTGAAGGTCCCTATCGCGAAGATCCGTTCTATCAAATCTCAATGAGCTCGCCACGCAGTCATATCTATCGACTAGGGCGCCTCGCCGGTGGTGACTTTGAGAAATCCGCCTACTACCAAAGCTATTACGGCGATACGGGCACAGTTGATGAAGTCATTTTTTTGACCCGCCTTGAAGACGGCAGTGTTATCAACTTTTGCGTTATGCGCCTACCCCACCAAGGCGAGTTCTCACAACAAGAATACGACCTGCTTTACTCGCTATCAGAACCTATTGCGGCCATCATCCAGTCTCATTGCCATCGAGACGATTTTGTCATTAGCAACCTGTTGCAACCGGGTTTAGATGCCCAGATTGACCAAGCTTTTCGCACGTTCGGTAGCGAATATGTTAGCAGCCGAGAACGACAGGTACTGGAGCTTATGTTGCGCGGGTATGGCGCCGATATCACCGCCGAGCGATTGGATATCTCGTTGGAGACCGTGCGCCGCCATCGCAAATCAATTTATAAGAAAATTGATGTCAATTCTCAGGCCGACTTGTTCGCACTATTCATCAACAGCATGCCCTATATTGGCGAGGCACAGGGGAGCGACCCCTTATCGGTATATATGGGCTAGCGGCGTGTGGCAGATGCTCGTTAAAGCAAGAACTCGCTCATTTAAAGCCATGCGGTAGCTTGCCACAGCAGTTAACAGCCGCGTTTGTTTATAGTGGCTCTACCCCTACCCATTCTGGGCATTGCCCACTGTGGTCGGCAACGGGCACACTGTAGCGCTTATATATTTTCATCGAGAAGCCATGCGTCGCGAAATTGATCTGTTCCTCAAAGCCTTCCCCAATGTTGCGATGATTGAGGCGTTGATCACCGACTGCAACGGTGTTGCCCGGGGCAAATGGATTCCGCGGGGCAAAATTCAATCGGTACTGGAAAACGGCTTAAAGCTCCCTAAATCCGCGCTGGGTTTGGACATTTGGGGGCGTGACATTCCCGAACTCGCCTTCGCCAATGGCGATATCGACGGCTACTGCCTGGTAGTTGAGAATTCGCTCAGGCCCATGCTGACGCCTCGCGGCATTGATCAGGGCCAGCTGATCATGACTATGTATAACGAGGATCAGACTCCGTTCCTCGGTGACCCAAGACAAATTCTGGCTCAACTTGTAGCTCGCTTTACTGAGCAGCAATTACGTCCCTGTATGGCAGTCGAGTTAGAGTTCAGCTTACTACCCGACCCCGGTCACGACCGACCATTGCGGGAAGCATTTAAAGGGCGCGAGTCGTTGGGTGGTAATCTCTATGCACTCGACGAGTTAGATCGCCATGCAAAAATGCTTGAAACTTTACGTGAGGCCTTTGAGATACAGGACTTACCTTACGAGGGCATTATAAAAGAAGCAGCTCCAGCTCAATTCGAAATCAACATGGCACACAACGACAACGTGCTGGAGCTCGCGGATCAAATTATTCGTATGCAGCGCTGTGTACGCATGGTGGCGGCTCGCTATGGCATGATTGCCAGCTTCATGCCAAAACCCATGGATGATGAAGCGGGCAACGGCATGCATGTGCATTGTAGTTTGCTTGATCATCGCGGATCGAATGTGTTCAATGATGGCAGCGAACAAGGCAGCAAGATGCTCCGGCAAGCAGTGGCTGGATGCCTAAAAGTTATGCCTGACTCTATGCTCATTTTGGCTCCAAGCTTCAACGCTTACCGACGCTTTCAGGCCGGCAACCACGCGCCTACTGTTCCAACCTGGGGGATGGATAATCGAACCACAGCCATTCGTATACCCGCAGGGCCGCCAGCAGCCAAGCGTCTTGAGCATCGCGTTGCCGGCGCCGATGCCAACCCATACCTGACACTGGCGGCCGTACTCGCCGGCGTTCTCCACGGCCTGGACAAGCGCTTGACCCCACCGCCTCACATAAAAGGCAATGCTTGGGACCAAGAACACGGGGCCGAGCATTTACCCACGCTCATGAGTCATGCGATGGAATCCTTTGAAGCATCCGAAATCCTACGTCACTACCTGAGTGAAGAATTTCAAATTATCTTTGCTAAAACCAAACAGCAGGAGCTCAATGAGTTTCAACGCCGGGTAACCGATTTTGAGATTGAGAGCTACCTACGAGGCTAATCCGTCATTTCATGACTCGCCTATCGCCGAATAACTGGCCAACTGTTTACGCTAGATTCGCATTTATGATCGATTGAGCTTGGAGTGCGCTTTTTGCGTATAGAGTAAACTGATGTGTTCAATGCTAAGCGTTAGCGCATCAATCTATACACGTCGGTGGTAGCCACCTATACAGGTCGGTGGTAACCACCTATACAGACTCGTCGTAGCCACGTAGGCGCTTTGTGGCAACGAAACTTTGCTCTCGCAATAAAGGAAGAAAGATGTCTCAACTCTACACGTTTACCGCCATGGCAACTAACGGCACAGAGGTGAATCTCGCTGACTATCGCGGCCGTGTCCTTCTTATCGTCAACACGGCATCCAAGTGCGGCTTCACACCCCAATACACCGGATTGGAACAACTCCAGCAAACTTTCCATGAGCAAGGCTTTGACGTTCTCGCTTTTCCTTGTAATCAGTTCGGCAAGCAAGAACCTGGCACTGATCAAGAAATCGTTGAGTTTTGCTCTATGAACTTCAATACCTCTTTCCCATTGTTCGCCAAGATTGACGTCAACGGTGAGTCCGCACACCCGCTCTATGGATGGCTCAAAAAAGAAGCGCCGGGGATCTTTGGTTTAGAGGGGATAAAATGGAATTTCACAAAATTCCTCATCGACCGAAATGGAGCTGTCGTTAAGCGCTATGCCTCCAAAGACAAACCTGAAACCATAGCAAAGGATATTGTAGCGGTGCTTTAAATCCCTGCAGTGGCTTTGCCCCGTCTCTCAAAACCGGGCGGGGCGTATCTAAGAGGGCTTACTCGCACGCAAACGCCTGTGTCCCTATGTCAGTTACAGTTACCAGGTTGTTAGTGACCAAGTAACGGCGGTCGATCGCTGAAAATGAGTCAAAATGCCGCTAGTGCTCCCGCGTCTCACGGAATCGAATGTCCGGCCAACGCTCCTGCATTAACGATAAATTAACCCGTGTGGGAGCCAAATACGTAAGGTAGCCACCGCCGTCTTCCGACAGATTATCAGCCGCCTTTTTACGGAATTCCTCAAGTTTACGGGGGTCGTCGGCCTCTATCCACCTTGCCGTATACACATTAACGGGCTCATAGATGGCTTCAACTTTGTACTCGTCTCGCAATCGGTAGGCGACCACATCAAACTGTAACTGCCCGACCGCGCCGACGATGAGATCGGATGAGTTCAACGGTGAGAAAACTTGCGTAGAGCCCTCTTCTGATAGCTGCTGCAAGCCTTTTTGTAAGGCTTTCATTTTCATAGGGTCTTTGAGGCGAATCCGTCTGAACAACTCGGGGGCAAAGTGAGGAATACCGGTAAACTGCAGGTCCTCCCCATTAGTAAACGTATCGCCAATCTGAATAGTACCGTGGTTATGTAGCCCAATAATGTCGCCAGACACAGCGGAATCCACCAGTACTCGCTCTCCAGCTTTAAATGTGACAGCATCGGCTATCCGCACTTCTTTGCCAGTTCGGACATGCCTCATCTTCATGCCTTTTTCATAGCGACCCGAGCAAACTCGTAAAAATGCAATTCGATCTCTGTGTTTGGGATCCATATTCGCTTGGATTTTAAAAACGAAACCCGTGAAATTTTGCTCGAAAGCATCTACTTCTCTGCTCTGGGTATTGCGGGCCAGGGGAGCGGGCGCCCACTCTACAAACTTGTCTAGCATTTCACGCACACCAAAATTACCCAGTGCAGTGCCAAAAAACACTGGTGTTAATTGCCCCGCTAAAAAAGCCTCGGTATCAAACTCATGACTCGCGCCACGTACCAGTTCAATCTCATCACAGAACGCCTGGTACTCATCGGACAGCAGTTCTCTAGCTAGTTCTGAGTCCAGTCCTTGAATGCGCACATCCGGCGGAAGCACGGCATTATTTCCCTGTTCAAAAACATGGATCTCGTCGGTGTACAGGTTGTACACACCTTTAAGATGACGTCCCATGCCAATCGGCCAATTAATGGGCGCGCCGGCAATACCCAACACTTCTTCAATCTCGTCCAGCAACTCGATTGGATCGCGGATATCGCGATCGAGCTTATTCACAAAACTCACGATAGGCGTATCCCGAAGCCGACATACGTTCATTAACTTGATCGTTCGATCTTCGACACCCTTAGCGCCATCAATAACCATGAGTGCAGAATCTACGGCGGTCAGTGTCCGGTAGGTATCCTCGGAAAAATCCTCGTGACCGGGGGTATCCAACAAATTTACTGTGCGCTGTTGATAGGGAAACTGCATCACTGAGGAGGTCACAGAAATGCCACGCTCTTGCTCTAAAGACATCCAGTCCGAGGTGGCATGAGGCCCGCGCTTACCTTTAACAGAGCCTGCCACTTGGATGGCACTGCCGAGCAGCAGTAGTTTTTCTGTGATGGTTGTTTTACCCGCATCGGGGTGAGAAATGATTGCAAATGTGCGGCGTGCCGCAACATCGCGTGCTAGTTCAGACATGAAGCCTCCTTGTGAGGCGGCGATTATGCCACTGCACAGGATGCAATGCCGCGTCGATATTCACACTCGCACATATTTTCCCGGCCCCAACCGTAAGTTAATTATGCAGTGCTCAACTCATTAACCAAACACGCGGCCAAACGATTACCCACAGCGATCATATCCAAAGTCTCCGGGGCGATGAGGCGAGCCATGGAAGTAACCTCTAATCCCGGATAACCACAGGGATTAATACGACTAAAAGGCTCGAGGTCCATATCGACATTCAATGCAAGGCCGTGATAGCTGCAGCCTCGGCTAATCTTGAGTCCAAGAGAGGCAATTTTTTGACCCGCAACGTAAACGCCTGGGGCCCCAGGATCTGCAGCGCCGTTAATGCCGTACTCTGACAGCAACGTGATAACGGCGCTTTCCAAGCACGTTACCAGCTGTCGTACCCCCAAGTGGGAACGTTTAATATCCATGAGTACGTAGGCCACCCACTGACCCGGTCCGTGATAGGTAACCTGACCACCACGATCAATCTGGACCACGGGAATATCTCCCGCAGTAATGACATGCTCGGGTTTGCCAGAAATGCCCTGTGTAAAGACTGGCCGATGCTGGAGAAGCCACAGCTCATCTGGACTGTCGGGGTCGCGATTACGGGTGAAGCGTTGCATGGCTTCAAAAGTCGGCAAGTAGTCGACGCAACCAAGAAAACGCGTGTGCACGTTGCTACATGACCATCTTGACGAGGCCCGTAGCCATTAGGTCTTGGTGCAGCGCCTCAAGCTGAGCCTTTCCGGTTGCTTCAATAATCACGGTAATAGATAAAAACTTGCCGCCCGAACTCGCACGCATTGTCATCGTGCTGGTATCGAATCCTGGCGCATGACGCTCGACAATTTCGATCACCGCAGGGTGCAATTGCTCGCTCGATCGACCCAAAACTTTTATTGGATAACTGCAAGGAAATTCTATTTTCGGTGGTTCTTGCTGTGTCACTTGCTGTCCCCAAATAAACCTGAGAGCCAAAGCAGGAGTGCGTCCCACAAACGAGCAAAAAACCCCGCCTCAGGCACATCTTTGAGCGCCACTAGCGGCCGCTCTAAAACAACTTCTCCATCGAGAATAACTTTAACGAGGCCAATCTCATCACCGCGAGCAATAGGCGCCTCTAACGTGTCATTGAACTGCGCAACAATCGACGGCTCTTTATTACTTCTTGGTACGGTAATCGACGGTGTCTCAAGCACGCCACCATCTACCAGGCCGACCACTCCTTTCCAGACGCGCTGCTGACCCAAGGACACCTCAGCCGCGAGCGGCTTGAGTGTTTGGTAAAACCGAAATCCATAATTGAGCAAGGATCGCGTTTCTGCTGTCCGCGAAAGGGTGCTTTCGCTTCCAAGCACCACCGAAACAAGACGCATGCCGTCGCGCTCAGCAGAGGCCACCAGACCATACCCAGCAACACTGGTATAGCCTGTCTTCAAACCATCTACCGTGGGATCTTCCCGCAATAACAGATTGCGATTGTACTGAGTAATATCGTTGTAGGTATAAGACTGCTCTCGATAGACTCGATAACGATCGGGGTGCTCCCTGATCGTTGCAACTGCGAGCACCGCTAAGTCCCGCGCGGTAGTGAGATGATCAGGATGCGGCAAACCGTGACTATTGACAAAAAACGTGTCGGTCATACCCAATTCCCGTGCATAGCCGTTCATCATTCCCGCAAAAGCCTCCTCGCTGCCGGCTATATGCTCAGCAATCGCCACGGTCGCATCGTTACCGGAGGAAATCACAATACCTCGCTCTAATTCTTGTACCGTCACATCCTTTCCGGGTTCGATCCACATCAGCGATGAGCCCCGAAAGGTAGGGTTCTGTGACCAAGCATTGCGACTGACTGGCACCTTGTCATCGAGTGACAATCGCCCATCATCGATTTCCTCTGCAAGAATATAAGCTGTCATCAACTTGGTGAGGCTAGCGGGAGGCAACTGTTGGTCGGCGTTATGCTCCACCACTATTTTACCCGTCGCAAAGTCCATCAATAAGTAAGCGTCGGCATTGATGGTCGGAGGCGCTGGTACAATAGGTCCAGCTAGCACCGGGACACTTAGACTCAACAGTAAAACAAAACGCAACATCAGCTTCCTCGCAGGATTCATAAGTAGGGAGATGGTATCAGCAGGGTCTTAGTGCGGGCAAAAATCATGGTAAAGGTTGTCCTCGAGACAAACCAGCCGCATCGAGACTACGGCGTACATGGTCAAGTTGACTCTCCGAATCAAAAGGCCCAGCACGCAAGCGATACAACCGGCCTGCATTCGTATCAACATTGGTAATTTCAACTGGCACTTTCACCATGGGCAGTACGATGGATAGCACGCGACGTCGAAGTGCATCAGCTGCCGCAGGCGAGGAGAAAGCACCCAATTGGAGAAAACGGTAGCGAACTTCATTACGAGTATCGATGCCGCGACGATCATCTACGCCCGCAATGTCCAAAGCTTCAACGAGCACACGTGCAGTACCTTGATCAGCAAATCCTAATTTAAGGGCGGCACCGTAGGACAAATCAATAATTCGATCCGGGTGAAATGGACCGCGATCATTGACCCGCAGCACCATGGTTCGTTGGTTCTCTAGATTGACAACACGAACATAAGAAGGAATTGGTAGCGACTTATGCGCCGCAGTCGGGCCATAAACGTTGAATTGCTCGCCATTGGCGGTCTTCCTACCGTGAAATTTTAGCCCATACCAAGAGGCGATACCCTGCTCACTATAGCCACGAGCAGTGGACAACACGGTGTAGGTTTCTCCATTAATGGTGTAGGGACTGGTATTGCCCGCCGCCAAAATCGGATCTGGGCGGGGCTGCGCATCAACAATGGCATCAGCACTTATAGGAGGCGGGGCAGAGTCAGCAATAGGGCGCGTGGTGGAGCAGCCATGCAGCGCTCCCATTACAAAAGTGAGTACGATCGCCCATAGTCCTGCAGTCGACACCAGAGACTTCCAACATGCTAGTAAATTAAACATCGCCTGCGTTAGCGATAGCCTCGCTCAATTGCCAGACACTCAGCGCATACATAGCACTATGGTTATAGCGGGTGATAACGTAGAAGTTGGGCAACCCCAGCCAGTACTCTGGCCCCAGGGCACCCGCCAACTTGAGCGGTGTGGCCGGTAAAGTGACATCGGTAGCTACCGTTGGGGCCACACCAAGGGTTGCTAACTCCCCCACAGTCAGGGTGGGTTTAAGACCTTGCTGGTAAACTGACGGTGCTGCGTTGTGACCAGCAGCTGGCACAATAACGGGGCCATTCGCTTGCCAACCATGAGCCACAAAGTAATTGGCGATGCTGTAAATCGCATCAGCGGGGTTGGACCAAATATCCGCCACGCCGTCGGCATCATAGTCCTTAGCATACGCTCGGTAGCTCGATGGCATAAACTGACCAAACCCCATAGCGCCAGCGTAGGAACCCTTTAATGTCAGTGGATCTTTGCCCGATTCATAAGCAAGAATAAGAAAGTTCTCTAATTCCTTGGTGAAAAATGGCGCTCGTTTGGGGTAATCGAAAGCCAACGTCGACAGAGCGTCAATAACTCGGTAACTGCCGGTTATGCGTCCATAGAAGGTTTCAACGCCAATAATGGCAACGATGATTGATGCCGGAACACCGGTCTCCTCAGACACCGCTCTCAGGATGTCCGCATGTGTGCGTGAAAACTCCACCCCCTGACGTATGCGTTTGTCGGTGATAAATATTTGGCGGTACTCATGCCAAGGCTTGGTCTTCTCCGCAGGTCGCGCTATCGCCTTAAGAATACTCTGCTGCTGCTTGGCTTCACCAATGACTTGCTCAGCCCATTGTCGATCAACACCTACAGCCGTCACTGACTCAATCACGGCGTGGGCTTCGGGTCGATCGCCGTAATCACCGGGGCTTGCCGTTGCGAAAAGCGGCAGCAATAGTGTCAATGTGGACAAACCTGTTTGTAATAGAAGTTTCAGCATAACTATAAGAACCCCGTTATCCGACATGGTTCCATTGCAGGCCAATGTTTATCGGCACATTCACCCCCTAATGAAACGTTTTTCTGTACTGATGGCCATTAGCACGCCAAACCCCAACATCAGCGTCACCATGGACGTACCGCCAAAACTAATCAGGGGCAAGGGCACACCTACCACCGGAAGAATTCCCGCGACCATACCCATATTGACAAAGACATAAAGAAAGAAGGTAAGCGTAATCGCCGAGGCGAGCAGCCGCCCATAACTAGAATGCGCATGCAACCCAATCCAGAAACCACGCACAATCACCAGTAGATAAACTGCGAGCAACACAATAACACCGCGCAGGCCAAACTCTTCGGCGAGGACAGCAATGATAAAATCAGTCTGGCTCTCGGGTAAAAAATCGAGATGCGACTGAGTGCCAGCCAACCAGCCTTTTCCCTGCCATCCGCCTGAGCCGATTGCGGTTTTCGATTGAATAATATTCCAACCGGCCCCCAGCTTATCCGACTCCGGGTCGAGCAGCGTGAGCACCCGCTGCTTCTGATAGTCCTTGAGCAAAAACAACCAAGCGGGCCAGATGCTGGCAACAGCGATAGCCATTGCGCCGCCTATGTACAACCAACTTACACCCGCCATAAAGATCACAAATAACCCACTGGCCGCAACCAACAGTGACGTACCTAAATCGGGCTGTATCACGATGAGTCCGGCCGGGAAGAAAACAATAATCAATGAGCCCAAAAGTGGTAGCGGTCGCGGTGGCATGCTGAAGCGGCTGTACCACCAAGCTACCACTAAAGGCATTGCTAATTTCATTAATTCCGATGGTTGAAAACGGATAATCCCCAGGCTCAGCCAACGCTGCGCACCTTTGGCTCCCACCCCCACAAGCGGCACCGCAGCCAACAACAGCACTCCGAGCACATAAATAGCGGGCGACCAGCGCTGGTAGGTTTGCACCCGAAACTGAGCCGCCACCACCAGTGCGATCAAAGCCACAACTTGGTTACGTGCCTGCCTGGCCACCGTATCCCAATCTGCATCTGATGCACTGTAGAGCACCACTAGGCCGCCCACCATCAGAACCATCAATGGCGCCAATAGCAGCAAATCGAGATGCAGCCGCTCAGCCAGCGACTTGCCGCGTGCTAGGTCTCGATGGCTATCGGGAAGGACCCGCTCAAAATCTGACATCGGCTACCTATAATGCTGTGTCGTTGAGTAACCAGGCATCCATGATCTGCCGGGCCACTGGGTAAGCAGCACTGCTACCACCGCCATTTTCCGCCAACACAGCAATAGCGATCTTAGGCTCGTCAACCGGCGCAAAAGCAATAAACCATCCGTGATTGCGATGCCGCTCATCCACTTCATCCTCGTCGTACACCTCGTCTTGCGCGATACCAATAACCTGCGATGTGCCGGTTTTCCCAGCCACAGTGTATTCAATGCCTTTGCTTATGGCTGCAGCGGTACCACGACGTGAATGCACCGTATCCATCATGCCTGCTATCACTGCCGCCCAGTGCTCGCTGGCGGCCTCAACCCGCGGCCTGCTCTCGCCACCAATGGGTAAATCACCCATACGTTTCACCAGCGAAGGTACAAAGCTTTCACCCCGATTGGCAGTGACCATGGCAGCTTGCGCAAGCTGTAGTGGCGTAGCCAACATGTATCCTTGGCCAATACCCACGCTGAGAGTTTCACCGGGAAACCACGGCTGGCCATATCGCGCCATCTTCCATGCGTTAGACGGCAGTATGCCAGCCTTCTCACTGGTGATATCCAAACCGGTTGATCGTCCAAAACCGTAAGGCGCCAACGCCTCTGCTAACACATCAATACCCATGCGCCGAGCGAGATCATAGAAATAGACATCACAAGACTCGGCAATCGCCATGCGCATATCCACTTTGGGGGCGTGACCGGTACCACGGATACGCAATATCCAATCACGATAACGTCTGTCGTCACCGGGCAGACTGTACCAACCGGGGTCATCAATTGTCGTTTCAGGTGTCACTAGGCCCAGCTCTAGTCCCGCTAGGGACAGCATTGGCTTAACCGTTGATCCCGGCGGATACTGACCCTGAACCGCACGGTTCAGTAACGGTGTGTCGAGCGAGTCCCGCAGTGCGCTGTAGTCGCGCTCGCTGATACCGTTCACAAACAAGTTGCCGTCAAAGCTGGGATTGGAAACCAGCGCCAAAATGCCGCCATTGTTGGGGTCAATCGCTACAACCGCACCGCGCTGACTGCCCAGTGCAGCCTTGGCCACTTGCTGCAACTCCAAATCCAGATACAACTGTAACGTGGTGCCGTCTTTCGGCGGCTGGCTATCAAGAACGCGTAGAATACGCCCGTGGGCATTCGTCTCAACGTTCTGGTAACCCACGCTACCGTGAAGCACTGACTCATATCGCTTCTCAAGGCCCACCTTACCAATGTGGAGTGTTCCACGGTAGGCATCCTGATCAATTTGACTTTCTTCACGCTCATTGATTCGACCCACGTACCCCACAACATGACTCAATAAGTCGCCGTGGGGATAGTAGCGGGTTAACTGCGCTTCAATGGTCACCCCGGGTAACTCATGGCGGTTGACCGCCAATACAGCCATATCGGTATCACTTAGCCTCAGCTTTAGCGGCACCGGATCATAGGGTCGTCGTCGGGAGCGCCGTTGGTTAAACTGGTCGATCTCATCTTCCGACAGCGCAACGAGCTTGCCGAGGCGCGTCAAAAGCTCATTGAGGTCATCGACACGCTCCACCACAATACTCAATCGGTGTGTCGGCACGTTGGTAGCCAACAAACGACCGCGACGATCGACGATCAGCCCCCGCTTTGGCGGCACAGCTTCAAGCCGCACCCTATTTCGCTCTGACTGGGTAAGAAATTGTTCGTACTGGATAATTTGCAGCGAATAATAGCGATACGCGAGCAGTGCGAGTGCCACTGCAACAATTAGCAATGATACACTCACCCTCCCGGCATTGAGTGCGGCCTCCCGGCCCGTATCCATGAGCGCGTCACCCTTTTGACCCACAGCTTAACCTCGGTGGTAAGGATGGCGGGCATTGATTGACCAAGCACGGTACAGCTGTTCAGCCAAAATGACCCGCACTAAGGGGTGGGGTAAAGTGACGCGCCCTAGGGACCAGCGGGTGTCTGCTCGCTGCAAAAGCCCGGCGTCGATTCCATCCGGACCACCAATGATAATCGCCGCCGCACCACCTTCTGCCTGCCAATCACTGAAGCTACGAGCAATGTCCTCGGTACTGACAGGTTTACCCCCAACATCCAGCGCGATGATACGCTCTTCGGCTTTCAAATGGCGCTCGATAACGTGGGATTCCTTCGCTTTGAGTTGCGCGGGCTTGTCGCTGCCGCGCTTAGCAGGGGGTATCTCTATCCAGTCTACCGAAAACTCTCGAGGAAGCCGTTTATGGTACTCGCCCACCCCATCGGTTACCCAGGCCGGCATACGTGTTCCGACAGCCAATACCCGGATACGCATCAGTCAGAATCGACGGGCGGTGCGGTCCACAGGCGCTCGAGATCATAAAAACTGCGGGTTGCAGGCTGCATCACATGCACAACAACATCACCGTAATCTACCAACACCCACTCACCGACCGTTTCGCCCTCTATACCAATAGGACGGATCCTGCTGGCCTTACCTTTGTCGACCACATTATCGGCAAGTGATTTAACATGTCGCGCGGAGGTTCCGCTGGCGACCACCAGATAATCCATAACGGAACTTAGCTCCCGCACATCGATGACAACGGGATCTACTCCTTTGAGATCATCGATGGCATCAAGTGCCAGATCCACAAGCGCTTGTCCAACAGGGGCTGATTCGGCTGTCACCGGACACCTCTGTGAGTCATGTAAACGCCGCTTGAGGGCAAATCAAAGGGCCCCACGGGATAATACTTAAGAACGTTGGTATAAGTCATGCTGCTTAATATACTCGATAACGGCGGGCGGCAGGAGGAATTGAACATTTTTCCCACATGCCAACGCCTGCCGGAGGTGGGTGGATGAAACCGAAGGTGGTGGCTCGCTGAGGTAGCTGAGAGCGCCGGATGGATAACTTAGCAGGTCCTCACAGGCAACCGTGCGAGCACGTATGAGAGTGGCAACCTCGGGATCAATTGCACTACCGGGGTTGTCGGGTCGCGCCATGACCGCCATATTTGCCCATTCAAACAAGCTTGACCACGCATGCCACCGGTGCAGTGTTGTCAATGAGTCGGCACCTACAATAAAAATAATGGGACAGTCAGGGCCGAGCTCACCCCGTAGAGCTGCAAGACTATCAACGGTGTAACTGGGCCCGCGACGATTAAGCTCGCGTCGATCGACACTCACACCCGAGACACCAGCAATCGCCAACTCAAGCATTGCGGCACGATGCTCTGCGGACACCATCGGTACAGCTTTCAGGGGCGGCTCAGAGGCTGGCAACAATCGCACCTCCCTTAACTTGAGCTGCTCAAGCGCCCCAATGGCACCACGCAGGTGACCGATATGCACAGGGTTAAAGGTCCCACCCAGAATGCCGATCGCCATGATCAGGTGGCGCTACTTGCGAATGTGACCATCGCCAAAAACCACATATTTACTTGAGGTCAGGCCTTCAAGCCCCACCGGACCGCGGGCATGGAGTTTATCGGTAGAGATGCCAATCTCCGCACCCAATCCATATTCAAAGCCATCTGCAAAGCGCGTGGAAGCGTTTATCATAACGGAGCTCGAATCTACCTCGCGCAAGAAGCGCATAGCCGTTGTGTAGTTTTCAGAGACAATACTTTCAGTGTGCCCGGAGCTGTATTGTGCAATGTGGTCCATTGCTCCTTTAACACCATCGACCACTCTTATCGACAGCACCGGCGCTAAGTACTCGGTTATCCAGTCTTCCTCAGTCGCTGCCACGTTAATTGCTGGCGCCAAGGCGCGGGCGCGTGCACACCCGCGCAGTTCGACGCCCCTGTCTGCAATCGCTTGCGCAACAGCAGCCAACAGGTCACCCGCTGCCACATCGACCAACAAGGTTTCCATGGTATTGCAGGTACCATAGCGCTGTGTTTTCGCGTTGACCGCAATAGCCATGGCTTTGTCAGGGTCTGCATCAGCATCAATGTATACGTGGCAAATCCCATCGAGATGCTTCAGCACCGGCACTCGGGATTCAGCTGCAATGCGCTCGATCAAACCTTTGCCACCGCGTGGAATCACTATATCGACACACTCTGACATAGTAATCAAGGCGCCAACGGCCGCCCTTTCTGTGGTCTCTACTACTTGCACAGCCGTTTGGGGCAGACCAGAGACTTTAAGCCCTTGGGTGATCATGTCACCGAGCGCGCGGTTGGACGCAATGGCCTCGGAACCGCCGCGTAAGATAACCGCATTACCGGCCTTCAAACACAGACTCGCGGCCTCAATGGTCACATTAGGTCGGGATTCGTAAATGATACCAATGACACCGAGGGGCACTCGCATTTTGCCAACGCGGATACCCGATTCCATGGTCCGGACATCGTCAATAGCACCTACCGGATCCGGCAATGCCGCCACCTGCTCCAAACTGGCAATGAGGCTATCAATACGCGCATCATTGAGCGCGAGCCGATCCATTAACGAAGCCTCCAGAGAGAGGGCCTCACCGCGCGCCAGATCGTCGGCATTAGCGGCAAGCAAGCGACCTCGACCCTCAATAATGGCATCACGCACGGCTAGCAACGCCGCGTTACGCTGCTGGGCAGTGGCTGCCGCCATGCTGCGTGCCGCCGCACGCGCTGACTGCCCGAGGCCGCGCATGTATTGTTCGATTGAATCCATGACGTGATCCTTATCAACAGCCAGGCAGTATACCCGAGCGAGCGCACAAACTGGTGCCAGCCACCTAAAATTTAGCCCTGTGATTTGCGCCCTCTAGCCATTTTTCGGCAATCACCACTCGCGGCTTCCACAGCTCAGCATAACCACGGGTGAAAATACGAGTGGAAATTAAGTACATTAGCTATTGACAATCATTCTCATAAAGAATTAACTGGGCGAATGTATGTTTGTCTTTGCAAAGGAATCACGGACCGCGACATTGCCGAGGCAGTGTTGGGGGGAGCGTGCTCGTTTAACGAGGTGCGCACGCAACTGGGAGTCTCTTCTCAGTGCGGCAAATGCGCGCGCCTTGCCCGTGCCATCGTCGAAGAAAACATGCCCAAAACCGCCCCGTCGGCGATCTTTTACGATGCCACTTACGGTACCCGCTCCTGTGATCCCACCGTGTTTGACGCCGCGAACCCAGCCCTCGCCTGATCTAAAAGCGACTGCGAATCCTTCCAATTTAGATTAAAAATTACTTTACAAACAGGCACTTAGGGCAACTCGATGTTGGTCTAATGCTGTGTTGACGCTATAATTGATGTTCGTTTACATCGGAGTAGCAGCGCATGAAAGGCGACCCCAAAGTTATTGAACACCTCAATACCATTCTGGCAAACGAACTGGTTGCCATTAACCAGTACTTCCTGCACGCCAAAATGTACAAAGATATGGGACTTACTGAACTCGCCGAACACGAGTACCACGAGTCAATCGATGAAATGAGACACGCCGACGAATTGGTCGAGCGAATCCTGTTCTTAGAGGGCCTGCCCAACCTTCAGGATCTTGGCAAGCTGCTCATTGGTGAGAACCCACGGGAAATGCTGGAGTGCGATCTGCGTCTTGAGCACATCGCTCATGCCGATCTGAAGGCTGCAGTTGCTCACTGCGAGGAGGTCAGAGACTACCCCTCTCGCGACCTCGTGCAACGCATTCTTGATGCCGAAGAGGAGCATATCGACTGGCTAGAGACACAGCTATCGTTGATGGACCGGGTTGGCGAGCAAAATTATCTTCAAACAGCTATGCGCACGGTAAAGCCCGCTGAGTGAGTTGCCAAGGCCATGATTAGACCCGCGAAAAGAAGCGCGAAACAGCCGTTACCGCCCTCTCGGCGGTAACGGACCAACGCTTAACCTTGAGCGCCGTTACCAGTAGCGCAAACCACTTCTTTCAACTCGCCGCTGGCTGACATTTCGTTGATGATGTCACAGCCACCAATCAACTCGCCGGCTACCCACAACTGTGGGAAGGTCGGCCAATTGGCATATTTAGGCAAGTTCGCGCGAATGTCGGGGTTGGACAACACGTCCACGTAGGCAAACTTCTCACCACAGGCCATTAATGCCTGCACCGCCTGGGCTGAGAATCCGCACTGGGGCTGGTTAGGCGAACCTTTCATATAAAGGATCACTCGATTGCCAGTGATTTGTTCTTTGATGGTGTCCATAATGTCCATACGGTACTCCCTAGTGTTACGACCCAGTGTTACGACCCAGTGTTACGACGCATTAGTATTATGCCGCATTAGTGTTACAACGCAGACCCAAAAACTACCCGTTCAACGAGGAGTCCCTGTCAGACCAAGCCAGTCAGACCAAGCCAGTCAGACCAAGATAGCGGCAATAAACGTAGAGGTGGGGCCACATTAACGGATTGCAAGGCCATAACGCTAGGCCTTCTGTTTCACCTCTCGGGTGAAGCAGGTATCCTTAGCGTTTTTCTTTGAGTCAATGCCTCAGCGGTAGCGCTGGGGCACCATGCCTGAGCCGAGCACCCTCATGTCCGCATTAATGCCCACTTATCGACGACTCCCCATAGCGTTCAGTCACGGCGAAGGCGCACGCTTGTATGATTTACAGGGACATCAGTATATCGACGGTCTGTCGGGCATTGCGGTGACCAATCTTGGACACTGCCACCCCGCTGTGACTCGAGCGATCAGCGATCAAGCAAGTACGCTAGTTCACACATCCAACTTGTTTGCGATACCCCTGCAAGAGCAACTAGCGACAGAGCTCACCGCGGTAACGGGCATGGACCGCGTATTTTTTTGTAACTCAGGGGCAGAGGCTAACGAGGCCGCTATAAAGCTAGCCCGGCATTACGGCCACGACCTCGGCATAAGCCACCCGGCCATTGTGGTACTGGATCAAGCGTTCCACGGCCGCACCATGGGCGCGCTGGCCGCTACAGCGGGAGTGGGCATGCAAACGCCCTTTGCCCCTATGCTCGACGGCTTTTTACGCGTCCCCAGCAATGACCTCGCGGCGATAGAGCAACTACTGCAGACCCACAGTAATATCGTTGCAGTACTAGTCGAGCCTGTCCAAGGGGAAGGCGGTGTCAGACCACTTCAGACCAACTACCTGCAGGGTTTGCGGCAACTGTGCGATCAGCATAACTGGCTGCTAATGTTTGACGAGGTGCAAACAGGCAATGGGCGTTGTGGCGATTTCTATGCCGCTCTTCGCCTGGGCGTAACCCCCGATGTGCTCAGCACCGCCAAAGGCCTTGGCAATGGCTTCCCAATAGGCGCCTGTATGGCGCGTGGGCATGCCGCTCGTGTGCTTGTGCCCGGTGATCATGGCACCACCTATGGTGGTAATCCGCTCGCCTGTCGGGCGGCGAGTGCAGTGATAAATACACTAGCAAGTGAAAAGCTCTATCTTCGAGCAGAACCTATTCGTGACATTATTTTGACTAGCTTCAAGCACCACCTTAAGCGTGTAGAGCGCGTGACGGATATCCGCGGTCTCGGCCTGATGATTGGCATCGAAGTTCAGGCAGAAACCAGTGATCTGGTGGCAACAGCGCTTGCGAAAGGAGCAGTTGTCAACGTAACCGCTGGCAACACAATCCGCCTGCTACCTCCGCTTGTCATGTCTGATGAAGAGGCAGCAGATCTCGGCCGTATCATCGCTACCGTTGTCGACCAACTACCGGAGCACACCCCATGAGTCAGATTCGCCATCTGTTAACACTGAACGACCTCAGTAGCGATGAGCTACGACAAATCATTGCACGAGCTAGCCAGCTCAAAGGCCTGTTGCGCGACAACATCAGCCATGCGCTTTTCCCCAACAAAGTGCTGGCCATGATCTTTGCAAAAGCCTCGACCCGCACGCGTGTCTCGTTTGAAGCCGGTATGGCACAGTTTGGCGGCCACGCGATGTTTCTCTCGCCCAACGACACCCAGCTCGGCCGCGGTGAGCCCATCGAGGACACAGCACGAGTCATCTCATCAATGGTGGATCTCGTGATGATTCGTACCTTTGACCACAGCGATGTGGAGCGCTTTGCAGCCCACTCAAGCGTACCTGTGATCAACGGCCTAACCAACGATTATCACCCCTGCCAACTACTGGCTGACATGCAAACATGGTTTGAGCACCGAGGCGATATTGCCGGTAGACGCGTTACCTGGCTCGGTGACGGCAATAATATGTGCCACTCATACATAAACGCGGCACGGCTTTTAGATTTTGAACTCGTCGTGGCTTGTCCCGAGGGCTACGAACCCGACTCAGCATTGCTAGAGAGCAATCGAGATCGGGTGCGCATTGAGAGCGACCCAAAACAAGCCGTGGCCGGTGCCGACCTGCTTGTCACTGACGTGTGGGCATCCATGGGGCAAGAAGCAGAACAGCAGCGCCGTGCCAATGCTATGGCGCCGTACCAGCTCAACCGCGAATTGCTCGAACGCGCCAACCCCGACGCGCTCTACATGCATTGCTTACCCGCGCACCGCGGTGAAGAAATAACCGCTGAGTTGATGGATAGTCAGCACACAGTTATCTGGGATGAGGCTGAAAATCGCTTGCACGCCCAAAAAGCACTCATGGAGTTCTTGTTGGGCTAACCTTGGCAATCTGTGCCTTGAGCCACCCATGCAGGCAATGCCGAGGCGTCACAGCAACGCTCACAGCCACTGTCAATGAAGACCTAACGCGAGCGATAAAGGCCTAACCCAAGCAAGAAAGGCCCTAGGTAAGCAACAACGGCCCAACGCAAGACCGCCGGCCGCATGCACAGGCAGCACAACCAGCAACAGTACAGCGCTAGAGCGAGACTGGGCGCTCTCACTCAACAATTTCCTTTCCGAATAAAAAAACGTTACTTATGACAAAATAATTAGCCCGTGTTGCGTCGGTTTTCCACCGGGAATACACCAAGCAACATTAGAAAATAAAAGGCTTTAAACGTAAGCAAGTACTCGCATAGGGGTTGGCAGACAGGTTGTCCACAAAAAAACCCTCGCTCGACTGACTTGCAAACGGGCAACTACCCGCCTATCTTGGGGGTTGTGGCTCGACCCACCCCCATATATGGGGTTTTTGATGGTCGCCACCTAGCAAACAGACTCATATGACAACACAGATACAGGCGGAACAGCCCCGAGGCGCAAAAACATGCAAACAGGCACCGAGACAACCACAACAACAACGTCGGCTCCTAGCACTGCGGTGACACAGGAGCCTGCTAACGCCACGCGCCTAGCAGCCACCGCGCCAGGCCAACTGCGCGTCATCAAACGTAATGGAACCGTTGTTCCTTTTGAAGATAGCAAGATATCCGTCGCCATTACGAAGGCATTTCTAGCCGTAGAGGGTGGTACAGCGGCAGCAAGTTCTCGCATCCATGAAACTGTTGCCAAACTCACCGAGCAAGTTATGGGCACATTCGCCCGCCGTATGCCCTCAGGCGGAACGATTCACATAGAAGACATTCAAGATCAAGTCGAACTGGCACTCATGCGAGCGGGCGAACATAAAATCGCACGCGATTACGTCATCTATCGCGAAGGTCGAGCCCGAGAACGCGCGGCCAAAGAAAACCTCTCACCCGAATCCCAGGCGGCCGCCAGTGGCATCAATGTGGTGCAGGCCGATGGCACACGCCAGCCGCTCGACATTGAGCGCATGCGAACCATTGTGGCCGAAGCTTGTGCCGGGCTCGAAGACGTAAGCGAAGCCGCCATCATCGATGAAGCGTTGCGTAACTTGTACGACGGCGTATCGGTAGAGGAAGTGAGCACCTCACTAGTCATCACCGCACGCACACTTATTGAGCAAGACCCCAACTACAGTTATGCCGCCGCCCGTCTACTGCTGGATAATCTGCGTGCCGAGGCGCTGTCGTTTTTAAACGTAACCGAGAGTGCAACGCAGGCACAAATGGCCCAGCACTACAGCTCGGCCCTGAGCGCCTTCATCAATCGAGGCGTTGAATTAGAGTTACTATCACCTGAATTGCTAGAGTTCGATCTGGCGCGCCTTGGTCAGGCACTGCTACCCGAGCGAGATCTCAAGTTTAGTTATTTGGGCCTGCAGACGCTTTATGACCGCTACTTTATCCACTCAAAGGATGTCCGTATCGAGTTACCGCAGGTGTTCTTCATGCGTGTGGCCATGGGACTGTCTATCCGTGAAGACGACCGTAACGCCCGCGCGATAGAATTTTATGAACTGCTATCGTCGTTTGACTACATGAGCTCTACGCCAACGCTATTTAACTCAGGCACACTCCGCTCGCAGTTGTCATCGTGTTATCTAACCACCGTCCCAGACGACCTATTCGGCATTTATGGCGCCATACAAGATAACGCCATGTTGTCCAAGTTTGCTGGCGGCCTTGGAAATGATTGGACACCTGTACGCGCTTTGGGGTCTTACATCAAAGGCACCAACGGTAAGAGCCAGGGTATCGTACCGTTCCTCAAAGTGGTCAACGATACGGCGGTGGCCGTTAACCAGGGCGGCAAGCGCAAAGGCGCGGTATGCGCTTACCTGGAAACTTGGCACCTCGATATCGAAGAGTTTCTTGAATTACGCAAAAATACCGGTGACGATCGCCGTCGTACGCATGACATGAATACGGCGAACTGGATACCCGACTTGTTCATGAAGCGCGTTTTTGACGATGGCGACTGGACGTTGTTCTCGCCCAATGACGTTCCGGACCTCCATGATTTGTACGGCACGGCATTTGAAGCACGTTATACCGAATACGAAGCCATGGCGGCGCGAGGTGAACTCAAGCCCGCAAAGACCGTCAAAGCGACCAATCTGTGGCGCAAAATGTTGGGTATGATTTTTGAGACAGGCCACCCATGGATGACCTTCAAAGACCCTTGCAATTTGCGCTCTCCCCAGCAACATGCTGGCGTGGTGCATTCGTCCAACCTGTGTACGGAAATCACGCTCAATACCAGTGCCGATGAAATTGCTGTGTGTAATTTAGGCTCTGTTAACTTGCCACAGCATATTGAAGACGGCGTTCTCAACCAGGAAAAGTTACGCAAAACAGTACGCACAGCTATTCGGATGCTCGATAACGTCATCGATATTAACTACTACTCAGTGCCGCAAGCAGAAAAATCCAACTTCCGTCATCGCCCGATTGGCCTGGGGGTGATGGGTTTTCAAGATGCACTCTACAAAATCGACGTTCCCTATGCGTCCGCCGAAGCCGTTACCTTTGCCGATCGATCGATGGAGGCCATCAGTTACTACGCAATCGAGGCATCTAGCGAGCTCGCTGTTGAGCGCGGCTGCTACTCAAGTTACGAGGGCTCACTGTGGAGTCAGGGTATATTCCCGCTCGACTCGCTCGACATTCTCATTGAGCAGCGGGGTGAAGCCTACATTGACGTCAACAAGGAACACACGCTGGATTGGGCGGCATTGAAAGCTAAAGTGGCGAACCAGGGTATGCGTAATTCGAACTGTATGGCGATAGCGCCAACGGCGACCATCGCCAATATCACAGGCGTATCACAATCTATCGAGCCGACGTATCAAAACCTCTACGTCAAATCCAACCTGTCGGGTGAGTTCACGGTAGTTAATCCCTACCTTGTAAAAGACCTCAAAGCACGCGGACTTTGGGACAAGGTTATGGTCAACGACCTGAAATACTATGACGGCTCCGTGCAAAATATTGATCGAGTCCCTGAGGATCTGAAAGCCAAATATGCCAACGCGTTTGAAGTGGAACCACGTTGGCTTGTCGATAGCGCCAGCCGTCGTCAAAAATGGATTGATCAAGCACAGTCACTGAACCTGTATATCAACAATGCGAGTGGTAAAAAGCTTGACGTCACCTATCGTATGGCATGGTTCCATGGGCTCAAAACCACCTACTATTTGCGTTCGTTAGCCGCCACAGGCACAGAAAAATCGACAGTCCAAACGGGCACATTAAATGCGGTTTCGGCGGGCAACTCAGAGCCAGCTCCAGCGCCTGTACCGAAAGCCTGTTCTCTCGATGATCCTGATTGCGAAGCCTGTCAGTAAACCACTCACCGACCAATAACGATCAAGGAAGAAATGATGCTTAGCTGGGACGACTACAACACAGACGAACCAATCAAGCCAGCCGCAAAAGAATCGGCGGCCCCTGCACCCCAGGTGATAGATAAAGCCTTGGAAACCGTAGCGGCAGAAGAGGTACCTGCCAAGGCAGCGCCCACAGATGGCATAGCTGCCGATGCGCAAGCCGCAGCAGCCCTTGCCACTAATATTGATAAAGCTGCCGAGGCCATTGCCAATATTGACGTAGCACCAGGCCTTGAGGAACTAGAGATGGGTGCCTCACGGGTCTCTGTTGATGAAAAGGCGATGATCAACTGCCGCGCCGATCTCAATCAATTGGTGCCATTCAAATACGACTGGGCTTGGCAAAAATATATTGATGGTTGCGCGAACCATTGGATGCCACAAGAAATCAACATGACAGCCGATGTGGCTACATGGAAGAGCGACGAGGGGCTAACCGACGACGAGCGTCGTATTGTCATGCGTTCCTTAGGTTATTTCTCGACAGCTGACTCGCTGGTCGCCAACAACTTGGTACTGGGCATTTATCGTTTGGTAACCAACCCCGAGTGCCGACAATATTTGCTGCGCCAAGCATTTGAGGAAGCGATCCACACCCACGCTTACCAATATTGCATTGAATCGCTGGGTATGGATGAGGGTGAGGTCTTCAATATGTACCGCGAGGTACCCTCGGTAGCCAAAAAAGCTGCCTGGAGCATTAGTCACACCCACAGTTTGTCAGACCCCAATTTCAGTACTGGCACTACCGAAACCGACCAGCAACTATTACGTAATTTGATTGGTTTCTATTGTGTCACCGAAGGCATCTTCTTCTACTGCGGTTTCACTCAGATTCTCTCAATGGGCCGCCGTAACAAGATGACGGGCGTGGCAGAACAGTTCCAATACATTTTGCGCGATGAGTCTATGCACCTGAACTTTGGTATTGACGTGATTAACCAGATAAAACTGGAAAATCCCCAGTTGTGGACGAGCGAGTTCCAACAAGAAGTCATTCAAATGATCCTCGAGGGTACACAGCTAGAGATTGAATACGCACGCGACACTATGCCTCGTGGTGTACTGGGTATGAATGCAGCAATGATGGAGGAGTACCTTCAGTTCATTTGTAATCGCCGTCTCACGCAACTTGGGCTGCCAGAACAGTTCCCTGGCGCACAAAACCCCTTTCCATGGATGTCGGAAATCATGGACTTGCGTAAAGAGAAGAACTTCTTCGAAACGCGCGTCATCGAGTACCAAACAGGCGGTGCCCTTAGCTGGGATTAATACTCCTACCGATCGAATCCTAGCCGCGGCATAGACCGCGGCTTTTTTATGCCCGCTCGTATCCGCCAAACGGCCCTAGCATCACAACGACAATCGATAGTGTTTTGGTGGTAGCGGCAGGCAGCGGAAGGTGTCTATCACCAAGCGAATATCGTGGAGCGACTGATAGATACCTTCCGGTGTCGGACCCGGCGTGGCCCAAGGGTATCAAAGGCTGAGTGTTCGTAACTTCCCGGGCCGCCCGCCGGCCACTTACTGGCAGTCGCTCCACGGCATTCGCTTTGTGCCGGCAAGTACCGGACAAACGGCCCTACCGGTTTAGCCTTCAAGCACTCACACTATTTATTTGCGTTATCCGCTGTTACTGCCCAACTCAAAGGTGTAACGCGGTAACGAATCGAGGATAGCGCGACCATAACGCTTGGTTTGTAATCGCCGATCAAGCAGCGTTACGCGACCAAAATCACCTTCGGTTCGTAATAATCTCCCGCTCGCCTGTACTAATTTAAGCGCGGCATCAGGGACACTGATCTCCATAAATGCATTTCGGCCCAAGCTTTCTAATAACTCGGCATGCGCGGCTTCGCGAGGGCTATCGGGGACGGCAAAAGGTAATTTGGCAATCACCACGTGCCCACAATAAGCACCGGGCAAATCGACGCCCTCGGCAAAACTCGCCAAACCAAAAATTGCGCTTGAGCGACCGGCATCAACATTGGCGCGATGATGCTCAAGTAACGCGCTTTTACTCAGCGTGTCTTGCACCAGTAATTCATGAGGCAAAACACCGGCCAAACCCTCGCAAACCGACTGCATTTGCCGCCGCGAGCTAAATAGCACCAAAACGCCGAGGTCATGAGCAACTAATCGAGGCAGCTGCTCAATGATTTCGGCAGTGTGAGCATCGACATCAGAGGGGTCAGACCTTAGCGTGGGAATAGCAAAAACCGCCCTAGATACATCAAAAGGGCTTTCCACCCGTTTGAAACGCGCTTCGGCCGGCAACCCGGTCATTGCGCGTAAACGCTCAAAAGTGCCTAACGATGAGAGGGTTGCCGACGTAACAACCACGCCTGCAGCGCGGCGCCAAATATGCTCAGCGAGCAAGTCGCGAGCAAGGACGGGGCTGGCAAAAAAATCAATGCCCGATCCAGAAGGACTGCCACGCAGCCAGCGCGCCCAGGGGTCATCAGTGTTCGGCTGGGTGGCATTGCTATAGCTTTCCCATAGCGCAGCCTGACTTTCTGACCGAGTACGCATACTCTTAGCGTTGATAGACCACGCATCTACGTCGTCGCGTTGATCGATGTCGACTTCATCTCGGATCGATTCAAGCACCGCCTCAAAACGTTGGCATAACGCTAAATTTTGCTGCCAGCCCACGGCCAAATCATTAGCTACATTGCGTAACTCTTCAGCCACCACGCCGTGCTCAAACCGCCACTCACCCTGCTCATCAGCTTTTATTGCCAAAAAGTCCTCGGCCCAGCTTGCAGCATCGAGCGTATATTGCTCGAGGTCCATCAGTGATGCCTCGAGACTTTCGAATAGAGCCTGCTGTGAAAGCTGTTCATCTAATTGTTGTCGCTGGGTTATTAACCACTGCGCTGTTTCGCGCAACGCCTGCCGCGTGCTGTTGGTGCGCACCATCAGGGTGAACTGCTCAAGGCACTTCTCAGCCAGCTGATGGCCCTCATCAAAGATAAAAATACAGTCTTCCGGCGAGGGAAGAATGGCACCACCACCAAGCTTTAAATCTGCCAGTACCAAATTGTGGTTAGCCACAATAATGTCGGCATCCTGCAACCCATCCCGCGCCTGGAAGAAACTGCATTGGTTAATGAAGCCACATCGTCTACCGCCGCATTGGGCGTGGTCAGTAGTGACTGCCGCGCGCACTGGTCCATCCAAACTAGAGGGCCAATTGTCTAAATCTCCGTCCCAGCCGCCGCTTGATAAAGCATCGACCATGGACTCCATAATCGGGCTCGCCTGTTCAATCGCTAGATCGGCGATTTCGTCTGGATACAGTGGTATGAGTGCCGGTGCAGACGCGCCCGCTAAATGGTTATCAAGCTTCTGTAAACACACATAGCGACCTCGGCCTTTGGCCAGCGCAACACTAAAGTTTAGACCACTGTGCTTGAGAATATCGGGCAAATCGCGATGTATCAGTTGCTCCTGCAGTGCAACAGTAGCCGTGGCGATGACGAGCGTCTTGTCCATCGCTCTGGCAGCCGGTAAGGCCGCTACGGTGTATGCAATAGTCTTGCCGGTACCGGTTCCCGCTTCTACTACAGCAATGGGCTCCGGTGCGTCTGGGTCGCCCAAGGCATTAGCAACCTCAGCTATCATCTGGCGCTGCCCCCAGCGCGAACTTAAACCGCGATTTTCAATCAGCTGTTGGTAAGCATTGCGAATTTCAGCTTTCAGCGCATCGGGCAACACGTTTAGGTTGTGCCTCTTTCATGTTCCGCAAGGGACCGACGCAATGGATTAGCGTACATCGCAAGGGCAATCGCTTTATGAGCCTCGGGGAACGACGCTAGGCGTTCCTCAAAGGCTTGCCGGCTGATTGTGCCTCCATGAATCGTCAGCGGTGGCACCGCTGCTGTGCCCTCCAGTATTTGCCAAGCCCAAAGATTCACCTCGAATAACCGATACTGACCGACCATGTGGGCATTGATCGCACCAACAACGGTGCTTACGTCGAGTTCAGCGCCTGTAATGGGTTTGCCAAAAGCCAGATGAACGCGTCCTTTTTGGCCAGCGATGCCCAGACCTATAGAACGTACGTCTTCATCGTCCGCTTTTTGGTAACTTAGCCCGCCAGCCAACTCTGCGGCCTTTGCGCCATCGCAGGGGTCAAGCTCATAAGAGATGGCCACAGGAACTATTTTTAACGCGTTCAGCGCATCGCTGAGGGATTCAGTTTTTCTCTCTTGCCCCAAACTCAACATCTTGATGACCGCGGGCTCTGTGGCATCAACTCCATCCTTGGCACGCCCCTCACGTTGCGCAAGCCACACAGGGCCTTGGTTAGTGCTGATATGGTTGCGGATAAATCCCGCAAGTTGCTTGGATGCCGCTAATAGTTCTCGGGGTGCAGTTATGTTGCGCTTCACAATAAAGCTCTTATTGAGACGCATTAAGTCAGCAACCCAAGGCTCTCGAAGCAAGTTATCTCCGATAGCAATGGCAACCGTTCGATGACCACTGTGATACAGCGCATAATTGGTAAACGCGGGATCCATGGCTATGTCTCGGTGGTTGCTGATAAACAGATAAGACTCATCAGCTGACAAGGCCGCTAAACCACTACAGGAAAAATCGGCTGTCGCATCGATTTGCAGCTGCAGCTGAGGCTCTACCAAAGCCTGGAACTGCTCCACGGTGCTAACGCATCTGAGCTTCCAAACCAACCATCGACGAACCAGAAAACGTCCAAGAGTAGGAAAACGCGCGTGCAACAGTGGGAGCCGCAGCTTCGCCAAATTGTCTGCCAGCGCATAATCACCTCGCAAACGCGCAATAACCGCTGGCACCTCATCATCACGATAAGGGCGAATATCAAAGAACGGGTCGTTCTCAATGACCGTCATACAGGCTTCCCGTGTGTAATTTTTCCGCGGCCAGTGCTTTTACTCACTAGCCAAATGCTCCGTTTCTGCTAATCTTGCGCGCCGACACAATCAATCGGATAAGGACGCAATATGGACGCTTCTAGCGCATTGCTCATGACACTTGGCGCCGCCACATTACTCACTAGCTGGGTTTTACTGTTGGTTGTCTCCTGGAAAGAAGATTACGCTTGGGCGCTATTTTCCACTCTTCTGCCCCCTGTTGGCTATTTTTATGGCCTATTTAGATGGGATAAAGCCAATCAAGCGGTTTTAGTGGCGGTAATTGGCTGGATTTTGATCTATCTGGGCTGGTAACCAGACCTCTAGACCCGAATAACACCTTTGGCCCGAAAATAGAGCCATCGGCGAAAAAAGCACTTAACTCATTAGAGTCGCTCTTTTTACCGGTAAGAAGCCCCTCAGTGTCAATGTTGCCATTGACACTGAGGGGCGCTTCTCGGAAAATCCGCCGCTCTCTTTTTCTACCCCTTTGGAGAATCACATTGGCTAACTCACCACAAGCCCGAAAACGTGCCCGACAGAACGACAAGCGTCGCGCGCAAAATGCCAGCCTGCGTTCATTGGTTCGCACCAAGATCAAGCGCGTTCTCGCTGCTGTTAAATCGGGTGACGTCGACGCTTCGCGCTCGGCTTATCAAGATGCAGTACCTGTCATTGACCGCATGGCCAACAAAGGCATCATCGCAAAAAACAAGGCAGCTCGGCACAAGAGTCGTCTGAACGCCAAGGTCAAAGCCCTCGCTAGCTGATTCTGTCTACTGGACGCCCAAACGGGCGTCCAGTTGTCGATTTATTTCAGATTCCAGTTGACGCTTGAACGGTCTGGCCAGCAAACCTAGCTTGATGCTGCATGCTGCAAGTCCGGGAGCAATGGTAACGTTGCCAGAAAAACCCTTCCCTTCAAATGCCATTTGTTCGTCGTCTTGATTCACCGTTGCACCTAGGTGCTCGCGCAGAAATTGGGCAAGCTCATCTCGCGCACGTTGGCAGGCCTCAGCACTTAAATCGTGGTCTCGACGAATCTCTACAGTGCTCATGAACGTACTCCTTAGGTGCTACAGGCATCAGGCCAAATGAAACCAATGAAAAGCTGCCAATGGCAAGCGGCCCCGAGAATGACGCAATGATGACGCAGACAGGCAACCAAGACAGCAGTTTACGGTTTATTTTCGACGATGCCGATATTCGCGGTGAGTGGGTACGTCTCGACGAGGCCCTTCACAGTATTAACAGCGCCCATGCCTACTCAAAAAGCACTCGTATTTTGCTGGGTCAATTTGCCATTGCGGCGGTTCTCATCAGTAATAATCTCAAGTACCAAGGCAAAATTGTCTTACAAGCCAGGTCCGCAGGCCCACTGAATTTACTCATGGTGGAGTGCACCAGCGATGGCGAAATACGCGGTATTGCCCGTGGTGATATTGCAGCGGTAGCCGACGACCCCATGAATCTAATTCCTGAAGGGCAATTGGTCATCACTATTGAGAGAAACGGTGGACAGCGCTACCAGGGCATCGTCCCCTTAGACGATGAATCCCTTGCGCGATCACTCGATCATTATTTTTTGCAAAGTGAGCAGCTTAACACCCGATTTTGGCTTTTTGCCGATGGCACTCGGGCTGCGGGCATCATGCTGCAGCAACTTCCAGCGCAGATACGTCAGGACGCTGGGGAGCGGGAGAAACAGTGGCAAGAGGCTGAGATATTGGCCGGTACCGCCACAGCAGACGAGCTCTACTCACTTGAACCTGCCGCTATGTTGCACAGGCTTTACCACGAGCAGACTGTGAGGGTATTTGAACCGCAACCCGTGGTATTTTGCTGTTCATGCTCTCGCGAGCGATCACTCAATGCTCTGGGGACCCTTGCGCCGAGCGAACTCGACGAAATTTTTGAAGAACAAGGTGTCATTGATATGACCTGTGAGATGTGTGGCACGCCCTATACGTTCGATCGCAACGACCTATCGGGACTCGCAGAGCCACCGATCCTGCATTAAACTGTTGACCCTCAAAAAAACAAACAGCCCAACACTAACTTTGGAAACCAAGATGACAACTGAATCCGAGTCGATGTCGCCTCAGAAATACATTGATCTTGCCACCGCCCAGCTTATTGAACTATCGCTGGCCCGGGGAGAAAGTATGCTTTCAGACACGGGCGCCTTGCGCGTAGAGACTGGGGAGCGTACCGGTCGCTCCCCTGCCGATCGCTTTGTGGTGCGAGAGGCTAGTTCCGAGGACGCTATCGATTGGGGTTCAGTTAATCGTCCCTTCGACGAGGATAAATTTGACGCACTGTGGGATCGTGTCAAAGCTTTTGCCAATGAATCGGACTCATTCATACAACATCTCCATGTAGGCGCCCACAACGACCACTATCTCCCAGTGACGGTAACAACAGCGACTGCTTGGCAATCTTTGTTTGGTCGCAACATGTTCATACGCACGGACAACTACAACCCGGCTAATAAACCTGAGTGGAAGATTCTTAACGTCGCCAATTTTGTCTGCGATCCAGAGCGCGATGGAACAAATTCCGACGCCACTGTCATTATCAATTTCGGGCAACGTAAAGTACTCATAGCAGGCATGCGCTACGCTGGTGAAATGAAAAAAGCCATGTTCTCAGTGCAGAATTTTTTACTGCCTGAGAAAGACGTCATGCCGATGCATTGCTCAGCTAATGTCAATGAGGAAGGCGACACCACATTGTTTTTTGGCTTATCTGGCACGGGAAAAACCACCCTCTCTGCCGACCCGGATCTTTACCTCATCGGCGATGACGAGCACGGCTGGGCCAAGGGATCAGTATTTAATATCGAGGGCGGATGCTACGCCAAAACCATTAACCTTAGTCAGAAAAACGAGCCTGTTATTTGGAATGCCATCCGATTTGGCGCCATTATTGAAAACGTGGTGCTAAGTGACTCCCGACATGCTGACTACGACGACACTAGCCTCACCGAGAATGGCCGCTGTTGTTACCCGCTTGAGCACGTAGACAAACGGACAAGTACGAACAGTGGCGGCGAACCCAAGTGCGTCATTTTTCTAACCTGTGACGTGTCTGGTGTGTTGCCTCCCATTTCTATCCTGTCCAAAGAAGCGGCTGCATTTCACTTTCTATCTGGCTACACGGCCCGAGTCGGATCCACCGAGGTCGGTGCGGAAGCGGGCATTCATCCAACATTTTCAACCTGCTTCGGCGCGCCCTTCATGCCACGCCCAGCGGGTGACTACGCAGAACTGCTAATGAAGCGTATCGAGGACTTTGGTAGCCAGGTGTACCTTATTAACACTGGCTGGACAGGCGGTTCTGGTGGACCCGGTGGCTCAGGATCGCGCTTCCCCATACCCGTGACCCGAGCCGTTGTACACGCCGCACAGAGTGGCGCGCTCTTAGGCGCTGCAACGCGTCACATCGACACTTTAAATTTGGATTTCCCAGTGGAAATCCCAGGTGTTGATAGTCAATACGTGGACCCTAAGGCAGGCTGGGATGATCCCGCAGCCTACGAGGAACAAGCGGCAAAACTAGCAGCGCTATTTCAAGAAAACATCAAGAAATTTGACGTTAGCGACGCCATCGTTGCAGCGGGTCCCAAAGGTTAGCGACACATCAGATAGGGGACGGCACCTTCCGGTGTCGGACCCGGCATGATCCACGAGCATCAAAGGCTGAGTGTTCGTAACTTCCCGGGCCGCCCGCCGGCCACTTACTGGCAGTCGCTCCACGGCATTCGCTTTATGCCAGCAAGTACCCGACAAACGGCCCTACCATTACCGCGACGATCGATAGTGTTTCGGTGGTAGGGGCAGGCAGCGGAAGGTGTCTATCACCAAGCGACTATCGTGGAGCGACTGATAGACACCTTCCGGTGTCAGACCCGGCATGACCCACGAACATCAAAGGCTGAGTGTTCGTAACTTCCCGGGCCGCCCGCCGGCCACTTACTGGCAGTCACTCCACGGCATTCGCTTTGTGCCAGCAAGTACCCGACAAACGGCCCTACCATTACA
>Ga0181560_10000346_pt1 | contig 41398 bp, 24 predicted proteins | sample 011ome_20_FD_133751 | JGI IMG/M metagenome (GOLD analysis project Ga0181560, IMG submission 133751) | Coastal salt marsh microbial communities from the Groves Creek Marsh, Skidaway Island, Georgia - 011509CT metaG (megahit assembly) | ecosystem: Environmental > Aquatic > Marine > Intertidal... | reverse complement strand
TCGCGGAGGCGATAAACGCCTACGCCGGCGGATTGGTCCTCGTGTCGCACGACTTCCGTCTGATCGACCAGGTCGCGAAGGAGATCTGGGTCTGCGACGGCGGCGGCGTCGAGGTGTGGAAGGACGACATACGGGCGTACAAGCGGAAGCTCGCGAAAGCCGCGGGGCTGTGAACGACGTCATCTGAGATGTTGTAACGGACCTCTAGTCTAGTCCTTCCGCGCGAAACTTCGCGCGGGTCGCCACCTTACCTTCTTCATTCCGTCTGCGAAACGCGTCTCCCTCCCTCCCTCTCTCTCACTCCCTCATCGCCTCCTCGACGAAGACGACGCGAGCGCGCCGATCAACCCGCCGATGACCGCCGCGCCCACGGACACGGCGCCCACGCCGATCACTCCGTCCCGCGCGATCTTCTCCTCCGCGGCGGTCTTCAGCGCCTCCGCTTGTCGGCACTCCCGGTCGTGCCGCAACGCGTCCGTCGCGGCTTCCTTCGCGCTGAGGTAGTCCCCCTCGTTGAAGTGCGCGACCGCGGTGATGTACCGCCGGTCCCTCGGCAGCACGGCGTCGCCCCATTCGTACGTGCGGTCGCGCAAGAGCTCGATCGCGCGCGTCGCGTGCCCCGCGGCTTTCGAGTGCGCGAGCGCCCACGCGAGGCGAAATCGCGCGGTGTCCTGCGCCGCCCGGTCCGAGCTCGACGACGCGGCGACTGCGGAGGGGGGGGACGCGACGCGGGGGTGAGCGTGACGTTTGGAGCGCGCGTGGGGGCGAGATCGCGCGCGACTAGGCACCCCTCGGAAAACAACGACGCGGCCCGCGGGATCTGACGACGATTTCGTCGCGCACCTTCGGTGTACGCGCGGTCCGCCTCCAAGCACATCTCCATGTCCGTCTCCGGGAGGTCCGGGCCCGTGGACGTGAAGAGATCCGTGATCTCTTTCACGCCCTTCGTGATGTTCGCTTGGATTTTGGTCCAGTTGTCCATGGCGTGCGGTCGCGCGCGAGGGAGTGAGTGGAACGAGGAGACGTTCTTGAGTCACGATTTTTGAGTCAGAGGTTCAGACAACAAAACATTAGCCAGACAGCCGCTACGAAACAACTTAACAACTCACGGCAAGAGCCTCTCGGCCTCGCCAAACGCCACGTTCGCGCTCGCCTTCCGCCGTCTGACGACGACGACCGCGACCGCGGCGGCGACGGTCGCGCCGATCAACGCCGCGCCGGCGACGCCCTCTCTCTTCGCGATCGTCACCGCGCCGCCGAGCGCGGTTTCGATGAACGCGTCCGCGGCTTCGATGGCGCCGCGCGACGCGGGCTCGTTCCCGAGTAACGTCCCCGGGTTCGCCGTTTCGTCCCGGAAGTACTCCTGCTTGAACACCGACCCTTCGACGCACTTCGCCTCCATCTCCTTTTTGTCCATGACGACCCCGACTTTCGTGACGATCGGGTACACGGACTCGAAGAGGAGACCGCACGTGCCGAATAAGCCGTGGTCGTGCGGCTCCGCGCGCTCGAGCTTGAAGTATCCCTTCTCGCCAAAGTCCTCGCCGTACGTGTTACGAACGAGCCAGTACTTCATCCCGTTCTCGACGCCCCAGCCGACGACGAGCGCGGCGTGGTTGATCGACGAGATCCCCGCGCCCGCGGGCGGACACTCCTTCGCGGTGATGACGCCGCCGTCGTAAAAGTGCAGACGCTCGCCATTGATGCCCACCGCCACCGGTCCCGTCTCGTAAATCGCCCGCATCAGCGCCTCGTTCCCGGCGGTCATCTTCAGGTCGCACATCCCCGGCGTCGTGAGCGTGGACTTCACGTTCGCGGCGCACTGCAACGTCTCGTCGTCCTGCGACGACGACGGCACCGCGGCGTCGTAATCGCTCGCCAAGGCGATGCCGCCGTTTTTCTCGATCCAGTTGAACGACGTGTACATGTTCCCCGTCGCGCACGCGTTGTCGTCCTTGTCGCAGTCCATGAGCTGCAGGATAGAGAGTTTAGGCGCGTCCATCCTCTTGCGCGTCTTCTTCGTGATATCGACCGCGTACGTCGCCGCGATCGAATCCGCGGTGACGAACGCCCAGCACGACGCGCACGACGACGACTGCTCGTGGATCGGGCCGACGACGGCGCCGTACTCCGCGCCCGGTTTCGTCCACGCGAACTCCTCGGGGAACCCGCCGTGGGAGGAGGGGGAGGCGGCGGGGGACGACTTCTTCGACGCCGCTCGCTTCGCGTGCGTATGCTTCGGCTTCGAATGCGCGGGCGCGGGCGCGGGCTCGTGCGCCGGCTCGGGCGCCGCCGCCGGCTCGGGCGCCGCCGCCGGCTCCCCCTCCTCCCACGCCGCCGGCGCCGCTCGGTGCCCCGCCGCGGTCTTCTCCCCCGCGATCGCGTCGTCGACGATGTCTTCCACGGATGAGTTGTTCACCGTCGCCTTCCCTAGCCTCGCCGCCGCCCAGGCTTTCATCTCGTCGTGCACGGCCCGGACGCGCCTCGCGGACGGCTTGTACGTCAACGCCGCGCGTTTGAACTCCTCGGGGGCGAGGTCCGCGTGCTTCCCTAACGTCATCCTCCACGTCTTCGTCGCGTCCGCGTTGTGCGCGTCCACGGTGAGCTTGTTCGCGTGGAAGATTTTCTCCCTGCGATGGATCGCGCGCGAGTTGGAGGGAGGACGAAGAAGCGGGGGACGTCAGCGATCGTCCCGTCTTCGGCTTCGAACGAAACGAGGGTTCGGGGAAGAATCGACGGAAACGGAACGGGTCGCGCGGGGACGCGATCGCGGTCTGCTCGCCCCCCGCGAGCGCGGCGGGTTCGATCGCATCGAGCCCGAGACGCACCTCAAGCGCGATTCCTCGCACGATACGACGCCGTCGCCGCAGTAGTTCTTCCCGTGCTTCGCGACGTACGCGGCGAACGCCGCGCTGTGCGGGGAGGACGTCGCGGCGTCGTCGCGAGCGTTCGGCGCGGCGATCCCCGCGGCCCGCGCGGTGGAGAGCGATCCGAGAACCGCGACGACCGCGCAGAAGAGGAGGAGCGCGTTCGCGAGGGAGAGCGAACGGAACATGATCGATCGTCGACGCGAGAAGCGCTTCGCGAGTATCGCGCGTCGGCCCCGCGCGCCGTCTTCTGCCGCGCGGGCACGATCAATTGGTGTTACAGCGCTGAGAGCTGCGACTCTGCGACTCTTGGAGGTGACAGTTTGGTACGTAAGGTTGTGGGCCGTTGTCGACGCAGCAGTGCGGATGTTACTGTACAGCGACGCGACGCGTCGTCGGCTCGCTCGAGGCACTCCTCCTCCGCGTCGCGCGCCGTCGAACGCGCGGCACCTCCCGCCGCCCTCTCTCGCGATGGGCGCCGCGAGCTCGAAGAAGATGGCCGCGAACAAAGAGGCCAAGCTCGCGGTCGCGGTCTCCGGGATCTTCTTCGCGTTCTCCTACTTCGCGGTGCTGCAGGAGGACGTGTATCGCGCGTCGTACGCGGTCCCGGGCGCAGGGCGCGGCGCCACGGAGAAGTTCACGTCCACGTTCCTCGTCCTCGCGGTCGAGCGCGGCGTGAACGCGCTCGCGGGCGCGATCGGTCTCGCGCTCGTGGGCGGCAGCGGCATCCGAGTCCCGCGACGCCAGATCCTCACGTCCGGCGTGTCGCAGATGCTCGCGATGGCGTCCGCGAACGAGGCGCTGCGGTACGTCTCGTACGCGACGCAAGTGCTCGGGAAGTCGTGCAAGATGGTCCCGGTCATGATCGGCGGCGTCGCCGCGGGGCGAAAGTTCCCGCGCGCGCAGTACCTCCAAGTCCTCGCGATCACCCTCGGGGTCGCGGTGTTCAACTTTGGGAAGAAGGCGTCGTCGTCGGGGAAAGGCGCCGGCGGCGACAGCGCGTACGGCCTCGGCCTCATCGGCGCGTCGCTCGTCATGGACTTCGTCACCGCGTCGTTGCAGGACCGCGTGAAGAGCGCGACGCGAAGGCTGAACCCGGGTGAGAAGCACGCGAAGACGTCGATGTTCGAGTCGATGTTGTACACGAATGCGTCCGGCGTCGTCGTCGCGCTCGCGCTCGCGGCGCGCACGGGACAGCTGTCCTCCGGCGTGGCGTTCTGCTCCCGGCACCCGGAGGCGACGCGCGTCGTGATGAATTACGCGCTCGCGTCCGTCGTCGGGCAGCTGTTCATTTACTTCACGATAACCGAGTTCGATCCGCTCGTGTTGAGCGGCGTCACGACGACGAGGAAGATTTTCTCCACCGTGTACTCCGTGCTTCGCGACCCGGATCCTAAAAACGCGCTGACTCGGACGCAGTGGACCGGGTGCGGCGTCGTGTTCGCCGCGTTAGGGTACGATGTCCTGGAGAAGTTCGTGAAGGGTGGGGGGAAGAAAAAAATCGGCGGCGGCGGGGACGGCGAGGCGCCGAGGCGGAGCGCGCGGAAGAAGGAGTTGTAGTACCAATCTCTTCGCCGCGCCAAATAAACTTATGTGTACAATTCGTTTCAACTCGTCTATCGCCTTCGCGTCTTCGTCACCGCGACACCGCGACGGGCTCTTCGTCCAAGCTCCCGGTGACGACGATCTCAACCGCCGCGCCCTCTTCCTCGTCGAACGACGACTCGACGATGATGGCCCCGCTCTCTTTCACCAACGCGGTCGCGTCCCCCGCGACGACCTCGTGCTCAAAGTCCGCGTCGGAGAGCCCGTAGCAATTCTCCATGAACATCTCCCCGGCTTTCACCCTGACGACGTGGCTCGGCTCCAACGCCTCGCAGAACTCTTTGTTGTGCGACACCGCGAAGACGGTCCCTTCCCACCCGCGCAGGCCGTCCGTCAGCGCGTTCACCGCGCCGATGTCGAGGTGGTTGGACGGCTCGTCGAGCAGCAGAACGTTCCTCGGGCGAAGCACGAACGCCGCGAGCGCGACGCGCGCCTTTTCTCCGCCGCTCAACGACCCGATCGTCCGAAGCGCCATGTGGCCGCTCATCCCGAGCGCGCCGAGCGCGTTCCTCGCCTTTTCCTCCTTCAGAAGCGCGTCGTCCTCTCTCGCGGACGCGAGCACGTAATCCAGCGCTCTCTCCGCGGACGGGAGCTCCTGCGCGAGGTCCTGCGAGAAGACGCCGATTTTCACGCGTTCGCCCACGACGCGTTCGCCGCCGACGACGGGCAACGTCCCGGCGAGCGATTTCAACAGCGTCGACTTCCCCGCGCCGTTCGGGCCGAGGACGACGATCCGCTGCCCGCGCTCGAGCTTCAGCGCGCCCTGCAAGATGGGCGCCCTCGCGTCGTACCCGAGCTTCGCACCGCCGCCCGGGCCCGGGCCTCGCAGCTCGAGGACGTCGTTGTCCGACGCCGGCGGGTCCATGAGCTTGAGGATCATCTTCGACGCGTCACCGGCGGCGCCGTCGCTGAACGACGCCGTCGCCGCGGACTCGTTCTTCCTCATCTCGACGCGGAGCTTCTCGAGGAGCTTCGCTCTGCTCTGCGCCTGGCTCGCCTTGCTCGCGTTCGCGCTGAACCGGCGAACGAAATCCTCCAACTCCGCGGCTTCGACGCGCTGCTTCTCGTACAACGCCTTCGCGACGCGTATGCGCTCGTCCCTCGCCTCTAAGAACGCGGTGTAGTTGCCGACGTACCAGTGCAACCCTTTCCCTCGCACCTCCGCGATGTGCGAGCACGCGCCGTCGAGGAGTTCCTTCTCGTGCGACACGATCACCGTCGTCGACGGAGACGATTTGATCCACGCGCTCAGCCACTTTTTCGACGCCTCGTCGAGGTGGTTCGTGGGCTCGTCCAGGAGCAACAGGCCGTTGTCCTGCGACCCCGCGGGGGATAACAAGAGCCTCGCGAGCGCGACGCGCATCTGCCACCCGCCGGATAAGTCGTCGCACACCACGTCCCACTGCGACCTCGCGAACCCGAGGCCGTCGAGCACGCTCGCGATGCGTTTCTCCGCGCCGTTGCCGCCGGCGGCGTCGAACTCTTCCAACGCCGCCATGTACGCGTCCGCGCCCTTGCACGCCTCTTCCACCTCCGCGCTCTCGCACTGAAGCTCCGCGGCTCTCAGCGCCGCCTCCGCGGCGTTGATTCGCGTCATCCGCGCCCGCGCTTCTTGGTACACCGTGAGCTCGCTTCCGCTCACCGCGGTCTGTTCGAAGTACCCGACCTCGATGTCCGAAGAGATGGCGATCGCGCCGTCGTCGAGCGCGCGTCGTCCCGCGATGCATTTCAGCAGCGTCGACTTCCCGCAGCCGTTGCCGCCGACGAGGCCGACGACCTGGGACTTCATGACGGTCATCGAGCCGTCGCGGAGGAGGTCCGTGTCCGCGACGGAGAGCATCACGTCCGTGAGTTTCATCGCCGCGCCGGAGGCGTCGCCGTAGGGCACGCGGAGCTCGTCCTCCTCGGACCGTCGCTTCGGCGGCGTCGTCGTCGGCTTCGGCGTCGTCGTCGTCGGCGTCGTTCCGGCGCGGGAGGACGCGTCGTTGGTCTTCGGCGGCGGCGGCGGCGCGGACTTCGCCTTCCTCGCGCCTTTCTTCCCAGCCTTGCACGTCACCGTCGCGACGCCGCGGCGCGCGGGGACGCACGCGCGGCTCTTTCCGAGAGAACACGTCATCCATTCGGTGCCCGACGCGGACGACAGCGCGCGCGCGGACGCGGACGACATCGCGCGCGTGGGAGCGGAAGAGACGGGGTGGGCCTTCCGCGCGCGTGCGAACCGAGCGCGCGCGTGCGAGTTCGCGAGGAGAGCGCGCGCGTGTGCTCGCGCGCGTGCGTCGATGACGGTTCGCGGCGGCGCGTGTCGTGATTTATCATCATCGGCGGACGTTTCACGTGCGTTTCCGAGGCTCACAGCGACCGAGAGCTCTGACTGAAACGCCTTACGATAAATGTAGTATCGAGTACGCCGTACTCGGCGGCAAAAGAGGTCGAGCTCCGTCGCCGACGACGCCGCGCGTCGAAACGTAACGCACACGTCATCGCTACTCCCCGCCGGCTACGACTACTCGCTGCGCGGGGTACGCCCCGCACACGTCGCAAAACGTCGCGTCGCCGATCTCGAAGCGACACCCCGCGCAGCCTTCGCCGGGTCCCAGCCATTTTTTCGTCGGGTGTCTGAGGACGTCGTCTTCGCCGCCGCCGTCGCCGCCGCCGCCGCCGCCGCCGCCGAAAGCTTTTACGTACGCGCGGAAGTTCACCAGGTGCTCTTTGTTCTTGATCACCACCCCTCGCGCCGCCCACGCGTCTCTCTCCTCCTCGAACGCGTCGTCCGCGACGACTTCCGACCAGAACGCGTCGTTCGAGACGACGGCGACGCCCGAGCCGACCTCGATCGGATCCTTCCGTCGCCAACTCGCGACGGTGTCGAACGCGCGACGCAGCGGCAGCTTCCCCGCGACGTGCTCGATCGCGTCCCCTTCCAGGGTCAACCTGATCGGAACGACCCCGACGCAATCCGCGCGGTCCGTCTCCGCCGTCGCCCAACGCGCGAACGCGTTGGACGTAAACGGCGCGCGCGACGAGACGCCGCGAGCCGCCGCCAGCGCCGCCGTCGCGAACGTCCACGTCGCGCACATCTCGTCCCTCTTCCGCCTCCACGTCCCGGGCGGGTCGTCCTCGCCCCACGTGAACGAGTACCCGCCCAGGAGCTCGTCCGCGCCGTCGCCGACGACGGCGTCCTTCATCCCCAACGCCGCCGCGCGTCGCAACGCGGCGGCGACGACGAGCGCGTTCCGAAGCGTCATCCCGTCGAACGTCCGCAACGACTCGACGCACGACGGGAGGTACTCCGCGATGAGATCCGCGGGCGTGACCTCGACGACGTGGTGCGCGAGGCCGTGCTCGGCCGCGACCGCGGCGGCGAACGCGCGGTCGGGCGCGTCCGGCCCGCACAAGACCGTGATCGCGCACGCGTACGTCACGCCGAGATCCGCGCTCGCGCGCATTATCGCGGCGGTGTCGACGCCGCCGCTCAGGATGATGCACCGCGTGGGCGCCGCCGTGGTTGCGGCGACCGCGGCGACCGCGTCGAGCAGCTTCTCCCTGCACGCGCGCGCGACGACGTCATCCCTCGCGGCGGCGGCGGAGGCGCTCATCGGTGTGACGGCGCGGCGCGGAGGACTGATGACGCGACCGGCGGAAACTCCGAGACGTAGAAGAGTGTGCGACTGGTCGATCGAACTCTCCGTCAGTTCCGACGACGCGGCGACCGGACCGGACCGAACCGAACCTCCGCGATGGGCAGCGAGAAGTACGTCCTCGGGATCGACGGCGGCACCGGCGGCATCCGCGCCGGGCTCTTCGCCGTCGCGACCGGGGAGCCGATCGCGTTCGCGGACACGCCGTACGACACGTCGTACCCCAAGCCAGGGCACGCGGAGCAATCGCCTTCGGACTGGTGGGACGGCCTCGGCGCGAGCTCGCGGAAGGTTCTGCGCGAGTCCGGGATCGACCCGCGCGACGTCGCGGGCGTGTGCGTGGACACGACGTGCTGCACCGTCGTCGCGCTGGACGCGGACGCGAACGCGCTGAGGCCGGCGATCCTGTGGATGGACATGCGCGCGTCGGACCAGACGAAGCAAGTCCTCGCGACGCGCGATCCCGCGCTGAGCGTGAACGGCGACGGCGCCGGCCCGGTCAGCGCGGAGTGGATGATCCCGAAGGCGCTGTGGCTCGCGCAGTGCGAGCCGGAGACGTTCCGCGACGCGGCGATGATATGCGAGTACCAGGACTACGTGAACGTGAAGCTCACGGGGCGGTACTGCGGCTCCGCGAACAACGTCGCGGTGCGTTGGCACTTCGTCGACGGCCGCGGGCCGCCGACGTCTCTCCTGAAGTCGCTGAACATCCCGGAGCTCCTCGAGAAGTGGCCGAAAGACATCGTGGGGCTCGGCGACGTCGTCGGCGCGCTGACGCGCGACGCGGCGACGCACCTGGGCCTCCCCGCGGGCGTCCCCGTCGCACAGGGCGGCGCCGACGCGTTCGTCGCGATGGTCGGCCTCGGGACGATCGAACCCGGGCAGCTCGCGCTCATCACCGGGAGCTCGCACTTGCACTTGGGCGTGACCGACCGCAGGTTTCACGGGCGAGGGATATGGGGCACGTACTCGTGCGCGCTCGTGGGGGGGCACGACGTCGTGGAGGGCGGGCAGACGTCCACGGGGTCCGTCGTGAACTGGTTTAAGACGTTGTGCGGCGGCGGCGATGGGTTTTACGACGAAGTGAACGCCGCCGCCGCGGAGGTGCCGCCCGGGTGCGAGGGTCTGGTCGTTCAGGAGCATCTGCAAGGAAACAGGACGCCGCACACGGACCCGCTCTCGCGCGGGGTCGTCTCCGGTCTGACGTTACGACACGGCCGCGCGCACGTGTTTCGCGCGATTTTGGAAGGGATCTCTTTCGGAACGCGTCTCATCTTCGACGCGATGGAAGCGAACGGGTACAAGCCGTCCGAGGTCGTCGTCGCCGGCGGCGCCACGCGAAGCGACCTGTGGCTGCAAATACACGCGGACGTCGCGAACGTGCCGTTCAAGCGGACGAAGTGCGCGGACGCGCCGGCGCTCGGGGCGGCGATCCTGGCGGCGGTCGGCGCGGGGTGTTACGCCACCGTCGCGGACGCCGCGCGCGCGATGGTGCACATGGAAGGGGTCGTGCACCCTCGACCGGAGGTGCACGCGCAGTACGCGAGGGCGTACGCGGCGTACAAGGCGACGTACCCGGCGTTGAGGCGCGTCATTCATCGGCAAGGGAGCGAGGCGGCGTTCGCGACGTCGGTCGACGACGCCGACGCCGCGACGGACGAAACCCCGGTCGCGAAGATCGCGCCGTCGCTGCTCGCGGCGGACCAAGGCGACCTCGCCGGGGAGGTCTCGCGGATGATTCACGACGGCGCGGACTGGCTGCACGTGGACATCATGGACGGACACTTCGTGAACAACCTCACGATCGGTCCCCCCGTGGTGGCGCATTTACGCGCGCGGGCGAGAGACGCGTTCTTGGACTGCCACCTCTCGTGCTCGAACCCGGGGTCGCTGATCGACGGCCTCGCCGCCGCGCGCGCGTCGAGCGTGACGTTTCACATCGAGGCCGTGGGCGGGGGCGACGGCGACGGCGACGCGACGAGCGAAGCCGCGGCGTTGGCGGCGACGATCCGCGCGCGCGGGATGCGCGCCGCCGTGGCGTTGAAGCCGTCCACGCCCATCGAGACCGTCTTCCCCCTCGTGGACGCGGACGCGGTCGACATGGTCCTGTGCCTCACCGTCGAGCCCGGGTTCGGCGGACAGAAGTTCACCGCGAGCGTGTGCGATAAAGTCCGCGCGCTTCGACGGCGGCGGCCGCGGTTGGACATTCAGGTGGACGGCGGGTTGAACGAGGACACCGTCGTCGCGGCGGCGTGCGCGGGGGCGAACGTCGTGGTCGCCGGCAGCGCGGTGTTCGGTTCGGACGACCCGGGGAGGGTGATTCGGGGGTTGCGACGCGCGGTCGTGGACGCGCGGCGGACGAAGCCTTGGCTGGGGTGACGCGCGACGTGGGCGCGGTGAGTGCGCGGGAGTAGCGCGCGGGCGACACCGTGATAGCACGCAGCACGGGCGAAAATGATAAAATCGCATCTCGTCTCGAACGCCCCGAGCGGAATTCATTTCGCGGCGCGCAGGGCGCCGTGTCGCCATCGCAATGATGGCGGCATGGCTCCGCGCCCGCGCGGGCGCGGAGGACGCGTATCTCTACCTCGTGTTCTTCCTCCTCTCCGCCGCGCAGGCGTTGCCCATCACCGCGACCGCGCTCGTGCTGAACGACGACCTCGGGATGCGATCTCGCCCCGAAGCTCTGAACGCGTACTTCGCCGTGGAGTTCAGCCTCAGCGCGCTGAAACCCGCGTGGGCGGCGCTGTCCGACCTCGCGCCGATACGCGGCAAGAGGCGCGTGCCGTACATGGTGCTCGGCGCGCTGTCGCACGCGCTCGCGCTGCAGTTTTACGCGCGCGTGCGAACGATCGCGCAGCTGTACGCCGCGGGCGTCGCGGCGTCGCTGACGTTCGCGATGTGCGAATCCGGCGCGGACGGGATGCTCGTCCAGCTCGGCGGCGGCGACGCGTCGCGCGCGATGAACCTCCAGGCGCGCGGGATGACGGCGAGGAACCTCGGCGGGCTCGTCGCGTCCGCGCTCAGCGTCCCGGCGCTGCTGTGGTTCTCGCCGCGGACGGTGATGTCGCTCGCGGGCGTGGTCGCGGTCGCCGCCGCGATGGCCGCGTCGCGCGCGCGCGAGGAGGCGTCGGCGTCGGCGCCGGCGGCGGGCGGCGACGGGCCGTCGTTCGTCCCGGTCCGCGGCGACGAGGAGGACGGCGAGGGCGACGAGGCTTCGGGCGGAGAAGGAAGAGACGCGCGCCGCCGCCGCGGTCGATGGACCGCGCTGGCGTCGCGTCGCGTCGTCTGCGCGGCGGGATTCATCTTCCTCTCTCGCGTCGCGCCCACCGCCGGGGTTACGTACGACGCGTTCGCGTACAGCGTCTTCGCGCTCCCGAACTGGGCGTTCAGCGGCTTACTGCTCGTCTCCACGTTCGCCTCGGTGCTCGCGTCGTGGGCGTACGACGCGTTGTCGCGTCGCGGCGGTGTCGACCTCGCCGCGACGGCGCTCCTCGGCGCGTGCGTCGACGCCGCGTGCGGGTTGACGCGCGTGAGCGTCGCGACGGCGGCGGCGCGCGGCGCGTCGTCGTCGACGCGGCGACGCGCGCCCGCGCCCGCGCTGATCGCGTCCGCGCTCGCGTCGTCGTTCGGGATGACGCTCAACTACGTCCCGACGCTGGCGCTCGCCGCGGCGGCCGCGGCGAGGGGGTTGGAGGCGGTCGGGTATTCGTCGTTGGTGTGCGTCGCGGACGCGGCTACGGCTATCGGGTCCGTCGTCGCCGCGCGCGCGACGACGGCGTTTCGATTGGGGGATCCGGGAGCGTCTCCGGGGTCTTCAGGGGGGAGGTCGTGGAAGGATCTGGACGTCTTCGTGTGGACGTGCGCGGGGTGTAAGCTGTTGCCGCTGCTCGCGCTGCCGCTAGTGGCGCGCGTCGTCGGCGACGCGAAACCGCGGCGGGGGGCGCGCGGCGACGAAGACGACGACGAAGACGAAGACGACCGCGGCGGCGACGGGAGCGAGGACGACGACGTCGGCGACGTCTTCGGCGAGGACGGCGACGATTTAGGCGCGCGTTTGTTGACGCAACGTGGTAGTTAGTGAGTTCTTAGATTAATCAGCGGCGACGGTGTTTAGCGAACGCGTCGCGGGTCGCTCGCGTCCGTCTCTCCTTCCCTCGCAAACAGAACGCGCGCGCGTTCTTCATCATTTCAGAATCGCCTTTTCTTTCGCCGACACGAGCTCCTCGATCTTCTTCACGAACGCCTCGCTCATCTTCTGCACGTCCTTCTCCGCGCGATTTCCCTCGTCCTCGGTCATCGTCGCTTTCTTGATGACGTCCATCCCTTTCCTCCGCGCGTTCCTCACCGAGATCTTCGCCGTCTCCCCGGCTCTGTGGCACAGCTTCGCGACTTGCACCTTCGTCTCGTGCGTCATCTCCGGCACGGGCACGAGGAGCGTCCCGTCCCCGTCCTCTTGCGGGTTAAACCCCAACGGGCTCTCCGTGATCGCGTTTTGAACCGCGCCTTTCAGGGTCGGGTCGTATAACATAACCGCCAAATTTTGAGCGTTACGCGCGGTCACCGACCCGAGGTTCCTCAGCGGCGTCGGCTCGCCGTACGCGTCCACGACGAGGCTCTCGAGCATCCCCGGCGACGCGCGTCCGGTGCGCAGTTTCCCGAGGTCCCGCTCCAGGGCTTCCACCGCGGCGTCCATGAGCGCCGAGACGACGGCTTTGTCGAACTCGACCGCGGGGGCGTCGTCGGAGGCGTCGTCGGAGACGTCGTCGGAGGCGTCGGAGGCGTCGTCGTCGTCCGCCGCCGCGGACGCCGCGGACGCCGCGCCCTTGTCCTTCCCCTTTGCTTTTTTCTTTTTTCCGCGCACGTGCGCGAGCTCGTGGCGTCGCGTCGACGCCGCGCGCTCGACCGACGCGCGCGGGATCGACGCCGCCGCGATCGCGCTGACGCGTGAGCCCGCGGTGTGGTACGCCCTCGACGCGAACGCGCCGTGGCTCGCGCCGGCGGCGCGCGAAGACGACGACGACGACGAAGACGCGCGATCGTCCAAGAAGGATCCCTCCGTCGTCGTCGTCGTCGTCGTCGTCGTCGAGCGCGCGTCGCGTCCGAGCGCTCGGACGGGCGCGAACTCCGTCGCGACCGCCCACGCCCGGGACGATCGCAGCGCGCGCGACGCGTGTCGCATCGCCATCGTCCTCGGAGGGATGAAGTCCGAGAGGCGCGGAAACCTCGACGCGACGGGCGCGGCGCGTCGCGTTGTGCGCGCGTGACCGCGCCGCGTCGGAAGACTCGACGGACTCTCTCTCGAAAAAAATCTCCGAAGTTCCCGCCGAAACGAGATCGGTCCAGAACGCGTCGCGCGATGGCGTCGGCGCTGTCCTCGCGCGTCGCCGCGACGGACGTATCGTTCTCCCCGCGAACCCCCGCGCGCCGTCGCGCCTCGACGGATGCGAGACCGCGGAGATCGATTTCGCGCGGCGGCGGCGTGCGCGCGTCCGCCTCTCGGGGACGGGGGCAGGATCATCCGCTTTTCGACGTCGCCGCGCGTGACGTTTCGCGAAGCTACGCGACGTCGGTGGGAACGCCGACCGATCCGACGCCGACGCTCCCTCCCGGGACCATAGGCGGCGTCGTGTTCGTGTCGTCCTTCCTCGCCGCGCTTCTGAGGAAACGCGCGCGACGGAGCGGCTCCTCCTCGGACGCGGACCTGCGACGGAAGTTCCGCGGAGATCTCATACGTCAGCGACTGAAGCGCGCAGTCGGGAGGAACTGGATGGGCCAGACGATGAGTTTGGGCCGATCGAACGACGCGACCGACGTGGACACGCGCGAGCGCGACTTCGCCGGAGACCGGCTGCGGAGCACGAGGGACATCGCGTTCGCGCGCGCGAGCGGGCTCGTCCGCGCGGACAAGACGAAACCGCGGGAGGAGGACGTCGCGTGGACGCTCGCGGCGACGCGACGCAACGCCGTCGCCGCCGCGGAATTCGCCGCGGTGTCCCGCGGGGAACGGCTCAACGGCGCGAGCATGACCTCGCCGCCGCGGTCGCAGTCGCAGTCGCAGTCGCGGCAACAACAACAGCAGCAGCAGCAGTCGTCGACGGATGTCCCGATAACCCTGTGCGTGACGTGCCCGGTGCGGCCCGGCCAACGCGTCGCCGTCCTCGGAGAGCCCGCCGCGTTCGGCGGCTGGGACGCGAGCCGAGCCGCGCTGCTCGACCGCGTCGGCGAGGACCGGTGGCAGAAGGCGTGCCGCGTCCCGGCCGGCGAGATGGAGTACAGGTACGCGCTCGTGTACGTGCGACCGAACGGCGAGGTCGTGCTCGAGACTGAGGTGGGCGGGCCGAGAACGAGGAGGGTCTCATCAGACGCGGGGCCCGGGGGCGGGAACGCGTTGATGATCGACGAGACGTCGCCCGTCTTCGGCGCGCCAGCCGGCGCGTCGCCGGCGCGCGGCGAGAGGGCGCCGGCGCGGCGACCCCCGCGACGCGAGAAGAGGGAGAGCGAGGAGGTGATACGGAAGAGGGCGACGCGCGTCGCGGAGAGACACGACGTGGACGTTGACACCGCGCTCGAGGTACTGCGGCTCGTGAAGAACGACGAGCGACTCGCCGGGAAGTTGCTGGGGACGATGACGCGCGGGATCGGCGGCGGCGGCGGCGCGGCGGCGGCGGCGGCGGCGCGCCGCGCGCCCGCGCCCGCGCCCGCGCGCGCCTCGCCGCCTCCGTCGCCGCGCCGCGCGGACGCGTGGCGTCCGACGACGCCGGTCGCGGAGGACGATCGCACCGCCGCCGCGGCCAACTCCGGGTCCGGGTACGACCCGGACGTGAGCGAGACGTTCATGTCGTCGGACGTGAAAGTCGTGGAGGACCTCTCCGACGTCTCGGACGAGGAGCTCGCGCGTCTCATCGGGGACTTGCAGCGCGAGCTGGACGAGAGCTGATTGAGAGGGTCGCTACGTGAATGGTGTTATTGTATCGCTATCGCGCCACCGTCGCCCGCGTCGCGCCCGTCTCTCTTTCTCTCTCTGCGTGGACTCCGCGTGTTTTGAGAGGGGACCTCGATGACGCGACGTATTCTGTGGCGAAACCAAAACATCTAGGGCTACCAGGTACACTACCCTCCGGCGGTTCGCGCGCGGAATTTGCCCCCCTGTTTTTTCGGGTATTTCCTGCTCTTCGCCTTCGCCTTCGTCTTCTTCTTCGCTTTCCTGCTCCCGAAGAGGTCGTCGTCGAACCCGTCGTCGCCGGCGCCGCTGTCGACGCCATGGTGCGCGGACGTGTACACAGAGCACCTCGAGCCGCAATCGTCAGTGAGCGGCGCGACGATGAACGCGTCGTCCCCGCCGCGCGCGAAACACCCCAAACCGAATCCCCGCGCCGCGCCGCCGCCGCCGCCGCCGCCGACGCCGCCGTCGCCGACGCCGTACAACGCGACCGGGGGATCGTCCACCGTCCCCGCGTGCCATCGATCCCTCGTCAGCGACCGCGGCGGTCCGGACGCGCGCCGCGTGTCGAACAGAGCGACCGCGTCTCCGCCTCGCGCGCCGAGCCAGACGGACCAGTCGTCGACGCAACACATCGACTCGCCGATTTTAAACCCGTCGACGCGGACGGCGTCCGTCCCCGCGTCGCCGTCGTTCCCGAGGTCCCAGTGCCTGCACATCGCGACCGGGACGTTCCGCGACGACGACGCCGTGCGCGTGTCGTACACGCCCGCGCAGTGCGCGGACGCGACGACGACGACGTGGCCGCGCGCGCACGCCGCCGGCGTCATTCCCAACGCGACGTACGGATCGTAGTGCGACATGTGGATCACCTCGGTCACCGTCCGCGTCTCGACGTCGACCGCGAGGAGGTCCGGATGCGCGCACACCCACAGCGTCGGCGCGCCCGCGCCGGAGTGGTGCCCGCCGCGGTTCGCGGCGCGCCCGAAATCGTTCCCGTGCGAGCTCGGGACGCCCTGGACGGCCATCGCCTGCGCGGTCCAAGACAGCGTGGTCTCCGCGCGGAGCTCGTTGTCCGCGAGGTCGATGAAAACGTCCGTCTCGTCGTCGTTTTCATCATCCGCGGGCCCCACGCGCATGAGCCTCACGACGTTGTGGTTCCAAGACCCGACCGCGACGATGGAGGGGCTCACGAACGCGAGCGCGTTGACGTCGACGACGTCGTCGCCTTCGTGCAACTCGACGACGTTAGGGTCCAAAAACGGCACCCGCGGGTGCCGGACGTCGAGCGAGTCCGCGTCCCACACGGTGACTCTGCCGTGCCGATCGCCCGCGACGAAGACGCCGTGCGCGGACGCGAGCGAGCAGTAGTCCGCGCCGGTGGTCGGCGTCCCCGCCGGGTTCGGGAGCGTCGCGATGCGTTTCCCCGGCTCCGTCGCGCCGTCGCCGCCGTGGAACCAGAGCTTGATCTTTTCGGAGTCGCCGCTGATGGCGGCGGCGCCGTCCGCGAGGAGTAAACTCGCCGCGTTCGGGCCCACGCCCGCGTGCTTCGGTCTCGGACGCGGCGTCGACGTGGGGGTAAGGTTGCGTGTGCGCGTTGATTTGGATGCGTCGCGCACGACGAAATCGCCGTCGCCCTCGTCGAATCCGAGGTCGCCGTCGCCGCCGTCGCCGTCGTCGTCGTCGTCGCCGTCGTCGTCGTCGTCGTCTCCTTCGCCGTCGTCGCCGTCGTCGTCGTCGTCGTCAACAGACGCCTCCTTCTCCGGAATCCATCGCTCTGCTTTCAGCGCGGACGCGCACGCCGCCGCCCACGCGCGCTTTCCCCCGAGCTCCTCCATCGCCTCCTTCGACGTCTCCACCGGCGGCGCCCCCGGTCGTTGCGTCGGCGGCGCCGGCGGCGGCGCGACGCTTCCGAATATCGCCGCGTGCGCCGCTTGCCTCACCTGCGGCGACCGCGCGACGTCCCGCAGCGCTCGCGACGCGGCCGCGAGCCGCGAGATGCTCCGAGGGTCCATGAACGACGCGACGATCTCCCAGCACGTCGTCGGGATGAGGTTCAGCGGGTCCCGCGGCGGGTCGTCGACGCGCATCGCTCGCATCCCTCGCGTCGTCGCCGCGACGTCGTCGTCGTCGCCGCCGCCGCCGCCTCCTCCTCCTCCTCCGCGCGCGGCGAGCGGCCACAAGAGCTCGTCTTCTTCGTCGTCATCGCGCGCGAGCCGCCGCGCGACGACCCTGCGGACGAGGTGGTACGGCGGCTCCCGATCGCGGTCCCCGCCGCCGCCGCCGCCGCCCACGACGACCGGAGATCTCGGCGAGAAAGCGGCGTTCGACGACGTCGGATCCCACGACCCGCCGACGCCGCCGCCCGGGGAGACCGGCATCGCGTCCTCGAAACCGAAACTTCCTCCCCTGTGCGCGTTCATCCTCAAAAACACCGCGAGCGGGGTCTCCTTCTCGCCGCGTTTGTTCACCCGCGCGCTCCACGCCGTCTCTCCGCTTTTCCTCTCGTTCGCGACGGCGTGGTCGACGGTGACGACGACGACGTCGTCGATCCCCAGCGCCGCGCCCGTCGACGGGGAGACCCCACCGCCGTGATCGATGCGCCCGAACAGGCGTTTGAGCTCGCGCCGGGGGTCGCCGGCAGACGACGCCCCGGGGGAGTCTCGGGGATGATGAGTTTGATGATGACGATGTTTGCTCGGGATCGCGCGCTCCGGCGTCGCCGTCGCCGTCGCCGTCGCCGCGAGCTCCTCCTCCTCGCGCTCGCGTCGCTCGCGCTTGTCGTGGTTCCTCTTCTCGCGCTCGAACTTCCGTCGCTCGTTCTCTAACCGTAGCTCCTTCGCGCGCGCTTTCTGGTCCTTGCCGCTCATCCCGGGCTTGTACGTCTTCGTGTTTGATGAGTTGTTATGCTCCTTCGGGGCGGACGACGCGCGTCCGCCGCGGCCGCCGTCGTCGTCGTCGTCCGGGCCGCCGTCGCCTCTGCCGAACTCGCTCGCGAACGGGCCCCAGTCCTTCGCCTTGCGCCCCATCGCGACCGGCGCGCGGGGGGGGGGCGGGGCGAGGCGAGGCGCGATGTTCTGAAGTGGACCGACGCGTATCGCAAACCTCGACACCAGACCGAGCACCTGACGCTGACGCAAGTGGCCGACGTGACCGACCGGCCACTGCCAGCGCCTGGCAGCTCCAGTCAGCGTGACCCTGGAACGACTAATTTGGATTGACACGATCCGCTCGACATATCGCGCAGCGCCGGGCAGGTTCGGACCCGTCGCGCGGAGGCTTCCGGCGCGTTCGCGACCGAGACATCGAAACCACGGCGTCGATCGCAGGTCGAGACGTGAAGACGCGCGCGTTCGACGATCGCGCGAGAGAATCGAGAATCGCGCGATAATAAAGACCACGAGAATCGACACCCAATTCGCCACGATGGTGAAGACGGCGGGACCGGCGACGCCGGCGACGGAGACCGAGGCAGCCCCCGCAGACGCGACGGAGACGCCGGTCGCCGCCGAGACGGAAGCCCCGGCGGAGGCGGAGGCCGTCGCGGAGGAAGAAGCGCCCGCGGCGGAGGAACCCGCGGCGCCCGAGGAGGCGGAAGCGGCGGACGCGGAGGCGCCGGCATCGGACGAGGCGCCGGCGGTCGAGGCGACCGAGGAGGACGCGGTCGAGCCCGCGCCCGCGGAGGAGGAGGAGGCGGTCGAGCCCGCCGACGCGGACGCGGACGCGGACGCGAATCCTCCGCGCCCGGACTCCGTCGCCGACAGCGCCAAGGCGGAGTCCGTCGCCGGCTCCGTCGCGAGCAGCGCACAGCTGTACGGCAAGGACATGGGCGCGACGCCGAGCTACTCCAACTTTTTCGCCGACGGGACGCCGCGCGACACGCCGATGGGGTCGTCCGCGGATCTCGTCGCCGATCTCGCCGCGGCCGCGGAGCCGACGCCGGAGACGGCGGCGGCGCCCGAGCCGACGCCCGAGCCGACGCCCGAGCCGGCGCCCGAGCCGACGGAGCCGGAGAAGCCGAAACCGGCGGCGGCGGCGGCGGCGCGCGGCGCGAGACCCCCGTCCAAGGCGTTCGTCCCGAACCGCCCGCCGCGCCCCGCGCCAGTCGCGGTCCCGGACACCCCGGAGGCGTCCCCGGCGTCGCCGAATCGCGCGAGCGTCCCGCGCACGCCGAAGCACACGAAACAAGACGTCCGAGACGCGGTTGACGTCGTGTACGCGTACGCGAAGAAGGATCCGTGCGACGCGCTCGCGGAGATGGCGGAGCTCATGTGCGTGAAGCACCGCTCGGAGTACCCGAACGTGCACGTGCTGTTCCGTCGGACGCTGCAGAAGATGAAGGAAGACGCGGAGGCGGAGGCGAAGAGGAAGGCGCACCCGCCGTCGTCGTCTTCCGCGGATGAGGATAAGAGGACTCGGCGAGGACGCGACAGCGCGACGTCGTTGGCGTCCACCGCGCGATCGAGCGACGGCGGGGTGAAGTCGCCGATCAAGAAGAAGACTCGGCTGGGGAGCACGCTCCCGCCGAGCGGCGGGCGGCAGCGACCGAGCGACACGATGCGCTCCGCGCCGGACGAGATGCACAGGAGCGCGAAATTGTCCGTGAAGGAAATTTGCAAGCCGAACCAGTCGACGAGGAAGTGGATGCAAGAGAAGCAGATGAAAGAGAACGAACGCGCGCGGATGAAGGAGCAGATGCACGCGAAGGAGCTGAAGTGGATGGAGGAGATCACGATGAAGCAAAACATTCGCAACAAGGCGAACGCGAAGCTCAAGGCGCAGGAGGAAGAGCGGGCGAAGATGGCGTCTCGGGAGGCGCGCGAAAAGCTCGCGTCCCGGTAGCGGCGCCGTCGTCGGGCGTCGCGCAATCTCACGACTACCTATAAGATGATATCAGATATCACCTCTACATCTATTCACGCGCGTCGGCGTCGCGCGCGTCACACCCCGAGCGTCTCCGCGAGCGTCTCCACATGGCCTTCGACGACTCTTTCGACGCACGCGCGGCCGTCGCTCACGCCGTCACGCAACACCGGCAGCGGGTGCGCCTCGGTGTTGAACACGAAGCACTCCATCGGAAGCAACGCCGGGTCGTCCGAGAACGTCAAGTACAGATACTTCAGCGTCTCCCCGAGGAAGAAGCTCTCCATGCGATCGATCTTCGCCCCTTCCTCGCTGTTGTCGCCGTTCTCTACGTCGCGCAGGCTCGCGTACCCGCCGCTGGGAACTTTCGCGTGGATTTCCCACGCCCGCCACATCGCCCACGCGGCGTCGCGCCACTCTCGCTCGTTCGTCGTCTTCCACAGCACGTACAAAGACTCGACCGTCTCCGGTCGCAGTACATTATGCGCGTCCTGGAGTTTCACGACGAAGTCCCCGTGCGACGTCGTGGACTCCTTGCCGAGCAGATCCCTCCACGCGGACGAAACAGCGCCCTCCGCGGCGAAGTGCACCATCTCCGGCGCGAGCCCCGTGCTCGTCCGCGCGTACATCTGCACACACGTCCGCGCGAGCTCGCGCGCGATGTCCAGGTGCGTCGTGCTCGCGGGGAGACCTAAACGCGCGAGCGCGGCGTGCGCGAGCCCTCGCCGTATCCGGTTCCCGCCGCCCCAGCGATCCCCCAGGCCGTGACTCGCCCCGAGCGCGAGGACGCCCGGGAGGAAACACGCGAGGTGGTCCATCTTGTGGTTCAGCTCCCCGCCGACGTTCCCGGCGCGTTCCGCGACGTACAGCAGACCCGTCGCGTTGGCGGGGATGCGCGAGCGTCGCGGCGGCGACGGCGGCGGCGGCGGTTCCGCGCGTCCGCCCGACCACCCGGCGGCGGCGGCGGCGCGCGCCGTCGGTTTCGGTCTCTTCGTCTCGCCCCGCTCGCGTCGGCGCGCGGCGTCGCGCTCGTACCACCGCGCGCGCGGTTTCCTCGCGCCGCCGAACCCGAGCGCGAGCGTCGTCGTCGTCTCCGCGTCGTCGCGCGCCTCCCCCTCCTCATCCCTCTCTTCCTCCTCTTCGACCTCCTCCTCGACCTCCTCTTCGTCCGCCCGCGCCGCCGGCTCCTCGGCCTCCTCCTCGGCTTCGATGAACGTCTCGAGCGCGAACTCGTCCGGCTCGTCCACCGCCTCTCCCCCCGCGCGATGCAACAGATACATCAGCACGCCGTCCATCGCGTTCAAGTACGCCCTCTCCCCGCCCGCTGGTTTCCCGGCGTGGATCCAGTGCTTCAGGAGGTACTCGTAGTACGAATCGCCTCGAGCACCCAACGTCAGCGTCGACGACGCGTCAAACGTCGCCGTCACCGCGCTCACGGAGCTCGGCAGCAACCCGCCGGTCGCGGGGTCCCACAGCCCTTTCGTTATCAACTCGAACGCCTTCCTCGCCGGGGTCGCGATGTCGCGCGCGTACGCCCGCCCCGCGAGCGACGGCAGCGTCGACGTCGCGGGCGACGCCGGGCACCGCGACACGTCCTCCGACTCCCCGATCGACGACGACGACGCGGGATCCAGGTAAATCTTCACGAGGCCTTCCTCGTCGAACCCGTACTCGTAGTCCGCCTCGGGGGGCTCCCCCGCGTCGCGCGCCGCGGCCATCGCGGCGGACGCCTCGCAGACGCCGTGCATGACCCACCGCTGTCGCGTGCGCGTCGTCTCGCTCCTGTTCTCCGCGACGAGCAGCGCTTCCTCGAGCGCGGCCCACTCGAGCACGAGCGTGCCAACCTCCGCGAGGGACGCGCGGTTCGTCCACGTCGGCTGGTGCGCGTCCCCCGTCGCGAAGTTGACGTCCATGATGGGTATCCCGCTCGCGGTCTTGAACGCGGGCAGCAGCTTCTCCGCGAGGTCGAGCGCTTTCCGCAACACGCCGCCGTCGCGCGTGTCCCCGCCGAGTTTATGCGCGGACGTGAGCCCGCCGAGCACGCGAATCGTCGCCTCGAACACGTTCGCGTTGACGTCCGAGTCGAACGTCAGCCCGCCGCCGCGCGTTTCGGCGGCCGCGGCGGTCGCGCCGGTCCCGTCGCCGTCGCCGCCGCCGCCGCCCGCGATCCACGAGATGGCCTCCGCCGCGTCGTCGTCCAGCCCGACGATCAGCAGCGTGTCCAGCGCGTCCACGATCGTGACGCCGACGTCGAGCCACCTCAGCCCCGATCGCGACAACGGCGCGAGCTCGTCGTGCGGCCACGCGTGGTCGCGGTACCCGCGCCACGCGTGCTGCACGGACGCCTTCACCGCCGCGCGTCGCGTCTCCGTCGGGATCGCGCGGAAGTCGTCGTCCGAGAGCGAGAGCAGCGCGTCGACGTCGGACGGCGACAGCGCGTCGATCGCGGTCGCGAACCCGAGGCCATCGCGCCAGTCCTCTCGTCTTCGCGGCGACGCGGAGGTCGTGCGGAGGAACCACTCCAGGTCCCTCGGCGCCTCGGACGCGGACGCGCCGCTCGACGGTTCGCCGCCTCGGGAGCGGCTCGCGAACGTGAGGCGCCGTCGCGCGGACGACGACGACGACGACGACGACGACGACGACGCGTTCGCGACGCGGAGTTCCCCGAGCGCGTCCGGCTCCGGCGCGGCGACGACGACGCCGGACGCGAGCAACGTCGCGAGCGCGAACGCCAACGCCGCGGCGCGATGCGTCATCCCGCGCGCGACGCCGTCCCCGCGCCGCGGGCGGGGTCCACGAGGCGCGCGAGATAAAAATGCTTGTGGTCGCGCTCGCGCTCTCTGGTCGTTCTTCTCGACGCGACGTCAAGCTCACAGCTGTGATGAGTCTTACTCACCGCGCCGCGTCACTACCTACGCTACGTCTAATGTACCCCCCGCCGCGCGCGACCCACCCACGGCTCGCTCCCACCGCGCCTAGTCCTACGACTAAAACCACTCCACTCGCGTCGCCGCTCTCGCCCTCTCCGCGTCCTCCCCCGGCCCCGACACGGCGGCAACCTCGGCGAGCCCGGCTGGAAATTTTCCCGCGAGCGCGCGCGAGATGACGTCCACCTCTCGCCAGTGCGTGTCCAGCGCCATCTTCCTCTCCGGCGTGTCCGGGTGCGACGCCTCGATCGACTTCGCCCACTCGTCCGCGTGGACGACTTTCATCAGGTGCTTCCGCATCTCCGGGCGAAGCAACGCGGCGACCTGCGCGGCGGCGACGTCGCCGCCGTCGCCGCCGACGCCGCCGTTCGCCGCCGAACCCGACGAACCCGCCCCCGACGACGAAACTGATGAACCGCCCGCGCTCCTCGCGAAGAACCACTGCGTGAAACACAGCCGACGCGCCTTCGACGGCAGCACCCGGTGCAGCATGTTCGCCGCGCTGAACAACACCACGCGTCCCATCCGCGGCTCGATCTTCACCGGCGGCGACGGAAACGGATACACGACGAGCTCGCCACCGTCGCCCTCCTTCCAACCCGGGTTTAAATACGTCAACGCGGTGACGCGTCGTCCGTCCAACTCCGCGGCGGAGTCAAAGTGCAACGGGAAGCACGCGCCCATGCCGAAGTTCACTTGCAACTTGACGACCTGGTGGTGGAGGTCTTCCGCGCGCGTCCGCGGTGGCGCGTGCGCGTTGAGGAGCGTGAGGAACGTTCGGTCTTCGCGCAGCGCGCGAAACGCGGGAAAGCGCGACGCCATCTCATCCTTCATCGCGTGCACCTCCGCCTCGAAGATGTTCGCCTTCTCGAGCTCGACGACGCGATCTTTTTGGACGAGGACGGTCGCGTTGCGCTTCATCCCGTCGGGCGCGCGCGAGGAACCCGCGGACGAGGCGTCGGCGTCGGCGTCGGCGTCGGACGAGGAGGCGAGTCGATCGAGCTCGCGTCGCAGCGTCTCGCTCAGGGACGCGCCGCCCTCGCCGACGGTCACCCCGTCCAGCGCGCCGTCCACGACCGCGTACCCGTGCCTGATGAGGTGCTCGCACACCTCCGGGAGGACGATGCGCTCCGCGGCCGCGGCGACGGCGGCGGCCTCGGCGGTCCCGGCGGTCGAGGGAGTGCCGTACGTTCTCGGAACGACGTGCTCTGCTGGCGCGGACGACGACGACGACGACGACGACGACGCGCGACGCGCGGTCGCGGCCGCCGCCGCCGCGGGGAAGGCGGACGCGCGCGGGAGCGAGACGCGCGTCCTCGGGCGCGAGAGCACGCGGCAGAAGACCCTCGAGAGAGCCCTGCGCGTCGCCATGGCGCTGCGCCGGTCGCACCGCCGCGCCCGGTTGCCCAATCGATCGCGGCGAGGCGCGGCGCGGAGTGCGGATCAAGAGGGATCCGATCTTGGTTCGTTTGAAGCAGATGTGGACAGGGAACCCTTCGCATGTCGGAAGGGTCACACCCCGGGGCGCGGCACACGGGCGCGCGCGCGAACTCAAACTCGCGCGAACTCGCGCGAGCGGGCGAGGGAGAAGACACTACCGCCGCGCGCGCGCGCGCGAACCCGCGCCGCATCGCGCGCGGACGGCGTCTCGGAAGAGGCGAAAAAGCGCGCCAACTTGTTTTTCGGAATTGCCGTAAATCTGATTGGACTGGCATCCCGAGGATAAACCACCCGAGGGCGAGGCCATCGCGCGCGCTCGGACGCGATGGGGTGCGCGTCCTCCAAGAACGCCGACGCCGGCGCGGACGCCGAAAAGGCGGGACCGCGGAAACCGCGCAAAACCCCGGTGACCGCGTTCGACGCGCCGGGAGACGTCGACGCGTCGGCGCGTTCGAGGAAAAAAGCATCGGCGCGCGACAAGAACGCGAGCGCGGGCCCGTCCTCGTCCGCGTCCGGCCCGCCGGTCGACGACTCCGCGGGTACTTCGTCCTCCTCCAAGTCGGAGCTGGCGTCGATCATCCGCGAGGTCACGAGCGAGCTCGACCCGGACGTGCGCGCGGCGCTGTCCGACGTCCTCTCGCGGTCGTCCGCGCCGAGGAAGCTGAGCGACGAGTACGAGGAGGTGGGGGACGCCAAGCCGCTCGGGAAGGGCGCGTTTTCCGTGGTGTACCTCGTTCGCGATAAGCGCACGGGGTCGGAGTACGCCGCGAAGGTGGTGCCCATGAAGAACTATCGCTCGGATAAGAAGCGCGATCAAGTCCGAGCGCTGCTGTGCGAGGCTGGCGTCGCAGCGCTCGCGAAACACGCCACCGTCGTGGGGCTGCGCGACGTCGTCTTCGAGGAGAGTCGGATCGTCGTGATTCAGGAGTGCTGCCACGGCGGCTCGCTCCTCGCGATCGTGCAGAAGCACGTTGATAGGAAGAAGGCGGAGAGGAAGGCTGCGATCAAGGCTGCGGGGAACGCGGGGCCGGGGGCGAAGGCTGCCGCGGAGGTGGCCGCGGGGGGCGGCGCGATGCGCGAGAGGGACGCGAAAATCGCCGTCAGACGCGTCGCGGAGGCGCTGGAACACCTCCACTCGAAAGGGTACGTTCACAGGGACGTGAAGCTCGAGAACTTGCTCCTCGCAAAACCGGGGGATCTGAACTCGTTGAAGCTCGCGGACTTTGGGTTCGCGACCGCGGTGAGCGGGAGCAAACCCGTCGAGAAGGGTTCCGCGTTTGCGCGAAAAGACGACGTCGGCGACCGGCTTCGAGGAACCGTGGAGTACGCCGCCCCGGAGGTGCTCGCGGACTTGGGGTCCTCCGTCGGGAACGGATCGATACACAGCACGTCTCTCGGGAACGTGTACGGGAAGAAGAAGAACGACGACAAAGACGACCCGCCGAAGCCCGTTCGAAGCGCGGCGTCGAAGGCGCTCGCGTCTAAACCCGCGGTGGACATGTGGAGCGCGGGCGTGACCGTGTTCTTGATGCTCGGCGGGTACCACCTCTTCGACGCGTCGCAGGACGCGTACTCGAATCGGCTTCGCATGCACGTGACGCTGCAGAAGGAGTACCAGAAGCCGGCGTGGCAGACGGTGTCGAACGAGGCGAAGTCGATGATTCGCAAGTTGTTGTGCAGCGACGCGGGAGAACGGATGACGGCGTCGCAGTTGTTAAAGGATAAGTGGTTCTCCCAACAAACGCGCCGGACGTCGCTCGAGACGGACGCGTCGCCGACGCGGAGTAGTTTCGGCGTCGACGCCGCGCGGCCGAAGAGCGCGAGGAAAGCGGACGGGGGATCCATGAATCGCTCCAGCGTCGCGAGCACGACGAGCGGTTTGTCCGTCGATTCAAACGCATCCGGCGCCGGCGGCGGGTCGCTTCGGACGACGCACCAGAATTTCGGGAACGTGCTGCGACCGGCGTCGCACTCACCGCGAGGGGCGCTCGTGCCGATGTCCCCGCGGTCGCCGTTGTACGGAAAGCAACCGGCGCTGGCCGCGCCGACGCCCGTGAGCGGCGCGAAGCCGCCCCGGCCGCCGACGGAGGACGAGGATGAGGATCCGTCGAATTCGGAGCTCCCTCCCGGCGGCGCGTCCCCGCCGCCGGGAGGGAATGGGAAAGGGCTCGGGCGGCGTCGGCGGCGGTTCAGCACGGGAGAGGCGGAGGTCTACGCGAAGAGGATGTCCATGGCGAGCGTGGACGAGACCGAACATCTGCCGGATTCCCCGCCGGCTCCGAGGCGACCGCCGACGCCGCCGACGCCCGCGTTGAACATGAAATACGACTCCGACGAAGACGACGACGACATGGACGAGTGGGCGTTCCAGCAAGTTGGCGGTAAACGGAACAGCAGGCGGCGGCGGTCGTCCGCGAGCTCGGCCGGGTCGTCGGAAGGGAAGAACGGAGGCAGTCGGCGGTCGTCCGCGACGGAGGACGGCGACGCCGCGGGGGTTTCGAAGACGACGCCGAAAAAGTACGTCGAGAAGTACGGCGCGTAGGAGGAGAGAGGCACGAAGCGAAGCAGGGCGAGTGACGAATAGTTAGATTTGACGTTGCACCCACACCGCGCGTGATGACATCCCACGCAGACCTAGTATCGACCAGGGGGAGGCCCTCGGTCTGGCCACCGGCCGCCGCGTCCGCCCGGCGGCGGGCCCGGAGGCCCGGGCGGCGGGCCGGGAGGTCCCCACCCTCCGCCGCCGTTTCCTCGCCTGTCGTCCCTGTCCCCGAACCTGTCGTGCCCGTACGACCCCGGCCCCGGCCCCGGCCCCGGCCCGGGCCCGGGCCCGGGACCTCCACGCCGATCGTCGTACCCGCCCCGATCAGGGGGCGGTCCACCTCCGAACCCGTGTCCCGGTCCGTCCCAGTGCCCTCGCGGGGGCGAGCGCCGGTCGCGGTCGTCCCAGTGCCCGCGCGGGGGCGAGCGTCGGTAGTCCCTCGGCGGCGATCGATCGCGCCCGCGCGGCGGCGACCAGTCCCGCGGCGGCGGCCCGCGGCCCGGTCCGGGTCCGCCGCCGTATCGAGGCGGCGAGCGATCGCGCTGGGAAAAACCGCCGTGAGGGGGCGGAGGGCCGAACGAGTCGTACCCGCCGCCGCCGCGTCCCGGGGGCGGTCCCGGCGGGAAACCTCCGCCGCCGCCGCCGCCGCCGCCGCCCGGCGGGCCGCCGCCGCCCGGCGGGCCGCCGCCGCCAGCGCCCGGCGGCGGCAGCGGAGGGAACCCGCCGAGAGGGGGCGGGAATCCGGTCGCGGGGAGCGGCGGCGGAGGGTAGTCCGGGTATCCCCCCGGCGGCGGCCCCGCGGGGAACGCCCCCGGCGACGCCCGCCCCGGGTTGAACTGATTCAAAAGCCGCTGGATGTGCCCGCCGTCGCCCGCGGCGGCCACCGGCTGCTGCGGCGGCGGAGGCATCGCCGGCATCGGAGGCGCCGGGTCGCCTAACGCCTGCGGCGGCGACCGCGGCGGCGTCGTCCCGTCGTCGTCCGGCGCGCGCTCGGGGATGACGATCTTCTTCTTCTCCGCGCTCCCGCCGCTATCTCGCCGCTCCTTCGCGTGCCGCGACGACGACGCGCGCTTCTTCTCTTTGCTCCTCCCTGACTTGCTCTTCCTGCCCGCGTCGTCGCTCCCTCGCTCCGCGGGCATCGCCTTGACGTTCGTCCCGAGTCCTCGTCGGTGGACGACGACCATGAGCATCCCGGCGTCGCCGTACTGCGATATCCGACCAGACGCGGGACCGATCCCGGCGAGATCCATGAGCAGTCTGTCCGCCAGCTTCCCTTGTGGGATGAGGTACGCCTCGACGACGCCGCTGACGGGCTCCGCGATCCCCGCGCGCTCGCGTTTCTTGTATTGCCCCGCGAGAGCGATGACCGCGGCCTCGTTCGTCTTCGGGTTCGGGCCGTTCGGGTCCGGCTCCGCGGCGGCGACGGTGACCGCTCGCGATCGCGAGTTGTCGGAGATTTGCCGAATGAAACGGTTCGTCGCGTCGAACGCGACGCGTCCCTTCACCTCGATCGTGGACGGCAACACCGCGGAGATGTCCGCGCCCTCGCCGCCGATCGGGATCGCCCTCAGGCGGCACTCTTTCAACCCCGCGACTTTCACCGTCCCGGTCCACGCCCCGGGCTCGCCCCCGGCCGCCGACGCGCCGGCGGGGGGTTCCGGCTCGGGGGAGTCCAGCTTCGGCGGCGGCGGCGCGTCCCCGTCGTCGCCGTCGCCGTCGTCAAACGACTTCGTGGGATCGTACTCCTCCTCCTCCGCGCCGCCGCCGCCTCCAGAAGCGTTCGCGACCTCGGTCGCATCGTCTCCCTCCGCGCGCGGTTCGCCGCCGTCGTCGTCGTCGTCGTCGCTCGCGCCCGCCGCGGCGAAGTCCTCGAAGCTCGGCAGCTCCGCCGCGCGCGGCGCCGGCGGGGCCTCCCCCTCCCCTCCGCCCGCGCCCGCCTCGATCGGCTCCTCCCCCACGCCGCTCTTCTCTTCGTCGTGTACATCGTGCGTCCCGAACACGCCGTCCACGAGCGCGCCGTGGGTCTCGATCACCTCGCCCTTACGGTTCGTCCGCGTCCGCAGCTCCTCCGGGGTTTCCTTCAAAAACGCGTCCTCGCCGACGAGCGCCTCTCGCTCTCTTCGCATCTCCTGCAAATCCTTCCTCGCGAGCTCCGTGGGAGAGAGCACGCACAGCACCTGCGGCGTGAGCTCCCCGCGCAAGACGCGTCCTCTCAGGTGCGGGTTCGAGGGGTCTTTCAGGTTGAAGATCAGCGTCCGCGCCTTGGCGTTGTACGTCTCCGGCGTCGCCGCGAGATGCAACGCCAGCTCCACCTCCGCCGCGAGTGCGTTCACGTCGACGTCGCCCGCGCCGCCGCCCGCTTCCAATGCCGCCATGTTCAGGGCTTCGATGAACTTCGCGAGCGCGTTGTTGCGCGCGTTGTTCCTCGGTTCGTCCGCGCGATCGAGTTTCGGTTTCGACGGCTTCGATCTCGAACGATTTCCGGACGCCGCCTTGGCCGCCTTGGCCGCGAGAGGGACGTCGTCAGAATCGGACGCGTCGTCGTCGTCCACGACGACCGAAGCCGCCTTCCGCTTCTTCGCCTTCCCCGCGGGGTCCTTCCCGACCGCGGTGCCTTCCTTCGGCCACGAGACTTCCATCTTGAGTATCGCCTCGTACAGGTCGATCTCCTCCTTCTCTTTGCTGTCGCTGTACCACAGCGTCGCGGTCCGCTTCCCGACGTTCACCTTGAGGACCTCGGCGTTGTACCACTCCCCGGTGTCCGGCCACAGGACTTGGATGCGCGCGCCCTTGAACTCCGAGCCGAACTCGGAGATGGACACGAGCTTCCTGTCCGGGTCCCACGCGCCCTGGACGCGATGCGAGGGGGGGGGAGGGGAGGGGGGGCGGCGGATCGTCAGAAACGACGGACGAGACGGGGCTTTTTTTCTCGTCGATCGAAACAATCGGCGAACTGCGCGCGATCGAGGCGCGCGAGAGACGCGTCTCGGGCGCGGGGGGGCGCCGCCGCGGTCGTCCTCGCGAGTCCAAAGGGGTTCGGAAGAGGGGCGGGACGTACCGCCATCGTGTGCGAGTGTTCTCCTCCGCGTCGTCGCTTCTGATCCCGCCGGCCGTCGGTTGAGTCGCTCGAGAATTCCGACGACGAGGCCGCCGGCGGGCGCGCGATTTCCGACAAGAAGTGCAAGCTGGCACGTGCCGAAAAAGGGGGAACGAGATGCAGAACGAAGACGCGCGGCGCACGCATCTCGCATCAACATGGGGTGCCTTTGCCTCGGCGGCGACAAGAGCGGCGGCAAGAGCGGCAAGAAGAAGCTCAAGCTCGTCCTCGTCGGCCTCGACGGCGCCGGGAAGAGCACGCTCCTGCAGACGATGCTCGGGGAGAAGCCCGAGAAGACGATGCCGACGTTCGGGTTCAACAACGCGCGCACGAAGCAGCGCGGGTTCGACATCGACCTGTTCGACCTCGGCGGCGGGAAGCGAATCAGAGGGATATGGAAGGCGTACATGGCGGACGTGCACGGATGCGTCTTCGTCGTCGACGCCGCGGACGCGGACCGCCTGGACGAGTGCCGCGAGGTGTTCGCGGATACGTTACGCGATCCGCACCTCAGCGGGAAGCCCATCGTCGTCTTCGCGAACAAGCAGGACCTCCCGAGCGCCAAGTCTGAGGCGCAGATCGCGACCGCGCTCGGGCTCGCGACGCTGCAAAACTCGCGGCATAACATCGTTCCGTGCGTCGCGCGGAGGATGTCCGCGAGCGAAGCCGCGGACAAGCGCGTCGACGTCGGGATGCGTTGGATGCTCGAGCAGGTGGGACGGGACTGGGACGAGCTCAACCCGCGGGTTCTGAGAGAGGCCGAGGTCGCGAGGTTGAAGGAGGAGGAGCTGCGACGCGAGCGTCTGAAGCGCGGGGCGGAGAGCAGGCGCGAGAGGCTGGAGCAAGAGGCGGCGGAGGCGGAGAGGGCGAGACTGGACGAGGTCGCGCCGGCGTCGGCGGAGGAGGAGGCGCGCGGGGACGGGGACGGGGACGGGGAGGGCGGCGGCGGCGGCGGTCGTGGTGATGGTGATGGTGATGGTGATGGTGATGCTGGTGGTGGTGGTGGGGACGCGGCGCCAGAGGAGAAGACGCATTACGTGTAGCCGCGGCGGGTTCTCGTCGAATCGCAACGCGCGAGATGTATTAAATCCACTCGCGTCGGTCGCGATCGGACTCGCGCGCGCGCGCGCGCGTGCTCTTCAACCACAACCTCCGCCTGCCACGTGATACCGTAATCCGTTCCACTCCACTCCCGCGTCGCTCGCGCCGCCGCTCACACGCGCTCGCACTCGAGCAGGCGGCTAAAATAAAACTGCGTCGCGGTCATCTCCCGTCGCGTCACTTTAAACCCCGCCGCCTTGAGCGCGCTCTCCACGTCCTCCTCCGCGTGAAGGTACGCCCGCGTCGCCTTGGACGGCCCCGGGAAGAGCTCGCCGACGCGCTTCAGGATGGAATACGCCAGCGTCTTCGGCGCGAACGACACGATGAGCTTGTCCTCGCTGAGCGACGCGAGGTGGTTGATCATCCCGTTGACGCGATCCGTGGGGTAGTGAATCATCACGTCGATGCACGTCACGACGTCGTACTTCCCGGAGCACTCCTCGAGACCGAGGGCTTCGAACTTCGGCGCGACGGACGGCGCCTTCTTCCCCGCGGCGATTTCGTTGTTGAAGCGCACCTCCGCCTCGCCGACCATCGCGGAGGAGATGTCGCTGGCGCTGACGGCGGCGCCCGACAACGCGAGCGGGATCGCGAGCGAGCCGGTGCCGCAGCCGGCGTCGCACACGGTGACGCCGTTCATGTCCTTCCCCGCCATCCAGCCGATCACCTTGTCCACGGTCTTTTGATGCCCCTGGCGGATGTCGAGCTGGACCTTGTTCACCTCGTCCGTCTCGCCGTAGATCTTTTTCCATCGATCCGCGCCGACTGTGTTGAAGTAGTTCCTCACGGACTCCGCCTCGTCGCCGCCCGTCTCGGACATCATGCTCTCGCGGCGGCGGTTCGGGTCGGTGACGACGAGGAGGCCGGCGACGCCGGCGACGGCGGCGGCGCCGCCGACGGCGAGGCCGACCCCGGACGCGGTCTGCGAGATCGCCTCCGTCGCGGCGAACGCCGCGGACGGGGCGAGGGACGCCGCCGCGAACGACGCCGCGGCGAGGGACGCGGGCTTGGCGGAGGGAACCGCCGCGGGCTTCTTGTTCGCCTTGTCGGCGGACGCGCGAGGGGCGACGACCGCGCGGGCGGTGCATGAGGTGACGGCCGGCATGGTTCTGCGGGAGGGAACGAGCGGGTGACGTATCGTTGAGCGCGTGCGATCGATCGGGAAAATGTTTTTCGCCCTCGGAGCGGCGACGGGACGGACGATGCGCGTCGACGCGCGACGCGGTGATCGACGGCGAGCGCGAGAACGCCGAACGCGGAGGAAGCGACGGAGGATTTCGTGTCCAACGGGCGCACCTTGAGGTTCACAAGCGACGACGCGACGGGTGAAAGTGTCTCGCGAGAACGAGCCGTCACGACAAGATCTTCCAGCTTGAGATCGGATAATGAGGTCGAGAGATCAGTGTACTCGCGCATGTGCAAACAGTACAAAATAGTAGTTTTTTCGCGTACTCGCGCTGTCACCTCCGGGTGTCTATGTCTGGTCTCGGAGCGACCACCGTCTGCTACGTCCTCAATTCTCATCGCGCGCAGTGGGCGTGACCGACGCGCACGATGCCCACCGCGAAAAGAATCACGAGCCTGTTCCCCAAATCCAAGGCGGGGAAGGGCGCGAAGGGGAAGGGCGCGAAGGGCGCGAAGCGAGCCGCCGCGGCGATAGGTGCGTCCCTCCCTCGTCGTCGTCCCGTCGCGCGACAATTCGCTTCGCTCCGAGATCCGAGGTCGCGTCGGCACCGTTCGCTCACCACCACCCTCCCCCACCCGAACCATCGCGCAGTCGAGGAAGAGGCCGAGGACGAGTCCGAGACGTACCTCAAGATCCTGAAAACGTTCGACATGTCCACGGAGTACGGCCCCGCGTTAGGCTTGACGCGGTTGGAGCGATGGAAACGCGCGGAAGGATTCGGGCTCGATCCGCCCGCGGACGTGCACAAGATCCTCACCGAGCGCGACGCGGATGGGACGCTCGCGAAGTGCGTGTGGGAGAACATCGTGTGAGCGTCGGAAGCGATGACTGGACTGCAGATGAGAGAGCAGAGAGAGTGGGGGGGAGTGCGCGCGCGCGCGTGGATGCGCGCGTTCGCACGGCGACGACGACGAAGACGACGGATGTGATGCGACGGAACGAATTCGCGTACTGTACGCCCCGCGCCGATCGCCGCGCTTCCCTCCCAGCCTCCTCTCGCTCGCTCACTTCACCCCCCGCGCTCGCCTCGCCTTGACCCACGCGTAGTGCTCCCTGTACGCATCGTCCATCGGATGCTCGTACGAGCTCCTCCCCGTGGCGGCGTGGTGGTAAAACTCCCTCCCCGAGCCGTCGACGTGTTCGCTCCACCCGGGCGGCGGCGGCGCGAGCAGCGCCCACTCCGCGACGAACAGCAGATCCTCGTCCCGCTCGAGGTCCATGCCCAAGTACAGCGCGTAGAGTTCGACGTCTTCCCGGTCCGGTGGGGTATCGCTGACGCACCGCAGGAGCGCTTCGCGCTCGTGGAGCGTCATCGAGGCGCGCGGGGGGGGCGTGGAAGGCCTCGGCCGCGCGTCGCGGGAGGCGCCGTCCGACGCGCAGCCGGCGTCGGTGTCGGCGTCGGCGTCGGCGTCCTCCTCCTCCTCCTCAATCTCTTCCTCTTCCTCTGTCTCGTCGCTCGACTCGCGCGCTCGCACTCGCACTTCAGCCGCCGCCTCGATCGCGCGCGGTGATTCCTCGGTCACCACTCGTGACTCCATCGCGCACGCCGCGGCCGCGGCGGCGACGACGTTCGCCGCGAGCGCCTCCGCCGCCGCCGCCAGCTGCGCGTCGTAATCCGCCGCCGCCGCCAGCTGTGCGTCGTAGTCCGCCGCCGCCGCCGCCGCGCCGCCATCCCGCGCCGCCGCCGGCGTCTCCGCGCCGCCGGCACCGCGCTCCTCCTCGCGCGCGCGCGCGCGCTCCGGCGGCGCGAGCGTCGCGCGCTTCCCGCCTCCGCCGCGCCGCGCGTTTTTCCCTCCACCCGCGCGCGTCCCCGCCGCCGCCGCCGCGCGCGTACTCCGCTTCGGCAACAGGCTCGCGCGGTACGCAGAGGAGGAGCACCCGGCCGGGATCGGCATCGACTTCGTCCCGCGTATCATCGGCGACGGCGGCGCGCGCGGGGAGGAAGAAGACGGGACGGACCGCCCCCCCGGCCGGGGCGCGCCAGTCAGCGTCGTCCCCGGTGGCGGCGCGTTTGCGTTTTGCGCCGCGCATCGGATCTCCATCGCGCGAAACGCGTCTCGCTTCCGCTCGATCGTCGAGCTCAGCGCGGTGAGCGCCGGCGACGTCGCGGCCGCGCTTCTCAGGCCGAACATCGCGCGCTGGCGACGGCGTGAGTGGGAGCGGTGGTGGGAACGAAGGGGTCGGCGACGACGGGACGACGCGCGGAGGACGAGACCGACGTCGCCGAACGCGACGATTGGGGCGAGATCTAAAATGGGCGTCGACGCGAGGACGCGCGCGCGTCGCACCTTTGGGCTGACGCGCGGCGTCGTCGGCGCGCGGGCATCTTTCGTCTTCGTCGTCTTCGCGAGCCGCTTCTTCTTCGACGGCGCGCTCGTCGCGACCGGCATCCCTGCGCGCGCGAGGGGGCGCGCGGGGCTGATTTGGAACGCGAACGGGCGCGAGCGAACCCTCTCGGTCGGCCCGACGCCGCGCCGTCGCGACCAGACGCGACCTCGCCTCGAGACGAAATCGCCGCCGCCCCGCCCCGGCGCGCAGTGCTCGCGGCGCCGAGCGACGGCCTCGCGCGTCGAGACTCCCGGACCCCGGGCGTCATGTCCACGGAGGCGGCGGCGGAGGCGGAGGCGTCGCGCCTGAACGACGCGTACGACCTCGACGACACCGCGGCGTGGGTGAGGACGAACGCGCTGCGACGCGTCGCGCTGCAGATGCCGGACGAGCTCCTCCGCGACGCGATGGCGGTGGCGGCGGCGTTGACGCGCCGATGCAACGCGCCCTCCCGCGGCGGCGGCGGCGGCGGCGACGACGCGGAAGACAACGCCGGCGTGCGCGTGTTCGTGCTCGCGGACACGACGTTCGGGTCGTGCTGCGTCGACGAGGTGGCCGCGGCGCATCACGCCGCGGACGGCATCGTGCACTACGGCCGCGCGTGCCTCTCCCCGGTGTCGCGGCTCCCCGCGCGGTTCGTCTTCACGAAGCAGTCCGTGGACGTCCGCGCGTGCGCGGCGGCGATACGCGCGCACGCGGCGACGCTCGCGGGTGGGGACGTCGACGCGGTGGTCGTTCTCGTGGACCAGGAGCACGCGCACGCGGCGGCGGAGCTGAGGGACCGCGCGTCGTCGGCGACGACGATTCGCGGCGGCGACGGCGACGGCGGCGACGACGGCGACGCGACGCCGCCGGTCCCGGTCGTCGTCGCGGACGCGCTGCCCGTGGAGGCGCTCCCTCGGTCGCGCGCGAGAGCAGCGCGGGACGGGTGCGAGCCCGCGACGGCGTCGTCGAGCCGCGGCGAATGCTGCGGCGGCGGCGGATGCGGCGGGCCGTCGACGGCGGCGGCGGCGGCGGCGGCGACCGTCGTCGACTCCGAGGGCGGGCGGCGCGACGTCCACGGGGACGAGAAGAAGGACGACGACGACGACGACGACGACGACGACGACGGGCACGGTCGCGTCGCCGGGCAGAGGTTCCGGTACCCCCCCGGCGTGACCGGGATGCGCGCGTGCCACTTCGTCTGGGTCGGAGGCGGCGAGTCCCCCGCGTTGACGACGACGCTCGCGCTTCTCCACGGACGCTGCCGCGGCGTCTCGCAGTTCGACCCGTCCTCGAATCGCATCGCCCCCGAGGCGACCGGGACGGCGCAGGTGAGTCGGGTCGTGAAGCGGCGGCGGTATCTGATCGAGCGCGCGAGAGAGGCGAGGGTCGTCGGCATCGTCGCCGGGACGCTCGGGGTGGCCGGGTACCTCACCGCGATCGCGAACTTGCGGAAGTTGATCGCGAAGTCCGGAAGAAAGTCGTACACCGTCGTGGCGGGGAAGCCGAACCCGCAGAAGCTCGCGAACTTCCCGGAGATCGAGTGCTTCGTGTTGGTGTCGTGCGATCAGACCGCGCTGATCGACGGGAGGGAGTACCTCCAGCCGGTGATCACGCCGTGGGAAGCGGAGGTGGCGTTCAGTCACGGAGAGGTGTGGGACGGCGAGGTGCGATTGGATTTTAAGCACTTGCTCGAGCCGGGCAGAGGCGGCGACGGCGGCGGCGACGGCGGCGGCGAGGCGGAGCCGGAGTTTTCGTTCCTCAGCGGCGGCGTCCGCGCGGCGCGGCGAGAGTTCAACAGCCTGAGCGTGGACGACGACGACGACGACGACGACGACGACGACGACGACGACGTCCTCGGCGACGGCGGCGGCGGCGGCGGCGCGGCCGCGGCGACGCAGCTCGCCGTGCGCGCGTCCAACGCCCTCAGCGCGCGCGACGCCGGCCGCGTCGTCGCCGAGGTCAACACCGGCGCGGAGTACCTCCTCGGACGAAGGACGTACGTCGGGTTGGTCCCGACGCCGAAGCGCGGCGAGGACGGCGCCAACGAAGACGCGCCGTTGATCGCCGCGGAGGGTTTGAAAGGCCGCGCGCACGAGTACGCGAACGAGCGATGAGTCACACGTAGGATAGCAGCGCCGCGTCGGCGTGATACTGACTGCGAGGGTGTGGTGGTAGAAGTACAGTGCGCCCTAGCTACGGCAGCGCGCCGGGGGGTCGTCGGTCGGACGGTCGACGGTCGTCGGATCACGCCTCCGCCGCCTCTGCTTTCGGCGGCGACGCCTCCGCTTTCGGCGGCGGTTTCTCCTTCTTCTCGCCCCCTCCCGCCGGCTTCTTCTTCGCCGCCGCCTCCGCGCTCTTCTCGTCCTCCTTCATCGCGGTCGCGAACACCCTCTCCCGCGCGACCGCCTCCACGAACGCCGCGGTGTCCGTCTTGAGCAAGTGATGCTTCCACGACAGCGGCGCGCCCTTCGCCACCGCGAGGTGCGTCGGGTCGTAGTGAAACGCGTGGTCGTAGTGGCTCCTCTCCGGGTTCGGCATGTACCCCGGGTTGATCTTCTTCCACATCTCCTTCGACGCCGCGATGCGATCCGCGCGCCGCTGCTCGATCGGCTTCGGCGGGATCTTCTCCGGCGGCTTTTGCGTTCGCTCGACGTCGGTGCGCATCGCGTCCGGCGCGATTCGATTCCCGTTCCCGTCGAACCACGCGTGCCGGGAGTTGAACGCGTGCGTCGCCGCGGACACGTGCGTCACCCCGGGAGCGGCGTCGCTCGCGGTCGCGGTCGTCGCCGCCGCCGCCGCGATGGCGAGCGGCGGCGGCGGCGGCGGCGGCGCGGACGACGACGCCGCGGGCGCGCTCGTGGACTCGACCGCGGAATCGTCCGGGAGTTCCGAATCCTCCGCCGGAGGACCGGTCCGCAGGCCGTCGACGTGAGGGCGGCTGTACACCATCCTCGCCATCGACTTCGTGAGCGACTCGCCTAAGACGTCGGCTCCCATGGCGCGCGTGCGAACGAGAGCGCGCGCGTGCCTCGGTGCCGCGGTGCGCGCTGCGTGCCGCGGAGGACGAGTGCGATTCGCGCCCGATTTGGGCGGGTTTTGGCAGGGGTTTTGGGGAGCGCAAATGTTCTCGGAAGGGGGGATCTTTCCTCTCCGGCGGCGGCGATCGGCGCGCACTACACGCCGCGCCGCGATCATCATGGCCGAGGAACCAACGGTTGAACCCACGGAAGAGGCGACCACGGAGACGGAGACGCCCGCGGACGCCCCCGTCGTCGGAGAGAAGCGCAAGGCGGACGACGCGAAGGCGGACGACGCGGACGCCCCCGCGGACGCGGACGCGGACGCCGACGAGCCCGATGCGAAGAAGCAGGCGACCGAGCCGGAGACGACCGAGCCGGAGAAACCGAAGTACGCGCCCGTGAAGCTCGGCCCGAAGACGTTCGAGACCCCGGAGGACATGGTGAAGTATTTCTCGTGGATCCTGAACAACATGACGATCAACCAGGACATGAACGACTACGAGCGCATGGTCGTGGAGCCGTGCCTGAGGACGGCGCATCCTGACGCGGAGAAGAAGATCGGATCGGGGATCAAAGCATTTCAGATCCGCACGCACCCGGAGCACGAGACGCGGTGTTACACCGTCATTCGCACGGACGGCACGACCGAGGACTTCTCGTACCGGAAGTGCGTGGAGGTGCTGTTCCCCGGGTACACCCCGAACGCGCCGAAGAACAGCGGAGGCAGGGGGGGCGGCCGCGGCGGGGGCGGCCGCGGAAGAGGCGGCGGCGGTCGCGGAAGAGGCGGCGGCGGTCGCGGTGGAGGCGGCCGCGGTGGAGGCGGCCGCGGCGGCGGCGGCCGCGGCGGGCGCGGTGGTGGACGCGGCGGGCGCGGGGGTGGACGCGGCGGTCGCGGGGGTCGCGGCCGCGGCGGGCGCAAGTAGGGCGAAACCAAACGCTTCGCGCGCGGCGACGCATTCGTGAGGCTTCCGCCGGGTAATAAATGCCACCGTAATCGCATCGCTACTCGTCGCCGTGGACGCCGCGCGCGCGCCTCGTCATCCCCGCGCGCCGTCGCCGCCGTCGCTCTCGTTGTTCGCGCCCGAGCCGAACAACGGCGCCCAAAGCGCGTTGTGTAACCCCCACGTGACGCCCGTGAGGACGTTGAACCCGTCCACGACCGCCGCCGTCGCGGCGTCCGCGAGGTCGATCTCCGCGCCGCCTGGATTTTGCCGCGACTTCGCGAGCTTCGCCCCGGCGTTCCTCGCCGCGACCGCGATCCCGATCGGCGCGGTGACGAGCGCGAGCGTCGGCACGCTCACCGCGGCGACGAGCGGCGCCGCCGGGTTCGTCGCGGGCTCGAACGGCTTCACGACTTCGTTCAAGTACCGCCGCCACCCCTCGTCTAAGTTCCACTCCTCCGCGCCCTCGCGGAGTAACCCTAAGTAACGCTTCGACGGCCACAGTTTCGTGCCTACGTCCACGTCCGGGTACGTCAGCGTGATGGCCGTGATCGACGTCCCGCCCGCGTCCGGATACCCCGCCAGCGTCACGACTTCCGTCTCGTACGACGTCTCCGTGCGTAAGATGTACCTCCACTCCTCGTCCGTGACGACGTACGCGACGCCGTGCACCTCTCGCGAGTACTTACTCAACGACGAGTCCGAGCCGTCGTCATTGATGATGTCGGCGTCGCCGTCGTCGGCCACCGCGTCGTCCGACGTCGCGGTCGTCGTCCCGATCCGTCGCACGGACGCGAACCCAGGCTCGACGTACGGCAGACCCGGGACGTTGAAAACGAGCTCGTACCCGCGCAGGACCGCGGGATACGACGCGGACGGGCTGATCCCTCGCACGCCGTTCATCGTCTTCGTGTTCACGTTGCTGCCGTACGCGAAGTAAATCACGCACCCGGGCGGGGCGACGATGGCGTCGGACGCGGACGAGGAAGACGCCTCGGCGGCGGTTCGATCGGAGGCGGACGCGTTCGCCGGCGGTGACGTCACGGCGTCCGCGCGGACGACGCGGTTCGCGAGCGCGCGCGGGCGGGAAGGGGATAGACGCGAACGCGCGGCTGGGAGCGCGCTCTGCGCGACAATCGCTCGCGGGCACGACGCTCGCATCGTGGCGAGGCGTCTTCCGGGACGGGAGCCGGGTGCCTTTCGAGATGCGCGCGGACTCTCGTGGCTCAGCGTGCGTTGTTCCCGCGCCAAACGCGACTGAACGCGTAAATGATCAAATTTTACGCGTCGCACCCGAATTTATGCCGCCGATACCAGTATATTTTGCTGACTCGGACACGTTTCGCGGTGCAGAATGCCCGGATTGGCTGTTAGGTTTTCTGCAGCAGCAGATCCTGTCTGATGAGAAATTTTTTTTGGTGTCGAAGAGCCATTTCTTTTGGAAGCCTGGGACGCGGCGCGGCGCGTGTTTATGAAAGGGAATATCTTTACCTTCTTTACAATGAGAAAGGCGCGACGGGATACATAATAGCTATACAAATCACCCGTCCGGCGTCGTCTCAAATCTTCATCATCATCTTTCGTTCCCTCTTTTCTTTTGTCCTCGGAAGGACGACTTCTCACCCCACCACGATGCGCCGTCGACTCTTCTGGTTAAAATATAAGAGCTCGACAGACAGGCACCCGCTATTACAACAGGTTCAAAAAGCGCCTAGCAAAGAATCGTTCGTTCGTTCGTTCGTTCGTTCGTTCGTTCGACTCTCGCTTACGCGGCGACGTACCCCGGGTCCGTCTCGACCTGCTCGTCGAGGTTGTTGAGGTCCTTCTGGGAGAACCACCCCGCCTTGCCCGCGACGATGCGCACCGGCCCGAGCGCCGCGATGAGAATCGGGAAGAGCATCGCCGCGGGGGAGCCCTTGATCCACCACATCACGCCGAGGCACGCGATCTGCATGTACGTGAACTTCTTAAGCGTGCCGAGGTCGGTCGCGCGGTCGTTGCCCGCGGAGAGCGGGTGCGTCTTCGGCATCTTCTTCGAGTCCGTGATCATGCACATGAACACGCGCTCGATGAACTCGTTGCCCCTCATCGCGGAGAGCCCGAGGTAGAAGAACAGACCGTTGAGGACGCACATCGGAATCTGGCCGAGGATCGGCTTGAGGTAGAGGATCGCGCAGCCGATGAGGATGTTGAGCACGAGCGGGGTCCAGCGGGACTCGATCACGCCGGTGACCTCCTCGCGGCCGGTGGCCTCGTTCACCTTCGTGTCGGAGAGCGACTTGACGTGCGTGATGGAGTGCACGGTGGAGGCGCAGATCCACGGGAGGCCGCAGATGGACGTCGCCGCGGTGATGAGCGAGAGCCAGAACATGTCGAGGTGGTACGCCGCCTTCTTCTTGAGGCCGACGGAGTTGTTCACGAGACGCGTCGTGATGTTCTGGTCCATGTACAGGAGAATCGCGCACGCGGGCGCGGGCGCGAGCGCCGCGAGCTTGACCCAGTTCGGCACCGCGAAGATGTCGATCACCCAGGACCGCGCCGCGGTCGGCGCGAGAGACGCCGGGAGGGACAGCGCGTCGAGGGACAGGCCGTACGTCGCCGTGAGCCAGGACGCGAACGCGCAGCCGACGGCGACGGCGATCGTCGGCGCGAAGTCGGAGACGATGTTACGGATCGCCTCCGGGCCGTACGGCTGACGCTTCAGGCCGGAGAGGAAGAGACCGGCGTAGAGCGTCACGAGCGCGATGAGCGCGGACGACAGCGCGAGCGTGCCGGAGATGGCCGGGTTGAAGAACATGGAGATGATCTTCTTCGCGGACTCGACGCAGAAGATGCACGCGACGAGGCACGCGAACGTCTCGTCCGTGAACTTCGTGAAGAAGCGCACGAGGTTAGACGACGACGTCACCGCGACG
>Ga0181560_10000334_pt1 | contig 41997 bp, 38 predicted proteins | sample 011ome_20_FD_133751 | JGI IMG/M metagenome (GOLD analysis project Ga0181560, IMG submission 133751) | Coastal salt marsh microbial communities from the Groves Creek Marsh, Skidaway Island, Georgia - 011509CT metaG (megahit assembly) | ecosystem: Environmental > Aquatic > Marine > Intertidal... | reverse complement strand
TCGCGGTTGCCGAGCGTGAACGGTCGGTCGATCGTGAGCTCGACGTCGGATTGGATCGAGTTCACCATCCTCGTCTGCCCGCACGCGGTGATCGTGAAGCCGGTGCGAAGCTCCGTGAGAAACCTCGTGTTCCCGTACAATCCCTCCGTCGTGCCCTCGCCCGCGGTGTTGGAGAACTCGGTGTTGGACCACATGTTCGAGACGACGCGTTTGCCGTAGGACCGCACGCGGCCGTAGCCCTTCGTGAGCATCGTGTACCAGTGGAAGTGCGTCGCCTTGAGCAAAGGCTCGGAGAAGGAGTTTTCGAGGTTCATGATGTACTCGGCGTACGTCCCCGTCGTCGCGAGGTTGTCCACCTTGACCGTCTCCCAGTCGCCGTTGATCTGCACGGACATCCAAGGGCCTTCGCCAAAGTATCCGCCCGTCTCAGCCTTCGCCCAGTGCGACGTCTTCCCCATCTGCGTCTCGAAGCGCGTGCCTCGTCCGACGATGCGGTGCTTCTTGAGCGTCGCCGCGCCGGACGCGCGGTAGATGGAGTCGTCGCTCCGTCCCGTCGCGATCGCGCCCGAGTTTTTGAAATCCGAGGACTGATCCGGGTGCGACTCGATGAAGCCCACGCCGGTGGCGCGTTTCCCGATGCGCGGCGGGCACGCCACGTACGTCCAGTCCCCGGGCGCGGCGATCACCGAGCCGGAGTGCGACAGGCTGCTCGTGACGGTGGCGTTGGAGAGGGTGAAGTCGGCGTCCACGGTGAGCTCCGTGTCCGACTTGATCGACGTGATGACGCGATGAATCGGCGTCGGCACGCCGCCGACCGTGTTCTTGTCGAGCACGATCCAGTACCCAACCTTCAGCTCCTTCGTGAACTTGCACGCGTTCGCCGAGTTGGGCGTCGGCGTCGTCGGGAGATCGTTCCCCGTCGTGCACACAACGGTGAGCTGCTCCTTGGACGCCGAGTTGGGGAGCACCACCTCGGTGCCCGTGGGCCCCGCGCTGAGGCCGCCGCTGCCGCGCGGCGTGCCGAGCGTGAACGGAATGAACGCGGTGAACGTCGCGGCGGGCGCGGACTCGAGCTCGATCTTGGCGTCGGACCAGACGCGATGGATGGGCATCTCCTGCGCGACGCCGCCGACGACGACGACCATCGTGAACGGGTTGGACCCGAGCTTCGTCGGGGCGGAGGCGGCGTCGACGCCGTAGGAGGAGTAGCCGCGGAACTGCTTCGTGAACTGCGTGTTTTGCCCGAGGACGATCTTCGGGTTCGTGTCTTGCTTGACTTTGCCGTACCCGCCGACCATGTACGCGTCGGGGGAGAACGGGTTGCCCTCGGTGTGATCGCCCTGGAGCGTCATGCCGTAGCCGCCCGCGGAGTACGGGTCGTTGCCGCACCTGGAGGGAGGGGGGAGAGGCGCGAGCGAGCGCGGAGGTCAGGGGCGAGCGAAGAGAGCGACGTCTTCGCGGAATTTTAACATCGATCGATCGAAAATGCCGATCCAACGGCCGCGCGGCCGAACGATCGCGCGGCGCGCGCGCGCGCGCCGCCGCCGCGCGAGCCCCGGGGTGTTCCGAAACGCGCGCGATCACGCACCATCCGCACGTCGTGTCCGCGACGCACGAAGCACAGTTCGTGTGGTAGTCGCAGCCGGCTGTTCGTCGGGGGCGGTTCGGGCGGGATCGGATGGATGAAGGGGGGCGCGTCAGTTCTCGCGCTCTTTTTTTCGTTCGAATCGCGCGACGCGGCGCGCGCGCGGCGACGCGACGCGACGCGCGATCGCGCCGCGATCGAGCGCGCGGCGCGCGCATAGACGGCCGAACGAGCGCGCGCGCGCACCTTGAACGCCGACGGCGGCGAGCGCGAGGACCGCGAGCGCGGCGAGGAATCGCTGCATAGTGACGTTCGCGGCGAATCGAGCCATGACGCACGGCGAGGCCGCGCGCGGCGAGCGACGCTCAAACGCGCGCGACGCGCTCGACGTGCGCGATGTGGGTGTTCCCGCTGCGAGGAACAATTACGTTTTCACTGTCTCCGCGATCGGCGACGCGCGTTCGACGACGAACGTGCGCGGCGACTCGCGATGAAGTGGCGCCGCGCCCGCGGCCTGCGCGGCTTTGAACGAAAAAAAAGGGCCAGATGGCACCTGACTAATTGCCCATACGTCGCGCATTTCGACGTTTCAGCGTTTCACGGTCTAATAAACCGTCAGAGTACACTGACAAGAGGTTTATTACAATAGGCTACAGAACGTTAAATTCGCAAAGGGCGTCGTCGAGGACAATATCGCCGGCCCGCCGAACTCGCGGAGGACAGCGGTCATCGAGACGCGATGCGGAAAACGAGGATACGTCACCGAACTCGTTGATTAGGTTATATGACCCCGCTCCGAATTTCCATCTGCAACTTATTTTGCAGTATTTGATCAACCATCTCTTTCTTAGAATCTTCACCCCCAAAAGAATCCCAATATTGATAGTTTTCGACCATGTCTAAGGCCTCTGTGAACAGCTCCAGTGCCTCATCATATCTTTTCTGAGTGCGCAAGAGGCACGCCATGTTGCTGAGTGTGGTGGCATAAGGCACGGTCATCCCAGACGTAGAGCTCATCAACTCAAGCGCGCGCTCGTATAACGCGCGCGCATCGTCAAAATGTCCCGCTTCCTCCGTTTCTTTCGCCTCGGCATTCAGTCGAAGCGCTTCGTCTTCTATCTCTCGAAATGAGACTGCTTCTCTCTCGGATGCCGGCATTACCGTGCGCTCACTTGGATCCAGTTCGCCCCAGGTGTCATCGTGAGTTTCGGCCTTCGACCCCGCGCACCCCATGCGTGTAAGGGAGTGCACCGTGCGTATGCGTGTTGGGCGAGCAGTGATGCATGCGAGCTCCGAGTACGTGCACGTGTACGTGCACGCGTAGCCTGACTCGTACGTACTCGTACAAGACTGAACTACTCGAGCGTTGGACCCCCGGTGCGCGCATTCGCCTCGTCATTCGCCACGACCCCGCGCCGCGCTCGCCGTCGCGTCGTCGTCCACCACCCCGGACCTCGCGAGCGCGCGCCGCCGCCGACGAGACGCGCTCCCCCCGGGAAGGGAAGGGAAGGAGCACCCCGCGCGCGCGATACGACGCGCGTCGACCGCGTCGACGCGATCCGTCGTCGGTCCTCCGTCCGTCCATCCGTCCCAAAGCGGATTCGGAATCGTAATCGTGATCGCCCCGCCCCGCGAGCGAGCCGCCCGCGCTCTCCACCATGTCCAACAAGTACGGCACGTTCAGCGACGCCGGGTACTTGGCCGTCGGGGACCCGTACCTGGACGGCAAGGACCCGCTCGCGCAGTCGTCGCGGTACCGAGGCCTGAACATGAAAGCGTCGACGCGAAAGACGGGCAAGGACAACAGGGCGTGCTTCGATAAGCTCAAGCCTCTGTACGCGAACGAGAAGTACGCGCTCACGAACGAGGAGCGCGCGGCGAGGAGAGAGACGGAGAAGGCCGGGAAGGTCACGGACAAGCCGTTCAAGCCGACGAGCCTGACGAAGCACGCGTGCGGGCTGGGCGGGTACGGCGGATGTATCGGCGGGAAGCACGAGAGCGTTCCCGGCGGCGACGTCGACCCGAACGACGAGAAGCTGATGAAGGGCGACCCGCGACTCGACGAGAAGCCGCGGCAGATCACGACGTGCCCGGGAAAGAAAGGGAGCTACGGCACCCGCGGGACGACGCTCGGGGGACCGAAAGGGCACGGCGTGGCCGGGGAGTATTCGTACAAGGGGGACGAGTACGACGCGGAGAGAAAAGCGAACGCGGCGCGGGAGAGAGAGGGGAAGAAGAAGATGCAGGGCTCCGCGTGGGTGCCCGCGCGCGCGCCGAAGAAGGGCGGGTACGCCCCCCGCGGGACGACGATCGGGGGCCCGAAGGGCGCGGGGGTGGTGGGGGAGTATTCGTACAAGGAGGAAGGGCCGGAGCTTCCGGAGCCGAAGGGGAGCCCGATCGAGAAGCAGTGGCGTCCGAGTCACCCGCCCAAACGCGGGTACAACGCGACGTTGCAACGGTTTCCGAAGCACATGGCGGACCCCGCGGAGCTGAAGATCGCGGCGGCGAGGGAGAAGATGGAGGCGGACGCGGAGCTCATCGAGAAGCCCTTCGTGCCGCCGTTCACCGGGTGCAAGTCCCAGGCGACGAAGTCCGTGGTGAAGATGAACCTCGGGCGGTGACGCGGATGGAGCTGAGGAGGATGTGGATCTTCTCGTTGTGAGTACAATCTCGGAGTCAATGATGATTAAAATGATGGACGATTCACGACGTCACGCCTTCTTCTCCTTCTCCGCGGCGGCGGCCGCCTCCGCCGCCGCCTTCGCCGCCGCCTCCAGGTCCGCCCTCGCCTTGTTCAGATCCCGGCAGTACGGCCCCGGCGGCTCGCTCGTGAGCGTCTGCTGCCCGCCCATCGGCTCCGCCTTGTCCCTGTGCTGACTCCCGACGCGCGGCTTCTGCCCGGCTTTCAACGCCTTGACGACCGCGACCGCGTCCGCGGGGGTCAAGTCCTCGTAGTAGTTGTACGTGTACCCCTCCACGCCGTTCGTGTAGTCCGCGACCGCGATCATCGGCGCGTTGACGCACGACCCCATGCACTCCATCTCCCCCAGCGTGAACATCCCGTCCGGCGTGTTTTCAAACTTTTTAATCCCGAGGTGCTGCTCCAGCGCCGCGTTCACCTCCCGCGAGCCGCGAAGCATGCACGGCGTCGTGCCGCACACCATGACGTGGTACTTCCCCACGGGCTGGCGGTTGAACATGGAGTAGAACGTCGCGACCTCGAACACGCGGATCGGCGCCACCTCCAAAATCTCCGCGACGCGGTTCATGACCTGCACGGAGAGGTATCCGCCGTTTTGCTGTTGCGCCACGTCGAGCAGCGGGATCATCGCGCTGCGCTTGTAGTTTGGCGGGTACCGCTCTAAGATCTCGCGCACGAGCGGCGCGTTCGCTTCGGTGAAGTCCCACTTCAGGGCGTCGTTGTTCGTCGGCGTGTCGCGGTGCTGCGATCGATGCGGCGTGGGGGAGGGAGGGAAGGGATGCCGGGCGGGTCAGCGCGCGCGATCGACGAATCGATGGAAGAATTAGGGCGACGAGAGCGAGCGAGACGAGGACGGACGCGTCGAAGGGTCGCGCGACGCGATCGCGTCGGAGGACGATCGCGGGGGCGGGCGCGCGCGGGTCAGATCCGACGACGCGTCGCGAGGATGCGCGCGAAGGTCGCCGCGCGCGTCGCCGCCGACGCCGTCGCGGAGGGACCCCCCCCTCCCGGACGCGCGGCGGCGGCCGCCCGAGAGGAGGGAGGGAGAAGAAGAGAACGCAACCGACGCGGGCGGAGCGAGCGGAGGACGGGCGGCGAGCGACGCACCACCATGAGCCCGCCGACGGCGCGCGCGCCCGCGGGGGCGGCGCCGATCGGGTTCGCCCGCGCGCCGCGCGCGGCCGCGGCGCCCGCGACGCTCGCGATGCGACGGAGCATCGCGCGTTCGGTTCGCGGAAGCCTGCGTGCGCCCCGCGAAGGTGGGTGCGCGCGACGGAATACCCTAGCGACGGATCGCGGCGTCATCACACAGGACCGAGAGCGAGCACTCCAGTCTGCTCGCCCGCGCGATGCGTTATTTCGTCGGCAGCGCCGCCGCCGTCGCCTCACTTCCGACGCGCGCGCGCGGGCATGACGAAGCCGCGCGCGCGGTTCGACGCGCGCGACGGCGACGACGACGCGACGCGCGCGCTCCAGCCCGTGCGCCCCCCGCCGAGGCGTCATCACGACCCCCCGCGCGCGGCGCCGACGCGCGACGGCGTCGTCGGCGCGGAGCTGTGCAAGCTGTTCCTCCGCGGCGGCGCGTCGTGCTGCGCGTTCGGCGACGCGTGCGCGCGCGCGCACGTCCCCAGGCGCGAGCGCGCGCCGTGCTGGACGTTCGAGCGGTACGGCGTCTGCGCGCGCGACGTCGCGCGGAGGAAGGACCCGGACGCGCCCGAGTGCTGGTTCCCGCATCCGCCGTCGCGCGCCGTCGCGATCGGCGACGGCGATCGTTGCCTCCTCGCGTTTCAGTGCGAGATCGGGATGGCCGCGCGGACGACGACGCGATGCCGCGAGCTGTTCGGCGACGACGCGGTCGTCGCGAGCGCGCGCGCGGACCTCACGCGGAACGCGGACTGCGTCGTCCTCGCGCGGTGCGGCGGCGGCGTCGCGGGGGCGTTGCGGCGCGTCGCGCGCGAGCCGCACTTTCTCGTCGCGCAGAAGAGGATCTACGTCGTCGGCGACGGCGGCGGCGGCGGCGGCGACGACGCGCGGCTCGCGACGCGCTCGACGACCGTCGCCGCGGACTCGGACGACGAGCTGCGCGCGGCGTTGCGCGCGATGGCGCGGGGGTTTGTGACCGACGCCGCGCGCGCGTTTCGCGAGCGGCGGGGCGAGGACGGAGAGGGCGGAGAAGGCGGCGACGACGGCGGCCGCGCGATGATCAGAGTGCGCGGGTTCCCTCCGACGGCGGGGGACGCGTTCGTCGCCGCGCTGACGCGTCCCGACGACGACGCCGACGACGACGCCGACGCGCGCGAGCCGTGCGTCGCCGCAGCGAAGGACGCGACGCACGGCGTAGACGTCGTCGTCGTCGCCGGGCGCGCGTACGTCTCGATGTGGAGCGCGACGGCGCCGTGCGAAGCAGAAGCCGGCGACGACGCGGACTTCGCGTCGGCGGCGTCGACGCGCGACGACGACGCGCCCGGCCCTCCCTCGCCCCCGCCGCCCGGCGTCACGACGCTGCGCGATCTGATCTACCACTGCGAGTCGATCAAGACGCGTCGCGAGCGCGAGGCGCCGCCGTGCCGCGCGTTCTACAAGCTCCAGGAGGCGTGCCTTCGCGCGCGCGTGACGGTGGAACGCGATTGGCGGTGCGTCGACGTCGGCGCGTCGCCCGGCGGATGGACGCACTACATCGCGCGTCGCCTCGACGCCGAGCGCGGCGGCGTCGTGTACGCGATCGACCCGGGCGCGATCGCGATCGACGGCGCCGGCGCGTCCCTCCCCGCGTGCGTGACGCACCTCGCGATGCGCGCGGAGGACGCGTCCGACGCCGTCGACGACGATTTGAGAAGACGCTTCGGATCCGTCGGACGCGGAGATGGTTCGGGAGATGGTTCGGCGGGCGCGAACATTAGGCTGCTCGTGTGCGACGCGAACGCGCCGCCGCGCGACGTCGTCGAGATTCTGCTGTCGCTGACGGGGAAGCTCGCGACGGACGAGAAGGGCGCGACGCTGGTGACGACGTTTAAAAACTTTTGCCGCGGGTACGGCGAGTGGGAACGACAGATCGAGGAGGCGGTCGCGTCGCTCGAGGCGCGCGGGTTTCGAGACCCGCGGTTGTTTCACTTGTTCTCGAACTGCGCGCAGGAGAAGACGCTCGTGATGCGGTACCCGCGCGCGGGGGTAAGTACGTAGTAGACTAGCTAGGGAATAGATGAGGGTAGTAGACTAACTGAACGTAGCGTAGCGGCGCGGGGTAGACGGAGAATAGCATACGTGCGGCTGGCGATGTGTATACATCATGACGGTGTATACATCACTCGTCCGTTATTAAAGCGTCGGACACGAAGCAGACGTCCGCGAGCGTCCTCACGACCTGGCCTCGAAGCGCCTCTTTCATCGCCCTCGACGCGACAGCTCTCGCGGCGAACCCGAGCTCCGCGCCCGCGGCTTCGCCTCTCATGTACAGCACGCACCCGCCTCGGGTCTCGGGAGACTCGGCGTCGCGCGCGTCCACCGGCGGCGCGCGGGCGACGCCCATGACGCCGCGGTAGTCTGCGCGAAAGAAACGGAGAAGGAGAGAACGATGGAGAAGTGAGCGAGTCCTCAAGGATCGGCGTTCACCTCGCGCGCGCGGTCGTATGGGGATCAGTCTCGGTCCGAAGATGGTCTCACCTCGCAGCGTCGCCGACTTGGCGCCGCCGACCTCCGACGGCTGCATCAGCGCGAAGCTCGCCTCCGCCTCCGCGTCCGTCGTCTTCACGAGCAGTCGCATGCGAGACTTCCCGCCGAGAAGCCCCCAGCGCCACGTCGCTTCCTGGTCGATGACGCGCGCGGTGGTCGAGGGCGCGAACGCCGGACGCGCCGGCTGTCCCTCGACCGTCGCGCGCTGCCACACGATGTCTCGCATGTCCAACCTCGGCCGCAGCTCGCCGAGGACCGCGCGCTTGACGGCGTCCCACGCGCGCGCTCGCGGCGCGACCGTGGCGACGCTCGCGTCGAACGCGACGACGCCGTCGCGTTCGGAGACGCGCACGCGGACGCGACGCTCGAGCGCGGCGCGTCGTTTTTTTTCCTCGCGCGCGCGCGAGGAGGAGGAGGAGGAGGACGAGGAGGAGGAGGAGGAGGACGAGGACGACGAGGACGACGCTCCTCCGTTCGCGGTCGCGACCGCGGCGGCGACGGTCGTGGTCGCGATGAGCACGCGCGCGAGACGTTCGAGGCGCGCGCGCGTCGCCGTCGCGCGCGAGGCGTCGGCGTCGTCCGCCGCCTCGCGCGCGTCCGCGGGCGCGGCGGCGGTCGCCGAGTCGCGTCGTTCCTCCAGCGCGCCGCGCGTCGAGAGCGGCCTCGCGCGCGACGCCCTCGGCTTGGGCGCCGCGCGCCCGCGGCGCGCGACGCGTCGCGCGCCGCGCCAGAGCGCGTACGCGGCGCCGAGCCACGGCGCGCGCGCGGTCGCGGCGGCGACGCGAAGCATAAGGTGAGAGAAGAGACGCGGGGAGGAGGGACCAGGCGCGGCGTTCGGTTCGGTGTGGCGCGCGACGGGACGCCCCCGCGCGCCGCGTCCGCGCGTCGGTGGCGCGAATCACGAGGCGGACGAGACGCGCGAGCGTCGACGCGCGGCGCGCGCGCGTCGACGCCGGCGGAGCTCCCGAGGGGCGCGCCCCTCGGGAGTGCGAACGCGAGCGGTCGGTCGGCTGGAAGGGCGGACCCGACCTCTTTCGTTTTTCTTCTCCGAAAGGGTAACATCCGCGAGCGCGCATGCGGCCGCCCCCCCAGCGCCCCGCGGCCGCGCGCGCCCCCCCGCGCGCGCTGAAACTCATCGCGACGCTCGCGACGCCGGTCCTCGCCGCGCGGTTCTGGTCCGCGGCGTCGCGATGGACGCGCGCGACCCCGACGCGCGGCGACCTCTTCGCGATGATGCCGTCCACGCTCGCCGAGCTCGCGGTGGCCGCGTTCGCAGCGGTCGTCGTCGCCTACGCGCTCCTCCGCGCGCGCGCGGCCGCGGACGAAGAGGACGCCATCGCGCGGAGCCGCCGCGCGCGCATCGAGGCGAGGATCGAGGAGATGTCGAGGGCGGCGTCCGCGAGCGACGGCGGCGGCGGCGGCGCGACGACGACGACGACGACGACGACGACGCGGAGCACTACAGCTGTGCACAACGCGTGCGACGACCCGACGTGCTTCAGATGTGTCCCGTCGGCGTTCGCGTCGAGGACGCGCGCGAACGCGGCGTCCATCGCGGAAGACGCGACGATGGCTGCCACGCTGTCGTCGGACGTTCGAGCGCACGTGAGAGACGCCGCGAGCGGCGCGGACGGAGGAAGCGCGCCGCCGCCGCTGGGGACGGGCCAGGCGCCGACGGTGTTCGCGATCGCGAACCTTCCGACGACGCCGATTCACGAGCGCGACGGCCGCGGATGCTCGGCGACGGGGAGGTGCTGGTGCGCGCAGCTGTGGGATAAGAAAACGGGCGGGGATCTGGCGTTACTGGAGGAGTACGCGAGCGTGATAACGGACGAAGTCGACGCGTTGGAGTCGAAGCAAGCGTCCGTCGCGAGGTTCGTCCTGGGCCTCGACGGCGGCGGCGGCGATCGCGACGGGGGAGGAGGAGGAGGCAGAATAAACAAAAGCAGACGTCACGCGCGAAGCGGCAGTTTCATCCCGTTCTCCCCCGGCGAGAACGGCAACGTGTACAACCGCGACGGCGAGTGGACGAGGTACGATCTGTACAAGAACGGCGCGGAGACGGTTGGCGCGGCGGTGGACTTTCCGAACACGATGCGCGTGTTGCGTCGGCTAAGGCGCGTTCTCTCATCACACTGGTTCCCGCGCGACCGCGTTCGCGCGGTGAACGCCGTTCCTCGAGGACTTTCTCTCCCGGCGCATCTCTCCGCCCAGGGTCCCTCGGTTTCAATCCTCCCGACACACCTCGACGCCTTTCAACTCCGCTTCTGACGCCTTTGAACTCCACCCCGACGTCGCTTCGAATGATGGAACGGCCCTCAGACACGCCGCGTACCGAGTCCGCGAAGAAGAAGAGGACGCGACCGCGACGCTCTCTTCGGACGACGGCGACGGCGCGCGCGGGCGCCGCGTCGCGCGCGGCGCCCCCGTGCGCTCGAGAGGGTTCCACTTCGGGAGCGCGTACCTCTCTCGGCTCGCGCCCGGGACGACGATCGCGTCGCATCACGGTCCGACGAACGCGCGCGCGCGGTGCCACCTGGGGATTCGCGTGCCGACGCGCGGCGCCGCCGCCGGCGGCGCCGGCGGCGTCTCCCCGGCGTGCGTCTTGAAGGTCGCGGACGAGTCGACGACGTGGCGCGAGGGCGAGGCGCTCCTGTTCGACGACTCGTTCGAGCACCACGCGGAGTATCGCAAACGCGACGACGCGGAATGCGAAGGCGAAGGAGGAGGCGGCGGGAGAAGCCGCGTTGGACCGACGCGCGTCGTGCTCGTCGTCGACTTGTGGCACCCGCAGCTGACGCGCGCGGACCGAGACGCGTTGGGGGTTATGTACCCCGCGGACGAGGAGGACTGGCGAGAGGACGAGAGCTGGCGAGACTCGGACTTCGAGGTCGTGGACTGACGACGACGACGATGATGGCGACGATGGCGACGAAGATGACGACGGCGACGGCGAAGAGCGCGCGAGCAGAGAGAACGCGACGGCGGCGGGGCGCGACTGGAACGCGCGCGCCGACGAACGCGACGAGACGAACAGAACAGAGCGTCCTCTTCCTTCTCTCGAGCAGCGCGGAAGTACTCGCGCACTTCGGATGTACTTTACGTCGCGGCGCTCGCATCACCACGCGCCCAGACGCGCGCGGCGTCGACGCTCCGCGGGCGTCATGGCGGGCGCGACGACGTTGTTCTTCGCGACGATCGCGGCGGCAGCGGCCGTCGCCTCCTCCTCCTCTTCCTCCTCCTCCTCCTCCTCATCTTCCTCTTCCTCCTCTTCTTCTCCCGCCGCCGCCGCCGCGAACGACGCCTCCCACGTCTCCGTCGTCTCCACGACCTTCCACGTCGCCGCCCTCGCGACCCGCCGCGCGTCCATCGCTTCGAGCGCCGCCAGACGCGCCGCGTCGTCGTTCTCGTACTCGTTCGCCGCCGCCGCCGCCGCCTCCGACGCCGCCGCGACCGCCGCCTTCGCGGCCGCGACCGGCGACGCGTCGCTCCCGCCGCGCCCGATCCCGCCTCGCACGCCGAACCCGCCTCTCTCGACGCGCGCGTCGCCTCTCAGGACGACGTCCCATCCCGCCGCCGTCCATCCTTCCGCGTCGAAGGACGCCGCCGCCGCGCACGCGTAGACGCGCCGACGCTTGATCTTTTTCGTGAGCAGCGCGAACGGCCACGCGCTCGCGCTCGCGCCGTACCGCCGCCTCAGCGCGCGGAGGAACTCGTTCCATCGCGCGGTCGTCGAGCTCGCTCCCGCCGCGAGCGACGCGCCGCCCTCCGGGAAGCACGACGCCGGGTGGTCGCGACGCAGCGACGCGAGCGCGTCGTCGAACGCGCGGCGCTTCGTGAGGTGCCCGCGCGCGGGTTTTCGCGCGCCGTCGCCGTCGCCGTCGCCGTCTCCTCGCGCGGTCGCTCGCGCGAGCGCGTCCACGACCGCGTCCGTCTCCACGAACGTGCGCCACATCCCCTCGTACGCGACGGCGGCGTCCACGGTCCGCGCCGCGCGCGCCGCGCCGGTTGACGTTCCGTCTTCGTCCGCGACGGGGAGGACGCCGAAGGCTCGCGCGGGGACGTCGCTCTGCCACAGGACGCCCTCCGCGCGCGACTCGGACCATCCGTATCGACGCGCGAACGACGCGAGCGGGACGACGCGCTCTCCGCCGCGGCCGCGCGCGCCGTTGCCGTTGCCCTCCGCGGCGTGGAACTCGAGGACCGCGCGCGCGACGTCGTCCGTCCGCTCGTCGCGACGACGCGCGTCGGCGTCGGCGTCGCCGCCGTCGGACGAGGCGCCGGGGGGAGACGTTGTGAGATTCGACGACGAGCGCGCGACGACGACGACGCGGCGACGCGCGGCGCGGCGCACGAGCGACGACGCGCGCGCGACGCGACGCGACGCGAACGCCGAGGACGACGACGCGAGCGCGGCAGAAGACATGATGACGAGGGCGCGTGGGGCGGGCGCGCGTCGACGAAGTGACGAGATTCAAATTATTTATCAGTCAAACGACGACAGCTGTGCGATGCGTAGATGCGCGACGACGACGACGACCGTCGTCCCTCTCCATCCCGTCACTCCGACGACGCGCGTCCCGTCCCCATGACGCAGGAGGACGTCCCCGAGGCCGCGGCCGACCCCGTCGCGGCCGATCTCGAGGAGATCCTCGGCGCGCTCGACGCGTCGCTCTCGCGGCGGCCGCCTCGCGTCCCCGACGCCCCCGCGCCCGACCCGGGCGTCACCGCCGAGCTAGAGGCGATGCTGACCGAGCTCGAGAAGAAGGAGGACGCGGCGCGCGCGCTTCCCGCGGAGGAGGAGGCGGAGCTCTACGATTACCAAGACGAGCCGGACGAGTCCATCTCGAACGCGGAGATCGCGGAGGCGCTGTCGAAGACGACGCGGCGCCACCGGAACCGTCGTCTCACGTCGGAGGGCGTCCGACGCACGCTCAGGAACGGCCGGACGCTGTGTCAGAAGCTCGCGCTCGACGGCGTGTGGCGCGACGACGTCGGCGGCGCGCTGCGACCGGACGTCCTCGGCAGGGCGGGCATGCTGCGCGCGTCGTTCGGCTCGGTGAACGGGTTCAGGGCGTGGATCCGGCGTTTAGGCGAGGGGACGAGAGAGACGAGCGCGATGTTGTACGACGCGAGTCCGATGGAGATGGAGTGGTGGGTGCGATGCGGAACGACGGAGGAGGAGAAGCTTCCGGCGGGCGTCGCGGAGATGAGCGACGAGCGTCTGAGGGACGTCGGCGCGGTGGACGAGGCGGAGAGGGATCGGCGCAGGAATCCGTTCCTGTAGGGCTACGTCGCGGTCGAGGGAACGATGTCATGTTCGCACGCGACGCCGCGCGCTCGCGAGTCGTTCTTCGTTCTGTTTATCAATCCGAGTCGCTGTCGATCGCCCTGCCGCGTTTCTTCTTCGCCGAGGGCTCCTCCTCCTCGTCGTCGTCCTCGTCCATCATCTCCTCGTCGTCGTACCCGCCGGGCGCCGCCGCCGCCTTCTCCGCCCCCGCGGCGGCGGCGGCGGCCACCTTGGCCCCCGCCCTCGTCGCTCGCCCCTCCGCCTCCGCGTCGTCGTCCTCGCCGTCGTCCGAGTCTTCCAAAAAGTCCCCGTCCAGGCCCCCGCCGGCGTCTCGCGCGTCGTAGTAATCGTCCCGCATCGACCGCTTGTACCCCCCCTTGCCCATCGCCGCCTTCTGCTTCTTCGCGAGCGTCGCGCGCTCCTTCTCGATCCGCAGCGCCTCTCGCTCCTCCGCCTCCTTATCCTTCTCCGGGTTGTGAATCTTGACGAACGACTGAGGGTCGTTCCATACGAAGCGACGTCGGGGTGGAGTTGAAAGGCGTCAGATGGAGTTGAAAGGCGTCGAGGGTGGGGATTGAAACCGAGGGATGAGCGGAGAGATGCGCCGGGAAAAGTCCTTAAGGAACGGCGTTCACCACGCCGACGCGGTCGTACGGGAACCAGTGTGAGGAGAACGCGCCTGAACCTTTTTGGACTTGACGTGCCTGGCGTCGACGCGCCGCGTCAGCCGCGAGTGCGTCGCGCTGTCGAGGTTCCTCGGCGCCATCTGCAACCGCGACTCGATGTGCTTCACCCCTTGCAACACCCCGGGGTGCCGCGCGTACACGTACTGATGCTCCCCGCTCATGTCCGTCTCCGTCACGCGCAGCACCTCCTCGCCGATGTGCAGCGTGAGACTCCCGTCGCTCCAACGCACGAACTTGGCGTTGGATTCGATCTTCGGCTCTCCGTCCTCCCCCATCACCTGCTTCCCGTCCTCGTCCAGCACGTGGCGCCATCGGATGACGTTGTGCACGTCCGCGGGGCGCGTCTCCGTGGTCCCGTCCGCGTGCGTGATCGTCTCCGTCTCGAGCTGGAACGTCTTTGGGTCGTACGGCTGCGGTTCCACGCGGCACACGTTGGTCTGCTTGAAGATCTTCGCGGTCACGCCCTCCGGGATCGGATCGATGTACGGGACGTCGATGTGCAAGTCCGGCGCGGGCTCTGCGGTGTTGGGGACGGAGGGTGGATCGCGTCAGCGCGGGCGTGGGGGTGGGCGTGGGGGTGGGCGCGATGCGGTCCTCGCAGACGCGCTCCTTCCCGCGGGGGCGGCGACGATCGCGATCGATCCGCGCGGCGAGGGGAGGAAAGATGCTGGATGATGCGCGCGCGCCCTAAAATCGATCGGTCGATCGGTCGATCCGTCGAGAGGGCGCGCACCCGGCTTCTCGTCGTCCGAGTCGCTTCCCGCCGCGTCCGGGTCCTCGAGCGAGCTCCGGAACGCGGGCTTCTCCGCGACGACGTCGCCGCCCAGCGAGCCGTCGTCGTCGCTCGCGTCGCCGCCCGCGTCGTCGTCGTCGTCGTCGTCGTCGACCGCCCCGAGCGCGGCGGCGAACGCGGCCTTCTTCGCGGCGGTCGCCCGCAGCTCCGCCTTGGTCGGCTTCGCCGCGGCCGCGGGGGCGGCGGCGTCCGCGTCGGAGTCCGAGTCGGAGTCCCCGAACACGTTTTTGATGAGGTCGGCGGTCGCCATCGTGCGATGGGCGGGGGCGCGCGCGCGGATGGTTGCAGGTCGATTCCGCGGGGGGCAAGTCGCGAAGACTCTTCTGGAGGCCGGCGCCGGCAACAGAACGATGACGCCGCGATCGAGTGCACTCGAATTTGACCGAGATTCTCGATCGAGGACGAACCTTTTGAAAGGCAAATCGTGGAATAGATGTACGATCAAATATTATTCGCTCTTCTCTCACTTCACGAACGTCGTGCTGATCGTCCCGTCCGCCGCCACGCTCACCGGGTACGTCGGCAGCGGCACCGGCGTCTCCTTTGACTTGAGCGCCCCGAGCACGCTCTTGATCGGGTTCCCCCCGCCCGGGCACCACTTAAGCGCGTCGCGTACGAGCGAATGAACGTCGGGGTGGAGTTCAAAGGCGTCAGATGGAGTTGAAAGGCAACATCGAGGTGTGTCGGGATCGAACGCGAGGGGTGATGGGCGCAGAGACGCGCCGGGAGAGAAAGTCCTCAAGGAACGACGTTCACCACGCGAACGCGGTCGTATGGGGACGAGTGTGTAGAATAGAGAACGCGCCTTGATCACGTCGCCCGTCGTGAGGTCGTACTCGGTGCCGTCGAGCGGCACGCGAATCGCCGGCCCGGCCGGCCCGAAGAACAGCTCGCCGTCGATCATCGGGTACTGATACGCCGTGCTGTTGCACGGGATGCAAAACACCTGGTCCGTCTCCGCGTACTTGACGAGGAGGAAGTTACCGTTGGCGAGCTCGAGAAGCTTGATGGGCTTCGACGCGAAATCCGTCTTCGCGTCGCCGACCACTATCCAGTTCTTTCCCTTGGACGACGCCTTCCCGAGGCCTCCCTCCAAGCTCGCGGCCATGCTGGCGCTGCCCTTTGGCGCGCGGCCGGCGCCGTCGAACGTCGCCGCCTTGTCCGCGGCGGCCGCGGCGCGCTTCTCCTTTTTCTTCTTCGACGTCGTCTCGTCGTCCTCGCCGTCGATGACTCGGCCGAGCATCCCCTTGCGGCCGCGCGCGACGACGCCGTCGCGCGGGCGCGCGGAGGCGGCGTCGGCGTCGGCGCGCGTCGCCATCGCCATCGCCATCGCGGCGGCGGCGCCGCGAGGGAGCGCCGCGAGGGCGACGACGGACGGGCCGCCCGGGCGCCGGCGCGACGACGCGCGATGCGCGGCGCCGATCGCGCGATGATGACGAGGCGCCGACGCGGAAGACGCGCGCGCGGCGCGGTCGACGCGCGGCGCGGTCGACGCGCGCGCGGCGGCGGGCGCGCGCGTCGTCGTCGTCATCATCATCTCGACGACGACGAGGTCGCGGGGACGGGGAGAGGAAGCGGACGGCGGCGGCGCGCGACGCGAGCGCGCTTTCGGATATGATGGACGACGCGCGAACGCGGCCACGTGGCGCCCGCAACCGGCGGTGTCGAGCAGAGCGCGAGCGAGCGCGCGTCAGTTCACTTGATGAGCAAAAGCCGCGCGAACGGTCTACCGATGGACACTCGCGTCCATCGAACGTCTCGCGTCGTCACGCGTCTATGTCGTTCATCCCTCCCCCTCCCCCGCCGTCGCCGTCGCCGTCGCCCCCCCGCGCCCCCGGCTCGCCCCCGCCCCCGCCCCCGCCGTTGATGTCCTCGTATCCCTCCGCCTCCGCCGCGCGGGTGATGGCGACGGCGCGCGCGCTTCGGTCGTACGCGCCCGCGTCCGCCTCCATCTCCGTCACCTCCACGCCCTCGCCCGGCTTGAACGCGCTCAGGCCCCCGGGGTCGATCACGATGAACGTCGCCGGGATCTCGAGGTCTAACACCTTTCGAAGCGCGTCGCACGTGTCCTGGATCCCCTGGCGCTCCGCCGCCGCCGCGGGGTCGTCCGCGGCGTCGCCGATCTGTTCCACGTGACGCTCTGAGGTTCGACGTCGGGGTGGAGTTGAAAGGCGTCAGAAGCGGAGTTGAAAGGTATCGTATGGGTCGGGGATTGAAACCGAGGTGTGGGCTGAGAGATACGCCGGGGTTAAAAGTCCTTAAGGATCGGCGTTCACCACGCGAACGGGGTCGTACGGGGACCAGTGTGAGATAGAACGCACCCAAATTGAAGATGGACGCGCCGACGTGGTTGTACACCGAGTCGACGCGACGCTTGTGATCCGCGCCGATCTCGAACTCGAGCTCGGGGATCTCCACGAACGCGCCCGGATGGAGCATCAGCACGCGCCACAGGTCCGCCCTGGACTTGATCTGCAGCACGAGCCGCTGCGGGCGGCACTGGTCCGCGGGCGGGTCGGGGATGACGCGAAAGACGTCGCGCCAGAGCCCGGGCTGGAGCTCTGAGGGTCGTCGCCCATACGAAGCGACGTCGGGGTGGAGTTGAAAGGCGTCAGAAGCGGAGTTGAAAGGCGTCGAGGTGTGTCGGGATCGAAACCGAGGGACCCTGGGCGGAGAGATGCGCCGGGAAGTAAAGTCCTCAACGAACGGCGTGCACCGCGCCGACGCGGTCGTACGGGGACCAGTGTGAGATAGAACGCGCCTGACTCCTGGTTGTCCGTCTCGATGTGCGGCAGCGCGCCGATGAACGTCTTGAAGTCCGCCTTGAGCGCGTCCTCGAACTCGTCCACGTCCTCGTACCCGAGCTCGTCCGCGAGCATGTTGCAGATGCCCTGTGGACGCGCGCGGGCGGGGGACGGACGTCAGAGAGAGAGGGAGGGAAACGAAACCTAGGGTTCCGGCGAGCGAGGACGACGGCGGGGCGGAGCGGGGCGCGTCGCGTCACGCACGTGCATGGGAAGCCACTTCCCCGGCTGCGTCCGGTAGATGAGCTCGAGCTGCGGGAGGAGGAGGAGGAGGACGCGATGTCAGCGGACGGGGGAGGAGGACGTTCGACGGAGGGCGCGAAGAAGATCGATCGGAACGAACGAACGAACGACGGACGCGACGCGCCTCGACGATGATGCGCTCCATCTCTTGGTGCGAGATGTCGATCTTGAACGAGTCGAGCATCTCGCTCCCGAAGTTCTCCGCGTCGACGTTCGCGAGGTCTTTCTTGTCCGCGACCATGGCGTCCGTCCGCGCTGCGGCTGCGTGGGCGGCGGCGCGCGCGGCGGAAGTGACGACGAGCGAAACGCGCGACGAATAACGATGACGCGCGGAACTTTTCCAGTGTTCTTTTCTGCCCATCACACGAGATCGGCAATTCTCATCATCACTTCGTCCGCCGCGGCCGCGTCGCGCGCGCCTCCGGGGTGACCGGCGCGAGCGCCTTCCCCGCTCTTCCCCGCTTCTTCCCCGCCTTCGCGGCGACAACTCTCTCTCTCTCCCCCCGCACGACCGCCCTCGACGCGTCGTCCTCCAGCGCGACGTGCTCCACGTTTCTCTTCTCGCCCGCGTTCGCCTTGTCGCGCGCCGCGTCCGCCTCAGGGCCATTCCATACAAAGCGAAGTCGGGGTGGAGTTCAGAGGCGTCAGTTGAAGTTGAAAGGCGTCGAGGGCGGGGATTGAAAGCGAGGGCTGGGCGGAGAGATGCGCCGGGAAAAGTCCTTAAGGAATGGCGTTCACCACGCCGACGGGGTCGTATGGGGACCAGTGTGTAGAACGCACCTCACTTCGCATCGCGAGCCCTCGCGTCCCCGGCGTCGGCGTCCGCGGCGACTCGGAGGTCTTCGCGACCACCACCTTGACGCGCATCTCGGTGTTGGTGTTCTTCGTCGGCGTCGACCGCGCGACGGTTGACGTTCCGACTTCCTCCTCCTTCTTCGCCGCGCGGAGGAGCGCGGCGACGGCGGCGACGAGCTCCGGCTTTTTCGCCGAAGCCGAGACGACGGCCTTCTCTGAGTCGCTCCCCGCCGCGAGGATCTCTCTCAGCGCCTTTACGGTCATCTTGGACGGATCCGACGCCGCGGTCGCGCCGCTGTCCGGCGCGCAGTGCGACACGAACGGCACGTGCTCGCGAACGACCTTCTTCGCCGCGGCCCTCTTCTTCGCTCCGGCTCCGGATGATGGATTCGCAACTGAGGGCCGTTCCATACGAGCGAATGTCGGGGTGGAGTTGAAAGGCGTCAGTTGGAGTTGAAAGGCGCCGAGGACGGGGATTGAAAGCGAGGGGTGGGCGGAGAGATGCGACGGGCAAAGTCCTTAAGGATCGGCGTCCACCTCGCCGACGCGGTCGTATGGGGACCAGTGTATAGAACGCACCTGACGATCCGGATTCGATCAACTTTTGACAGCTCCCGCCGCAGCAGTACACGGTCCGGTTGGCCATGTCCCACGTCAACACCTTCCCGCCGCACCGCCCGCACGACGACTGGTTGTACACGTACCGTCGCGTCCACGGCTCGCCCAAAACCAGCGCCTCCTCTGGGTCCACGGTCAGGATGCTGCCCGTGGAGTACCCGCGTTGGAGGAGCTCGACCGAGTGCCGCCAGAGCGAATCGAACGCGCCGCGGTCGAGGTCGCGGCACGGTTGCTCCGGATGCACGCCAGCCTTGAAGAGGATCTCCGCGCGGTAGATGTTCCCCACGCCCGCGAACATCGACTGGTCCATCAACGCGAGCCCGACGGACTTGCGCGACGCCGTGAACTTCTCCCACAGCGTATCCGCGCACGCGTCCTCGCGCAGCGGGTCTTGCCCGAGCGCGACGCGCTTCGCCTCGAACCCCGACTCGTCCATGAGGTCGACGACCATCGCGCTGAGCATCGCGACGCGGCCGTGGCCCTCGAGCTTGAGGCGCGTCGTCGGCGTCGCCGCGGGCGGGTCCGACGCCGCGTGCACGCTGAAGCGGCCGCTCATGCCGAAGTGCACGTGCATCACGTGATGACCGTGCCTCTCGGATCCTCCTCCTCTTCCTCCTTCTCCGCGGTCGAAGAAGTAGAAGAGATTCTTGCCGATCGCCTCGACGCGCGCGAGCGCCTTGTCGTCGATCGCGCGCGCGCCGTCGACGAATCGCCCGTTCGGGGACGACGCCTTGAACTTCTTTCCGACGAGCGCGCGCCTGTGCGCTTGCGCGACTCTGTGCACGCCGTGGCCTTCGACCATGACGGTCGAGCGGGGAGGGGGGGGGCGAGGAGGCGCGCGCGGGCGGGGGCGAGGACGCGCGCGGGCGATCTCTGAATGTCGACGTCACGGCGGGCGAACTCCGACACCGGGCTGTGTCGGCCGACCGCCGCGCGACGAAACGGCACCGAAAAAGCCACCGAAAAGCGAAAAACGACCGTTTGTGGCTAAAGCGTTCGCACTCACCACTCGCGCGCCCCGTCCGACGCGCGCGCTCGATGGCCGGGTACAACCCTCTGAACCCGTACGGGCTCTCGGGCGGCGGCGGCGTCGGCGCGCGGCCGACGTCCGCCGCGCGCGGCGGCGGCAGCGGCGGCGGCGGTCGACCCGCGGACGACGAAGCGCTCGCCGCCGCGGACGAATTGCTCGCGCGATACTCCGCTCGACCCGGGACCGCGTCGCGTCCGTCGTCCGGCGGCGCGCGGCCGTCCACCGCGGGCGGCCGCCGCGCCGCGGCGCCGCCGCCCGCGACGACGCGCGTCGCGATGAACCGCTTCTCCGTCGACGACAGCCTCGACGGCAGCCTCGACGACGGCGTCGAGATCTCGTTCGATCACAGCCCAAGCCCGCGCGATCGCAGCGGTCGCGACGACGACGGCGTTTTCGCGTCGGACGACGGGTCGTTCGTCGTGGACGACGACGACAGCACGGACGCGTCCATCGACTTCTACGACGGCGACGCCGGCGTCGTGAACACGTCGCGACCGCAGACCGCGCGGCCGGGGTCGTCGCGCGGCGGCGGCGCGGGGACGGGGACGGGGACGGGGCCGCCGCCGCCGCCGCCGCCGCCGCCGCGCCTCTCGGACGACGACCGCGCGGACTCGTTCGAGTTCTCGCGGTCCTTCGCCTCCTTCGCGGACGACGACGACGACGACCCTCCGTCCATCGCGTTCCACGACGCGGACGCCTTCCCCGCGAGCGCTCCGGCGGCGCCGGCGGCGCCGGCGGCGACGCGCCGACCGGGCACCGCGGCGGGCGGCGCGAGGCCGGCGAGCGCGAAGGGACGCCCGAGGAGCGCGCCGAGAGCCGACTTCGTGCGATCGGCGTCGCCGCCGCGCGCCGCCGCCACCGCCGCGACGGCGGCGCCGTGGGCGGGCGCGTTCGAGTCCGATTCCGTCGACGGCGGATTCGACGCGCGCGGCGACTCGGTGGCGTACGAGAACGAGTCGTTCGAGCGCGTTAGCGACGACGACGACGACGACGACGACGACGACGACGACGCGGAACGCTCGCGAGACTCGCGTCGTTCGCGACGGTCGTCCGGGGGAAGCCTCCGCGAAGAGACCCCCCGCGGCGGCCCCCCCGCGGCGGCTCGACACGGTCGCGAAGAGAGCATGGACGCCGGCGACGCGACGGAGGCGTTGCACGCGATGCTCTCGCGGAACGACCCGCTCAGCGCGATGCGCGCGGAGAGAGCGAAGGCGTCGGAGGAGAGACCCGCGTCGCCGTCCCCCGCGAAGGACGACGCGGAGGACGCGACGGAGGCTCTGCACGCGATGCTGTCCGCGAACGACCCCGTCGCGACCCTCCGCGCGCGGCTGGCGAGGTCGCGGTCGGGGTCCCCCGCCGAGGGAGGCGGCGCGCGGCTGAGCATCTACGACGACGACGACGACGACGGGAGGTCCGTCTCCTCCGCGTCGTCCGAGGTCGCGTCCGACGACGGCGGTTACCGAGCATCCTCGCCGATGAACGTCTCCGTCGCCGCGTCCGAGGTCCCGACCGAGGGCGCGCCGTCGCCGTCGCCGAGGAGGGACGACCGCGGGAATCAAATAGCGCTCAGCGCGCTTTCGCCCGACGCGTCCCCGCGTCGCGCGCGAGAGCCCGAGCGCGCCGCCGCGAGACGACGCCGCGACGACGAGCGACGAGAGGGGGAACGACGACGACAGCGGCGGCTGGGGAACAGCGCGGAGGACGAGCGCGACGCGCGGACGCTGCTCGAGAGCGTCCGCGCGATGCGCGCGGGGGAGCCGCCGTCGGAGGACGCCGCGAGCTTGTTGGCGTCGCTCATGCGACGCGCGGGGATGGGAGGGGAGGGCGGCGGCGGCGCGGCGGGGATGAAGCCGTTCGCGTACGCGCCCCGGGCGGGAGTCATGGGCGGCGGCGGCGCAGGAGACGGAGGCGAGGAGAAACAAAGAGAGACGACGACGACGACGCCGTCGTTGGCGTCGTTGCGGCTGCCCGTCCGCGAGCCGCCGCCGTCGGACGCCGCCGAAACCCGACGGCGCGAGAGGGAGCGCGAGAAGGGGTGGGCGAAGTATCTCTCCGGGCGCGGCGAGTACCCGGGGAGCGGGAACGGCGAGCCTCGAGGCGGGCACGGCGGCGTCGACGTCGACGACGAGGCGACCGCGTGGGGCGACGACGGCCACGGCGGAGGCGGAGGCGGGTCCGGATTCGGGCTCGGGCTCGGGCTCGCGGGTTCGTCGCGCGTCGCGGGCCCTCCGGAGCTCCCCCCCGACGTCGCGTGGGCGGCGGCGGCGCAGATGCAGAGCGTGGACGGACTGCTCCGTGCGCAGGTGGCGGCGATGCGGATCCGCCTGCGCACGAGCGTGAGGCGCGCGGAGGCGATGCGCATCACGAGCCACTTCCCGCGAGAGCAGAAGCAGCGTCGGTGACGCGCGCGGTCGCGACGTGAACGATATACGGATCATTCCCGCGAGTCGTTTTCACTGAGTATTCTTTTTCTTCTTCCTTTCCTCGGCATCGCACGCGTCGTGGATCCTATTCGACTACTGCATGTACTCGTCGTCGTCTCCTCTACGCGGCCGCGGTCGCGTCCGCTTCCGACGCCTCGAACGGCGCGTGCCTCCACTCGAACGACAACAGCGCGTGCCCGGCTTCTTTCCCATCCACATCGTACAACGCGAACTCCTTCGTCACCGGCGCCGCCCTGAGCACCTCGCGGACGACCAGCCCGGACATGCACAGCGTCTTCCTCGACGTCGACCCGCGAGGGGCCCGGAGGTTGTCGTCGTCGTCGCGCGCTTTCGCGTGCTCCGCGCACCCCGACGCGAGTTTCAAGCGCAGAGATCCCCCTCTCTTCTCATCCGCGGGGAGCGCGAACGTCATCCCTTGATTGAACGTCACCGTGTTCTTCCCCGCCGCGATGGACGCTGCCGACCCGGGCTTCTCGTCGTGGTAGTCCAGGTACTTCGTCCGCGTGGTCCCGCGGACGATCCGCTCGCCGTCGCCGAGCGCGTCGCACTCGATCTTCAGCGCGAATCTCGCGGCGACGTCGGCGTCTCTCAACGCGTCCGCGTCGTCCCTCCACCGCTCCTCGGCTTCTTCTCTCGCGTCCAGCGACGCTCGGCGCGCGATGAAGTCCGCGACGCGGCATCCGAGGACGTTGACGCGGAGCTCGCCGGGCTGTCGCAGCCGCCGCGACGCTTTCGCTCTCGAGAGGACGCGTTTCGCGGAGACGACGGCGGCGATGGCGTCGGACGACGGCGACCGCGGCGGCGACGCGAGAACGTCAATCGTCGCGAGATTCGAACCGTCGCCGATCACTTCCGCTTCTCCTCTCTCCGCGCGCGTCACCACCTCGGTCATCATCGCGTCCGCGTCGTCGCGCGCGGGCGACTCGTACGGCTCGACCTCGGACGACGCGTTGGCGGTCGCGGCGGACCGAGTCGGAAAGAGATTTTTCTTCGCGCGCCGCGCGGGCGGGCGCGGCGCCGCCGCCGCGTCGACGCCGCTCGCGGGCGTGACCTTGGCGGAGTCGGTCATCTTCGCGCCGCGCGGGGGCGTCGCGGCGCCGTCGACGTCGAGCGCGCGCGGCTGCTCCGACGCGAGTTTCGCCGCGGCGGCGTCCGCGTCGTCGTCGTCGTCGTCGTCTCGTCGCTTCGCATCATTCTTCCTCCTCTTCGCGAGGAGGACGACGACCGCCGCGAGCGCGACGCCGCCGAGGACGGCGTGGTTGGCGCGCCGCGCGCGCGACACCGCGGCCTCGTCGCTCTCGCTCAGGTCGCGCGCGGTCACGACCTGCGGCGGCTTCGGCGGGAACCGCGCCGTTTCGCGCGTCGGCGTCGTCGTCGTCGTCGTCGTCGTCGTCGTCGACGCCGTCGTCGACGCCGAGACGTCGCGTCCGACGCGCGTCCAGGTCCGACGTCGCGTCGCCATCGCGTCGTCGGGCGGGTACGCGCTCGAAGCCGTCGGGCGATAGGACGCGCCGCGCGCGATGTGCGTCCGCGTCGCCGCGTCCTCGGAGGAAGGCGGTCGCGGCGCGCGCGCGCGTGTCGCCGCGCCGTCGCCGTCGCCGCCGCGCGACCTCGAGGCGGCAGATCGTCGTTGCGTCTTCCGAGACGCGACGACCGCGGGCGCGAGCGCGCGTCGGAGTTTCCCCCCGAGCGACTCCGCGAAGCGCGCGAACGCGTTGGTCGGGTCTCTCGCGCTCGCGGACGACGTCGCGCCGCGCGGCGTCGCGCGATGCGTCGCGTCGCGACGCGCGCGCGACGACGTCGACGCCTGCGGAGCGCGAGACGGGGCGGCGTCAGCGGGGGGAAGATGATGAAGAGAGCGCGAACGAACATCCCGAAACGGAGAGACGCCTCGAGGGGGAGGAAGGGGTGGGAATCGCGCACCGCGTCTCCTAGAACGCCGCCGCGCTCGCGCGCGCGAAGCGAGCGTTCGGTCATGCGCGCGGTGGAGAGGTCTCGTCGCACGCGCGCGCGTCAGCGCGCGCGCGCGTTTGTGTCTTCAACAGCCCAACCACCGTGCTGTCGTAAAAGCAAATTTGCATTTACATTTCCGCGCGAACAGCCGAATGACAGGGTGTGCGGGTCAAGGGTGCGGGTTTAAGGGCTCGGGAGAATACTTTTTTGCAATATTTTGCTGACGAAATGCTCATGCGCAATATTCGATAATATGCTGCTCTGCCGACCCCGGACGGCACCCCAATTATTGTGACCACAGGCCGCCACATTGTTTGGGGCCTCCGGTTCGTCGGACGTCGAGAACGCCGCGCGCGCGACGCGGGCATCATGAGCGAGCCCGTCCCCGAGGCGGTCGTCCCCGAGGCGGTCGTCCCCGAGGCGGTCGCGCCCGAGGCGGTCGTCCCCGAGGCGGTCGAGGCGGCGTCCGAGCGCGAGGGCGAGGGCGAGGGAACGAAAACCCCTCCGTCGAATCCCACCCCGCCGGAGGGGGAGGGACCAGGACCCGCGGCGGACGACGGGGACGCGGCGACGACGTCGGCGGCGGCCGCACCGATCGAGCGCGAGGAGGACGCGCCGAAACCTGAGGCCGCGACGCCCGCGCCCGCGGAGGAGGAGAAGGAGGCATTGGAGGAGGAGGAGGAGGGCTCGGACGCGATTCCCGCGCGCGACGCGACGCGCGCGGACGAAGCAGACGCGGAGGCGACGACCGAATCGACCGCGCCGCCTCCCGCGCCCGCGCCGGAGCCCGCGCCGGAGCCCGCGCCCGCGCCCGAGGCGACGACGACGACGGACGCCGCGACGCCGAGACCGAAGGCGGCGTCGCCGACGAGACCGACCAAGCCGCCGCCGACGACGACGACGACGACGACGCCGCGGAAACAGACGCGTCATCATCGTTCGCCGCCGTCGACGGCGGTCAAACCGCGCAGCTCCGCCGGTTACGCCGCGCCCGGGCACACGTACGTCCTCGACGTCGACGGCGGCGACGCGGGCGCGGGCGGGAGCCCGAGCGCGAGCCCGAGCCCGCGCGGGGGCGGGCGGAGCCCGAGCGGCGGCAGAGCGCGCGCGGCGCCGGAGAGCCCCCGGTTGGGGCGACAACACGGGAACCCGCGCGGAGGGTTCTCTCCTCAGCCTGGGGGGGGCGGCGCCGGCGCGTTCGCGGTCGCGCCGACGAACGGATCGCCGCGGACTTCACGACGGGACGGGGAGAGGCAAATGCGCGAGCTTCTCGCGTCCGTCGCGAACGGAGCGCCGACGTCGCCGACGCGTTCGCCTGTCGCCGCCGGCGTCGTCGCGCTGACGACGGCGCGGCGACGCGCGCCCGGCGGCGGGGTCGATCGACATCGACAGTCGCCGCCGTCGCCGAGCGACGACGCGGGGGTCGCGCGCCGCGATGGGGGGCGAGGGATCGACGGGTCCCGGGCGGGCCCCTTCGAGGACCTCGCGGACCTCGTCGCGGGGACGCGGCTGGCGGGGGAGTCGCGGAGGAAGTCGACGTCCAAGGAAGAAGAGCTCGGGTTCGACTTGTACTACGGCGTGGGCGTGATAAGTCCGAAGTGAGGCGAAGAGAGGTCGGTACGTGTACACCACCGCGGTACCGTAGCACCGCATAACATACTGTATGTATTTTACTCCGAGCGTCGTCCGTCGCGGCTCACGGTACGCGTACGTCATCGATCCTCGGGCTCGAGCTTGAACGAGAACGCTTCCCCTTCTTCACCCCCGCCCCCCCACCCCCCCCCCATCGTCGACACGTCCCTCTCGCACGCCTCACACACGTTCTCGTACGGCGCTCTCATGCGCACGACGTCGCGTATCAACCCCGTCAGGTCGCACTCTTCGCGGTGCCGCGGGAACGGGATCACCTCCGTCTCGCCGCTCGAGTCGAGCTCGTTCGCGTTCTCGTCGAGCCACGCCTTGACGTCGACGCCCTCGACGCGCTGCATCGTCGGCGCGCCGCACACCTCGCACGCGACCGCGATGACGGCGTCGACGGAGCCGTCGATGAAGAAGCCGTGACCGACGGGCGCGACGGTGGCGCGGAACGTCGCGCCCGTCTCCTCCGTCGCGTCGTCGTCGTCGTCGTCGTCGTCGTCGTCGTCGTCGTCGTCCGTCGATCTTCTCGCGCCGCCGCCGCCGCGCCGTCGCCGTCGCCGCGGCGGGTTCAGCTCGTCGTGCTCGTCCATCCCCAGCGAGTGCACGTCCGCCTCGATCGTTATCGGCCACGGCGGGCGCTCGTCCAAGTTCTTGAACTGCCCGCGACGGACGACGAGCTCGACCTTTCGATCGCGGCGTCGGCGCCGGCTCGACGACGACGACCGCCCCGACGGCGACGCCGCGGCGGCGTCGCGCGAGGCGGAGGGGACGCGCGACGACGACGACGACGACGACGCCGCTCGCGACGACGACGCGCGCGACGCGACGACGTCGAGAAGACGAGACGCGCGGACGCCGAGCGACATCGCGCGCGACGGCGTGCGGCGCGGCGCGCGGTCGTGCTGCGACGTGTCCGTGTCCACGCCGCGCCGCGCGCCGAACTGAGAAAAAACGGATTTCGCGAACAGAATATTCGCGCCATCACCGCAGTGCGAGGCGCGCGCGGCATGGGGTGCGCGGCGAGCGCGGCGGCGACGGCGCTCCCGCCGCCGCCGCCGCCGCGCGCGGATCGCGTCGACGCCGAGACGTCCCGCGAGCCGCCGCCGTCCACGCCGTGCGGCGGCCCGCCGCCGCCGCCGTCGTCGTCGCGGCTGTTCGACGCGATCCGACGGTCGCGCCGATCGTCGAGCGACGCGAGCGCGTCGTCGTCTCGCGCGTCGTCGTCGTCGTCCTCGCCCGCGATCTCGCGGATCGGCCGAGGTCGCGGGCGGTTTGGCGACAGCCCGATGACGCACGTGCGCGACGACGCGTACTACGCGTCTCGGCTCGCGCACCGCGCGCGGCGGCGGCGGCTCGATCACGACGACGACATCGACTGGCGCGACGACGACGACGGCGGCGGAGGAGGAGAGGAGGGCGGGGCGATCGAGCGAGCGACGAAGACGAAAAACGCCGACCGCGGTGGAATAACGAGCGCTTCTTCGTCTTCTTCCTACTCGCCGCGCGGCGGCGACGGCATCGCCCCGGCGTGGCGCGCGTCCGACTGCGTCGCGCTCGCGGAGGTCAAGGCGCACCACGGCAAGGACGCGGAGGCGCTCGTCCTCCTCGGCCGCGCGCTCGACGCGCTGCGCGTTGAGAAGGGCGACGCGCACGACGACACGCTCGCGTGCGCGAAAAGAGTCGCGACCGCGTTGAGAAAAGTCGCCGACGCGTCGTCTCGCGCCGAGCTCGAAGACGTCGTCGTCTTCGCGCACGACGCGCTCGTCGCGCGGCACGGCGCGAAGGACGCGCGGACGCTGAGCGCGGCGCACGACGTCGGCGTCGTCATGCGCGAGTCGGGGCGAACGCGCGACGCGATCGCGTGGTTCAAGACGTGCGTCGAGGGGAGGGCGGAGGTTTTAGGCGACGCGCATCCGCTGACGTTGAGGTGCGTTCTATCTCACACTGGTTCCCATACGACCGCGTCGGTGTGGTGAACGCGATTCCTTAAGGACTTTTCCCGGCGCATCTCTCCGCCCACCCCTCGCTTTCAATCCCCACCCTCGGCGCCTTTCAACTTCAACTGACGCCTTTGAACTCCACCCCGCCATCGCCTTGTATGGAACGACCCTGAGAACGGCGAGCGATACGGCGGAGGCGTTGGAGGCGGCGGGGATGACGGAGCTCGCGGCGACGATGGCGAGGAGCGCGATCGCGGTCGCGGAGGAGATTTATGAGGGGAGCGCGCGGGGGGAGAAGGCGTTGGGGGAGGTGACGCGCGCGAGGGAGGTGTGCGCGAGGTGCGGGGAAGGCGCGGTGGCGCGATAGTAGTATTTTTTTTCAACGAGGTTGAAGCGTATTTTCGTCGGGGCGCGTCTCAGTCGTCGCGCTGGCGCTTCTTCTTTCGACCTCGAAGGTTGCACTGCGGGCAATCGCTGGGTCTGACACTCGTCGTCGTGCGACTGTACATCCATGCTCTCCATTCGTGCTCGCAGGTCTCACACTTCCACAGCGCCTTGTATCTCGACGCCTTCGTAACTTGCGTCGGCTCCCTGTCGGGGTCCACGTACTCTCTCAGGAGCTTCTTGCCTCGGTCGCCGTTGGCGTTACACCACGTGAGGAAATTGTTGGTCTTACTCATCGGCTTTCGCGGCGTTTTATTCGCGCACTTCGGACACCCGCTGGGTCTGACGCTCCTCGTGCGGTTGTCCATCCTCGCCCTCCACGCCTGCTTGCACTTCAAACACTTCCACTTCGCCCTGTAGTTCGTCCTAAACGTCAGCTCCGTCGGCAGCTTCTCCGGGTCCCTGAACTCCCGGAGGAGCGTCTTCCCGCGCTCTCCGTTCTCCATCAGTCGAAGAACGGCTTGCCAACGCGCGGCATGGTCGTCGTCGTCGACGCGTGTCGCGCGCGGGCGAAGAGTGACGACGAAAAGCCACGACGCGCGCGCGTCCCCAACCAACCAGCGTTTCTCGGCAGCTCCGAGGCGATGTTAACTTTCAAACCGGCCTCTCCGAAAACTCCGACCGCGAAAAGTTCGTGAAAAGACCCCCGCTCGCGCCCCACGCGCCCACTCGACCGAGCGCGGCCCTCACCGCGCCTCGTCGAGCTCGCTCGCTCGCGCATGGCGTCGTGCGCGACGCGCGCGCTCGCGCCCGCGCCCGCGCCCGCGCCCGGCCGCGACGCGTCGTCCTCCGCGCGCCGCGCGCGCGCGTGCCGCCCCGGCGCGAGCGGCGCGCGTTCGAAACTCACCATCTTTGAGACGCGCCGCGCGGGGGCGATAACGCAAATGCTTCGCGCGTCGCCGCGGCGGGCGCCCCCGCGCGGCGGCGGCGGCGGCGGCGCGTCGTGGGGCGCGCGCCGCGCCCGCGCGCCTCTCGCGCTCCCGACGATCTTCTCCCCGCCGTGGACGAAGGACGAAGAGGGCGCGGACGACGACGACGACGACGACGACGACGACGACGACGCGCTCCCGGGAGAAGACGACGACTCGAGCAGCTCGGTGGACGACGACGACGGCGACGACGTCCTGACCCACTTCTACCCGAGCGACGAGCGCACGCGCTCGATCCACACGTCCCTCCTCGCGTCCTCCGACGAGCTCCGCGGCCTCGACGCGAGCAAGCCGCGGAAGCGCGTCATCATCCGTGCGCTCAGCGCGCGCGAGACGCACGCGGCGGCGACGTGCGCGGTTCTCCTTCTCGCGTTCGCCGCGACGTTCGCGCTCTCGCCCGTCCCGCCCCATTCGCTCCCGCGCGCGCACTGGTCCGTCGTCCCCGCGACCGTGGACCTCACCGCGGGAGGGATCATCCGGCTGCTCGACTACGCCGGGACCGCGGTGTTCGCGCACGCGGGCGCGCTGCAGGCGGGCAAGCGCGGCATGGACGCGTTGGGATGCGTGAGCGTGGGATGCGTCACCGCGCTCGGCGGGGGGTCGGCGCGAGGCGTCTTCGTGGGCGAGCCGGGGGGGGTGTTCTGGGCGTGCGAACCGATTTATTTGCGCATCGCGGTGGTCGCGGCGGCGGTAACGTTCGCCGCGTGGCCGTTTATCGACGGGAAGATCGTGAACCGGCGGCTCGCGCGTAGGGTCATGAACTGGCTCGACGCGATCGGGATCGGGACGTTCGCCGTCGTCGGCGCCAGCAAGGTACGAACTTTCGCGGCGCGAACCGCGACCGCCACACGATCTGCCATGTCATCAAGTATCGCGCCTCGCTCACCAATCGTTTCCTTCCACGCGTCACCACCCACCCAACCGCACCGCGCCAGGGCATGCTCCACGGCGGCGGAGACCCGCTGATCGCCGTCGCGTGCGGCGTCTTCACCGGCTCGTTCGGCGGCGTGATTCGCGACGTCCTCACGGGCGCGCCGCCGCGCATCCTCTACTCGCATCAGGCGCGTTCGTATTCACACTAGTCCCCGTGCGATCGCGCCGGCGCGGTGCACGCCGATCCTTAAGGAGTTTCGTTTCCCGGCGTTCGTCTCTCTCCGCCCATCACCCCTCGGTTTCAATCCCGACGCGCCTCGACGCCTTTCAACTCCGCCTGACGCCTTTCAACTCCACCCCGACGTCGCTTTGAACGACGGACCCTCGACCCTCAGAGCGCGTACGCGTCCGTCGTCGCCGTCGGCGCCGCGGTCTACGTCGCGCTGTCGTGCGTCTTCCCCTCTCCGGAGACGCTCCCGACGGCGTTGCGGCTGTTCGCGCCCGTGGCGATCGTCGTCGCCGCGCGGAGAGAGGCGTGGACGCGGGGGTGGCGGCTGCCGTCGTACGACGAGCGCGGCGCGGGCGCCGTGGACGCGACGCGGTCGGAGGCGGCGGCGATCGATAAGAGGGCGAAGAAGAAGGACGGCGTCGTCGCGGCCGGGCCGGCGTCGCCGTGGTCGTGGCCGTCGAGCGGCGGGCGGGGCGCGAGGTGAGCGAGCGAGCGAGGGGGCGGAGGGGGCGGAGGGGGCGGAGGGCGAAAGCGCCGGTCGCCCCCCCCGACGCGCCCATCATGTATCATCATTCAGGCGCGTCCCATACACTGGTTCCCATACGACCGCGTCGGCGTGGTGAACGCCGATCCTTAAGGACTTTGCCCGGCGCATCTCTCCGCCCACCCCTCGCTTTCAATCCCCGACCTCGACGCCTTTCAACTCCTACTGACGCCTTTGAACTCCACCCCGCCATCGCTTTGTATGGAACGACCCTCAGTTGTACGCTTCGACGACGGCCGTCGCCCGCGCGCGCCCCGCGACGCCCTACTCCGCGCGCGCCTCTACGCGTCCACCTCCTCGAACGACAGCATCGCGTTCTTCGTCTTGTCCTTCTTCTTCTTCTTCTTCTTCTTCGCCGCGCCCCCGTTCTATACAAAGCGATGTCGGGGTGGAGTTGAAAGGCGTCAGTTGGCGTTCAAAGGCATCTATGGCGGGGATTGAAAGCGTGGTGTGAGCGGAGAGATCCGCCGGCGAAAGTCCTTAAGGATCGGCGTCCACCACGCGAACGCGGTCGTACGGGGACCAGTGTATAGAACGCACCTCGAGCTCGGCGCGAAGCTTCTCTCGCCTAATGCGCTCGCGCTCCCGCCGCGCGTCCGCCGCCGCGCGCTCGATCGCCACCTCCCTCGCGACCGCGGCGTCGAGCTTCTCCTTCGCGTACGCCTCCGGGTCGCGCTCCGCGCGGATTCGCTCCGCGAACCCGCGCTTCCGCGCGTCGTAGTCCTCCTTCGTGAGGAGGCCGCTGTAGCGCTTCCCGTCGTTGACGCGATCTTCCTGAGTGTCCTTCCGCGCGGCGAACTCCATCTCGCGCTCCTCGCGCGGGGCCTCGTACTCGTTCCCGCTGCGCTCCATGGCGACGAGGGGGGCGGGGGGGGAGGGGGGAGGAGATGCCGCGGCGCGTGCCTCGCGGCGCGCGGCGGCGGTGTGACGGCGCGAGAACAGCCGACTCGAACGGTGATTGTTCGACGCGCGCGGTCGGCCGTCACGTCGGCGTGCGTTTCGACGAAAACGCAGACGGAACGAACGGGTAGATGCGCGCGAGCCGCGCGCCAGATCGCGACGCGCCGCGACGCATGGCGCGTCTCGCGGAGGACGAGGCTCGACGCCGCGGCCGTCCCGCGGCGCCGCCGTTCGGCGCGATGTCCGTCGCGAACTTCTTCGCGACGACCCTAAACCCCGCGAGCGGCGGCGGCGTCGGGAGCGCGTGGACGAGACCGCACCAAAGTCATCCCACCGCTTCGAATAACAACGGCGGCAACGGCACCGGTGATGGACCGCTCGACGCGCTCGTCTCGTCGTCGTCCGCGCGGCCGACGCGAGAGCGCGACGCGCACGCCGCGCGCGTCGTCTTCGACGCGGACGACTTCGGCGTCGCCGGGCGCGACGGCGCGCGCCGCGTCCGCATCCGCGCGCGGCTCGCGGCGTCCGACGACGACGGATTCGCGGGGGCGGCGCGCGAGGCGTCGTCCTCGCCGCTCGTAGTCGGGGCGAAGTTCGAGACCCCGGCGCGGCGGACGCGACGGATGGGCGCCGCCGCGGACGCGGTCGCGCGCGTCGAGCACGGCGTGAGCCCGACGCGCGCGGCGGACGCCGTCGGGAAGAAGCGCGCCGGCGGAAGCGCGACGACGACGACGACGACGACGACGACGAAGACGCCGCGACGCCGCGGCGGCGCCGGCGGAAGCGCCGGAGGCTCGAGCATCCGCGCGTCGTCCTCTTCTTCGCCGTCGCTCGCGTCCGTCGCGCGGTCCGTGGGCGGCGACGACGGCGCGACGCCATCGCGGCGGTACCGCGGCGTCACGCCGATCCCGCGGCTGCAGCTCGCGACGCCGTCGACGACGACGCCTCTCGCGGCGCCGTCGTCGTCGTCCGAACCGCCCGAGGTGCGTTCTGTACACTGGTTCCCATACGACCGCGTTGGCGTGGTGAACGCCGTTCCTTAAGGACTTTTGCCGTCGTCTCTCTCCGCCCACCCCACGGTTTCAATCCCCGTCCTCGGCGCCTTTCAACGCCAACTGACGCCTTTCAACTCCACCCCGACGTTCGCTTGTATAGAACGCCCCTGAGGCGGCGGACTCGAGCTCCGCGTTGAAAGAGGAGAAGACGCGATGCGTCATCGCGCTCGTGGACCTCGCTCGGCTCGCCGCGCGGAGCGACGCGATGGCGAGAGAGGCGGAGGCGATCGCGGTGCGGCGCGCGCGGGAGGCGACGACGTCGCTGGCGTACCCGATAGGTACGCGCGCGAAGCCTTTCTTTGTGATTTCGATTTCGATCGGTTTCGCTTTCGCTTTCGTTTGGTTTCGTCAGGGCCGTTCTATACAAGCGAAAGTCGGGGTGAAGTTGAAAGGCGTCAGTTGAAGTTGAAAGGCGCCGAGGACGGGTATTGAAAGCGAGGGGTGGGCGGAGAGATGCGACGGGCAAAGTCCTTAAGGATCGGCGTCCACCTCGCCAACGCGGTCGTATGGGGACCAGTGTATAGAACGCGCCTCAATTTTTTTCTGACGACCCGACCTACCCGCTCCTCTCGCCGCTTTCATCGCGCGCAGCTCTCGCGAACGACGCCGCGCGCGCGGCCGCGGCGATGCGCGAGGAAGAGGACGACGTCCACGCGGAGATGCACGCCGTGCGCGCCGTCCTCGCGCGCATAGAGACCGCGTTGGCGGCGTTGCGTCGCGCCGCGGAGACGGCGGCGGCGGCGGCGCGTCGAGGGAAAGAGCGCGCCGCGGCGGCGGCGACGCGCGCGACGAGTGAGGCGTCGAAGCGCGCGGTCGCCGCTCAGCGCGCGATCGAGAGGGTGCGACGAGGAGGCGCGGTGTGGGCCGCGCACGTCCGGCTGGAGTGATGCGAGCGGCGGCGTTGGGGGGGGGGGGGGGAGGGGGTCTTCGCCGAAGACGGAAACTTTTGTATTCGCAGCACATCGTATTTTTTCGAGTCGTCTCACATCAGCTCCAGTCGTCGTCGCGTCCCGTCTACCCGTGTTCGTCCCCGCGACTCGCGCGCGCGCTGGCGTCGACGCGACGCGGCGATGCCTCCGTCGCCGCCGCGCCCGCTGCGCGGCGCGGACGTCAGCGCGTGCACGCCCCTCGTCCTCGTCCTCGACGCGGCGGCGGACGAGGGCGCGGAGTCGCTCCTGTTGTCGCATCATCCGTCGCGCCGCGGCGTCGTCGCGACGGACGCCATCGCGCGCGCGCTCAAGGGTCTCCTCCTCGCGACGACGTCGCTGACGCGATCGATGGTGGCGCAGGACGTCGAGGTGATCGCGCTCGGGGTGGGAGACGGCGGCGGGGACGCCGACGACGCCGACGCGGCGGCGACGACGACGACGACGGCGACGACGACGTCGACGCGGACGCGACGACGCGCGGTGATGAAGGCGGGATGCCGCGCGGTCCACGACGACGGTCTCGTCGCCGTGCTGTTCGACGGCGAGGACGTCCCGGACGCGCTCGCGGCGCGCGCGACGAAGGAGTGCGTGGACGCGCTGACGTTCGCGCGCGGGGAGTCGAGCGCGTGGATGCGAGAGCTCAGGGACGCGAGGGACGCGAGGAGGAGACGCGCGAGCGAGTCTTCGTCGTCGACGACGACGACGACGACGTCGACGACGACCGCGACGACCGCGACGACGGCGGCGCGGTGGTCGACGTCCGCGACCGAGTTCTTCGAGAAGACGTCGCGCGGCTCCGACGTCGAGCTCGCGCTGCACGCCGCGCTCGCGGCGATCGTCCCGCGGCTGCGCGGCGTCGGCGGGGACGCGCGGGCGTCGTTCGAGTTGAGCGGCGACTGCGACGGCGACGACGGCGACGAAGTCCTTAAGGAACGGCGTTCACCACGCGAACGCGGTCGTATGGGAACCAGTCACGGCGACGGCGACGACGAAACCGCCGACCCCGACGACCCCGACGTCGCGGCGTCCCGAGCGGTCGTCCGCCGCGCGCTCTGCGAGGCGGAGACGTCGACGCCGCCGCTCGCCGACCGCCTGCGCCTCGACGCCGCCGGTAGGTCGTTCGAGGACCTCAAGCCCGGCGCGATCTTCTCCGACCGGACGCCGGTCGCGACGCACGCGACCGCGTCGCACGCCAAACTGGTCGCGTTTCACTGCGGCGTCGTCGGCGGCGTGTTCGACCGCGTCGCCGCGGGCGAGGGCGAAGGCGTCGCGGGGGGGATGGCGGAGGTGATCCCGTGCTGGGTGCCGACTGGGGTGCCGACTGGGGTGCCCTCCGACGATCATCGCGGATGGACGCGGCGGTTTCTTCTCGCGACGAGCGTCGACGCGCGAAACGTCATGTGCCTCTTGCTGACGCCCTCGTCCGCGCGCGACGACGACGACGCGTGGACCCCGAGCGACGCAGACGTCGCGCACGCGGTCGCCGGCGCGCGCGCGGCGCTGGAGAAGGCGCGCGACGCCATCGCGCGCGTCGCCGCGGCGGAGGCGGCGAGGCGGGCGAAAGCGTCGGACGAGAGGTACCGAGTCGCCGCGTTCGCGCGCGACGCCGCGCGGAAACTCGCGCTCGCGGCGGGGTGCGACGCGAGAGACGCGAGAGACGCGAGAGACGCGAGAGACGGTCGCGCCTCTCGCGGTGGCGGTGGAGGTGGCGCGGGAGGGGGTGAACGCGGCGGCGGCGGCGAGTTGGGCATGGTGCGGCTGACCGGGCGGCGGCGCGCCAGCTGCGCGGAGATTGAATTTCTCGTCGGCGGCGAAGGCGAAGGCGAAGGCGGCGCGTGGGTCCGCGCGCGCGTCGATCTCGACGCTGGTGGACGCGTCGCGTAGCGTAGCGTAGCTTGTACTCGTGACGTCAATGCAGCGCGCGAGGGTTCGACCCAGGCGCGTTCTATTTTTCAAAGAGGTTGAAGCGTATTTTCGTCGGGGCGCGTCTCAGTCGTCGCGCTGGCGCTTCTTCTTTCGACCTCGAAGGTAGCACTGCGGGCATCCGTTGGGTCTGCCGCTCCTCGTGCGAGCGTTCACTAGCGTCCTCCACTCGTGCTCGCACGTCCCACACTTCCACAGCGCCTTGTATTTCGACCCTCTCGTAACTTGCGTCGGCTCCGTGTCCGGGTCGACGTACTCTTTCAGGAGCTTCTTGCCTCGGTCGCCGTTGGCGTTACACCACGTGACGAAGTTGTAGGTCTTCCTCAGCGGCGTATGATTCGCGCACTTCGGACACCCGCTGGGTTTGAAGCTCTTCGTGCGGTTGTTCACCGTCGCCCGCCACGCGTGCTTGCAGCTCAAACACTTCCACTTCGCCTTGTGGTGCGTCCCAAACGCCAATTCTGTCGGCAGCTTCTCCGGGTCTTTGAACTCCCGGAGGAGCGTCTTCCCGCGCTCCCCGTTCTCCATGCACCAGTCGAAGAACGGCTTGACAGGTGTACCGAACACCATGATCGTCGTCGTCGACGCGTGTCGCGCGCGGGCGAAGAGTGACGACGAAAAGCCACGACGCGTCCCCAGCCCACCAGCGTTTCTCGGCAGCTCCGAGCACGGTTTTCACCCACCCCGTAGTTTTAACATTTGATCGCTCCCCGTTTCAACTGACCGATGAACACTTTTTGATCGGGAACGACCCTCGCGACCCAGCCAATCGGAGGCGTCGAAACAGCTCATCGCGACGTTCGACCTAAACCCTCCGCGACGCCGTCGCCGGCCGACACTCGCGCGCCGCGCCCGATCCGCCCCCGCCGATCGATCGATCGAACGATCCTCGTCGCGACTCCCCCGTCATCGCACCGATGCCGACGACGACGACGACGACGCGCGCGCGCTCCGTCGTCGCGCCGCGCCGCGCGATCGCGCGCGTCGCGCTCGTCCTCCTCCTGACGTTCCTCCTCGCGCCGATCGCGGCGGTCGCCGCGGCGAAGAAACCCCCGCCCGCGCGCGGCGTCAAGTCCGACGTCAAGTACGTCAAGTGCGCGGTCTGCCAAGAGGTCGCGAAGACGCTCCACCGCGTCGCGGCGAAAGTCCGCGAGGACAAAGGAAAGAAGCTGACCGAGGCGGACGTCCTCGAGAAGGTGGAGAAGGTGTGCGATCCCGACGCGGAGGAGGGCGAGTGGCTCATAACCCACGACCTCGTCGAACGCGGGAAACGCCTGGACATGAAACACATGGGCGGCAAGTTCGGCGAGTGCGGCGCGGAGTGCAAGACGATGCAGATGGCGTGCGAGCGCATCGTGAGCGACCGCGACACGGACGTCGCGGAGATGCTCTTCACCGACGGCGCGAGCCTGGCGCGCGCGGGTATCCAAGCCAAGCTGTGCAACGACGCGAACGAAAAAGCGTACTCCGCGTGCCGTAAGCCCGCGCCCGCGCTGCCCAAGACGCGACCGAAGGGCCCCGCGTTTAAGGAGAAGGACAAGAAGGACGTCGAGATGGCGCGCCTCATGAAGTCCATGAAGGGCATGGGCATGGGCGGCATGGAGATGTTCTCGCGCGATAACATGCCCGGGATGGGCGGCGGCGACGACGACGACGACGGCCTCGGCGACGACCCCGCGGACGCGCTCGGAGGGTATCCGGGGATGAGCGATCTCGCGAGCGGCGACGGCGGCGCCGGCGCGCCCGCGGGCGAGGAAGGCGAGGGGGGAGTGAGCGGCGCGTGGGGGCGGATGAAAGCCAGCGCGGGCGACGCGGCGGCGGCGGCGAAGCGAGCGTGGCGCGGATTGTTCCCCGCGAAGAAGGACGCATCCGCATCCGCCGCGTCGGGTTCGGACGGCGCGACGGGCGACGACTCCGAGGGCGAGCTGTGATTCGCGACGACGCGACGGACGAGAAGATGACGGTCGATGTATGACCTGAGCGAACGGAACGCCTATTATTTTGATTCGAACGATGTGATGATCAACGATCAACCTCTCGTCTCGGTAACCTTACAACGACGCCGGCGTCGCGCACGAGTCGTGCCGTTGTGCCGCGAGAAAATATACCCCCCCCTCCCTCGAAGACCTAAACGCGTCCCGAACGCGTCCCTAAACACCCTCCCTCCCCTCCCCCTCGCCCCGCGCTCACGGCCGGTAGTGGTTGTGCAAGCTCCGGTGCCCGTGCGGCAGCGCCTCGCGATCCAGACACTCCGCGTCCTTCGGCGGCGACGTCCACTCGTGCCGAATCGGGTCGTACTCGCCAGACAGCAGCCTCGGCGGGTCGCACCGCCTGAGAGTCGACGGTCCGTCGTTCAAAGCGATGATATCGGGGTGGAGTTGAAAGGCGTCAGATGGAGTTGAAAGGCGCCGAGGGTGGGTATTGAACGCGAGGGACCCTGGGCGGGGAGATGCGCGCGCGGCGAAAGTCCTTAAGGTTCGGCGTTCACCGCGCGGACGGGGTCGTTTTATGCATGGGGACCAGTGTGTAGAATAAATAGAACGCGCCTGAGCTCCGTGTGATGATCGCTCGGGTCGTCCTCCGCGACCATCCGCGCGTGATCGCGGTACAGCGGCTTCGGCGACCCGTGCGAATCTCTCGCGCTGGACGGCGAGAACGCGCCGTGCGACGTCGGCGACATCGGCGACGTGGGCACCTCGCTCAGGAGCTCGCTCTCGACGTAATTCTCCGCGCGCTCCCACGGCGCCGGAGTCTTCCGCACGCCGCTGGGAATGTCCACGTTCGCGCACGGGATCGTCACGAGCCCTTTATCGCTGACGACGGTCTGCAGGCGGTGCGTCTTGTCGTACGTCGTGCTCTGCATGTGGTCCGGGTCGCGCCAGTCGAACTCCGCGGACGCGCCCGCGCGCGCGGCGTTCGCGCGGATGCGCGCGAATTTGATCGCGTCTGCTCGCTGTTGAGCCTCCCACTCGGCGTCCGCGTTGGCGCGGTTCCTCATGGACGGCGCCGTGATCTTGCGATCGAGGATGCTGTTCTTCTTGTACATCTCTGAGGCTCGGACGGCGGACGGCGCGCGCGCGGAGCGATCGACCGGTCCTGCGCCAGCGGCGACGCCACGAAGGGGCCCCCTCGTTGTTGTGCGGGCAGAAGTGTGGGAGGGGGGTGTTCAAAACGATTGCGTCAGCAACTGAAATGGTTCTGACAAGACGTCCGCTTCGTCAGCACGCTCGGCGCGGCCGCGGGCGCCGGCCGCCACGTCGACGTCGACGACGATGGCGTCGTCTCCGCGACGAAACGTCGCGCCGCGTCCCCTAGGGGTCGCGCTCGTCCTCCTCCTCCTCCTCCTCCTCGCGACGACGACGCCGCGCGAAGTGGAAGCGTACAGATCCATGGCGGGCTCGTGCGAGCACGCGGGCGTGGTGCACGGCGACCCGCCGCATCCGAAGCGCGACGGCGACGGCGGGTTCGCGATCGCGCTCGGACGCCCCGGCGTGAACGTCCCGGGCGCGGTCGTCCCGCTGTCGCTCTCGTCGTCCGACGGCACGCCGTTCAAGGGCTTCATGATCGGCGCCGTGCGCGTGGACGGCGCCACCGGGAAGGAGGTGCGTTCTATCTCACACTGGTCCCCATACGACCCCGTTCGCGTGGTGAACGCCGTTCCTTAAGGACTTTGCCCGGCGCATCTCTCCACCCAGGGTCCCTCGCTTTCGATCCCCGCCCTCGGCGCCTTTCAACTCCGCTTCTGACGCCTATGAACTCCACCCCGACGTTCGCTCGTACGGAACGGCCCGGAGACTCCGATCGGCGGGTGGGATCCGCGCTCCATGCCGGACGGCGCGCAGGTACACCCGCTGTGCCCGGATCACGCGACGCACGACGCGTACCGCAGCTCGAACCCGAGCGCGGAGGCGATCGTGCCGTGGATCGCGGGGACGGACGGGATGGCGGTCGGGGACGTCGTGAAGTTCAAGGCGACGGTGGTGCGATCGCACTCGACGTGGCACGCGTTCGAGACGACGTTCGAGGTGGGGTCGGCGCGCGGCGCGGGCTTCGCCGCGATCGCGCTCGAGCGCGGAAGAGCGCCGGGGAGCGACGACGGTGGAATGTCCGGGGTGCGCGCGCCGGGGATGGCCGCCGCGACGCTGGGGGGATGGAGAGAGCCCCCCGCGGGGACTACGGAGGGCGGCGGTCAGAAGATGGGGAAAGTCATGATCGACGCGAAAGTCGCGGCGAGGCGCCGACGCGAGCGTTCGCGGAAAGAACGCGAGGAGTCGAGGCGCGAGGACGTGCAGAAGGCGCGGGAGATCCTCGGCGGATTCGGCGGAAGCGCCGTCAAGGCGCCGACCGCCGAAAAGCCAGCCGTCGAGGCGCCGACGACCGACGCCGCCGCTCTCGTCGCCGCCGCGGACCGCCGCCGCGCCGCGCGCCTCTGGCACGGCTTCTCCATGGCGTTCGCGTGGCTCCTCCTCGCGCCCGCGTCCGCGTTCGTCGCCAGGCACGGCCGCGACGCCCCGACGTGGTTCGCGTTCCATCGCGCCGCGTCGTACTGCGCCGCGGGCGTCACGGCGACGAGCGCGTGGTATATCGTCGCCGCGAGGGGGTGGTCGACGGCGTGGGGGCGGCACGGACGCGTCGGCGCGTACGTCGTCGTCGGCGTCGCGCTCCAGGCGATCGGCGGGTACGCGAGGAAGCGGTACCCGCGGCGGAGATGGGCGGCGTTTCACCGAGCGCTCGGGTTCGCGTGCATAGCGCTCGGGGCGTACAACTGCGTCGCGGGGGCGAGGCTGTTGGGCGCGCTCGAGGCGGGGACGAGAAGCGCCAAGTCGGCGGCGATTTCGGCGGCGGCGACGTGGGCGGCGACGTTCGCGGTGATGGAACGCGCGCGGGGGAGAGGGCGCGCGGGGACGATCAAGCTATCGCACACGGTGTAGTGAGTGGCGCGCGTAGAAGATGATGATCGGCATCGTTTCCGTCGGTTACGTGCGTCGCGTCTCGTCTCGATTCGCGGCTGGCTGAAAGCCGCCTCTGTCTCGTTCGTTCGTCGTCGTCGTCGTCGCTTCGTCCCCCGCCTCCCTCTTCTCTTCTCTCCGCGCGGCGGGCGCGGCGACGCGCGGGCATCCCATCCGCCCGCGGTCGCGCGTACGCCCCGCGCACACCCTCTCCCCCCCCTCTTCGCCGCCGGCGCGGCCGTCCGTTCCATCCTCTCGTCATTCTCGCGTCCGTCGCGACGTCCATCACATCATCGCCGCGTGCGCGGTCCCCTCGTCCACGGTCAGGTGCTGGTTCGGCCCGCCCATCTCGCTCTCGTCCACGGCTCCTTCGTCGCCGTCGCCGTCGCCCCCCTCCTCGGTCGAGAAACCGAGGAACCGCTCCGCGGGCACCGCGGGCGCGACGCACACGCCCTCCACCGCGCGCGGTCTCCAGTGCGACCGCCCGTCCCCCGTGCCGAGCTGCCCCAAGTCGCCGCGGCCCCACAGGTACAGCCGGCCGTTCTCGCCCACCGCGCCGGTGTGATCCTCCCCGGTCGCGACGGTCGACATCCTCGTCCCGCGGAGCGACTCCACGCGCGTGAACGCGTAGCGACGCTTCGTGTCTCCGTGCCCGAGTTGCCCGTACGCGTTTTCCCCCGTGGTCATCACCGCGCCGCACGCGGTGAGAACGCAGCTGTGCGAGCCCCCGGCGGCGGCGTGGACGACGCGGCACGTCGCCCCGCACGCGCACGGAACCTTCACCCAGCGCGGCTTTTGTTTCCCGTCCGAGTCGACGCGGATCGCGCTGCGCGCGAGCTCGCGCTCCGCCTGCGTCATGCTCGCGGGGCCGCCGCATCGCGCGCGCGCCGACCCGAGAAGGATTACAGCCTCGGCGGCGCCGTTCCCCGAAGCGCCCTTCTTCCTCTTCTTCTTCTGCACCCCAATTCTTCCACCCTTCGAGGCGGCGTTCCCGTTCCCGCACTTCGCGTTCATGCGCACGATCGCGTCGCGG
>Ga0181560_10000332_pt1 | contig 42100 bp, 46 predicted proteins | sample 011ome_20_FD_133751 | JGI IMG/M metagenome (GOLD analysis project Ga0181560, IMG submission 133751) | Coastal salt marsh microbial communities from the Groves Creek Marsh, Skidaway Island, Georgia - 011509CT metaG (megahit assembly) | ecosystem: Environmental > Aquatic > Marine > Intertidal... | reverse complement strand
TGGGAGACGTGACGTTCGTCGTCAGTACGAAGAACGCTCGCGAGCGGGCGGATTAAAAAAAAAACCGTTCCCGAAACTGTTCCGCAACTGAAGTCGCGTCTCGAAGCGCGAACAGATCTACAACGTTGTACGTGTACGTGTACACGTAACAGATTTGTGATGATGTGATGATGATGATTTGTGCGAAAGGTCGCGCACGATTTTCGCGAAAGGTCGCACACGATGATTGAAAACCTGGGACCGGACACTCCGGAATGGTTCGTTCACGCGACGACGCGACGACGCGATCGCGCGTGGACGGGGGTGTCAACGGGACGAAACGCACCGTGGAAGGCATCTTCGTCGTGAAATCGACTCGACGGCTCGCGCTCGAGGGGAAGGGAGCGCGCTTTCGAAGCGCGATATTATTTGACGCGGGATCGGGGACTCTACCCCGCGAAAAAGGTCCGGTCGATCGATCGACGGGCGCGGAAAGCGTTCTGTCGCGCGCGACGCGACGGTGTCTGTTCGCGTGTGCGCGCGGAGCGTCGATGCGAACGCGGGCGGGCGGTGCACTTTAGGTCACCGGTCGATGCGGCGGTCGCGATGCGTGCGGCCGTGCGTCGAGAAGTGTGCCTCGTGCGGAGGGAAACGAGCCCTCTGTTAGGATTTTGTCGGGAAGAAGGCGAGCTTCCGACCGGATGGACCAGTATCGACGCTGACGATTTCACCCGACCTCCGGTATCAAATTCCCCCTTTCAAGCCTGCTTGAAGCACTCGGAATAATCGGCGTTGATGCGACAGAGGCGAGGGTCACGGTCAACCCTTTCCTCCAGTGCGGTCGCGGGTCGCGCCCAGAGGGAGACGCGCGGGATCGTCGGCGTCGGCGTCGGCGATATCTGCTAAAGTACCTTCGAAGGTACGAAAGTACTTTCGTACTTTCGTACGAAAGTACTTCGGCCTCAGAAGTCGTCGGGGTCCACGCACCCCGGGTCGTAGTCTTCCCCGGCTTTTTTCGCGGGCAACACGACGACGTCGAGCGCTCCAAACTTCACCGCGCCGTCGCTCGACCCCTCAAAAACCCTCGGCCGCTTCCCCGTGACGGACGCCACCTCGCGTCGCACGAGCTCCAACGCCTCCGCGCCCGCCGCGCCGCTCCGGAGGAGCACGGCGACGACGCCGCCGCGGCCGCCGCCGGTGATCTTCGCGCCGAACACCCCGCGGTTCGGGCCGACGTTCTTGCACGCGCGCACGATGGTGTCCGTGGCGTCGGACCCGAGGCCCAGGCGGCTGTACGCCGCGTGCGATTGGTACATGAGCTCGCCCATCAACGCCAACGTCTCGTCCGTTTCTTCCTGAGCCGCGGACGCGTCGAAGCCGAAGCCGCCGCCGCTTGCGCTCGCGCTCGACGCCGACGCCGATTCAATCGCGCGCGCCGCCAGCGCGAGCTTCGCGAACACGCGACAGCGGTGATGCTCGTACACCGGATGCGCGCCCGCGCCCGCGATGTCGTACCGCCCGTCCGGGTGCACCTTGGTGTGCGGCTCGTCGCCGTGCCCGTCCGCGAAGTGCGAGAGGAAAATTTTACCCTCCATGAAGCACCCCGCCGGCGGCAGACGCTCGGCGAACGCGGGCGAGTCCCACACGTGCGGGGGAATCTCCGTGAGATACTCCAGCGGTTTTGCGCTCAAGTCGTCGTCGAGCAAGCCGACGTCGACGTCGTCGTCCAGGGAGAGGTCGCGCATCTTCGCGCCGGGGACCTCCGATGGCGGCGCGCCGACGTTGTACGTCTTTTGCAGCATTCGACGCGCCATGAACGCCGAGACGCGAACGCACGCGTAGTCGGAGCCGGTGTGCAGGTTCAGATTCGGTCGCGCGCGGCCGTCGGTCCCCGCGCTCCACGGCCCGGTCCTCTCTTTGTTGCTGTGCTTCTCGCCGCTGTCGACGCCGACGACGGCGCACGCGCTCGGGAGCTTCGCGGTGCCTAAAAATTCCGCGGGGCGGCACGAGATCTTCAGGAGCTCATCCTTCACCCCCAACGCGACGGTCATCTGGTCCGCGAACGATGACAGGTGGAGGGTGATGATTCGTTAGTTCGCGCGCGTCCCGTGATGCGGTTGGACGACGTGCGGTGACGTGGCAGATCGTGTGGTCGGCACGCGAGGAAAAGAAGAAAAGAGGAAAAGAGGCGGGCGCGATGGGCTTGCGCGCGCGCCTGGTCCATGACCCCGCACGGGCTCCCGACGACGACGTTCTCAGCCTTCTGGCACGCGAGCGATAACTCCCTGGGCGAGAGCGTTACCCCCGCGATAGATAGCAGCGCCCTCGCGGTCGCCACCTCCAGCGCCGCGCTCGACGCGACGCCCGCGCCCTCCGGCACGTCCGACTCGACGTACGCGCAGAGCGTGTCGTGCGCCTTTTTATTCGACTGACGAGAGGCGTTCGATCGGCGGGCGACGTGGCGGCGGGAAGTGATGCGATTGGTTAGTAGTTTGATGACGTGGACGTTTCATTGGACGAGAGAGATTGACGGAGACGGCGCCGGCCCGTCGAAAGTCCTCAAGGAACGGCGTTCACCACGCGAACGGGGTCGTACGGGGACCGGCGTGAGATAAAACGCGGACGCGCCTTCACCGTCTTGTTGCGCGTGAACTTCACGCCGTGCTCTCGAAACAACACGAGCACGACGCCCGCGACGTACGCGGCCCACTGCGACGACAGCACCGTGTGCCCTTCCAGTCCTGTTTTCGTCGATCTCGCGTCGAAGAACGCCTTCGCGGCGTCGTACGTCATCGGTTTTGACGCGACGCCGTCCGCCGCGCCGAGGAGCTGAGGGTTGTTCCATACCATACGAGCGAACGTCGGGGTGGAGTTGAAAGGCGTCAGAAGCGGAGTTGAAAGGCGTCGAGGGCGGGTGTTGAAAGCGAGGGGTGGGCGGAGAGACGCGCCGGGCAAAGTCCTTCAGGAACGGCGTTCACCACGCGAACGCGGTCGTATGGGGACCAGTGTGAGATAGAACGCGCCTGATCCATGGGCATCTCGAACACCTCGCCGCGGTCGACCGCGGGCCCGTCGTCGTCGTCGTCGTTCTCCTTCTCCTCCTCCCCCTCCTCCGTCTTCTTCTTCGTCGTCGCCGTCTTCTTCTTCTGCCGCGTCCGGGAGACGATGATGAGCTTGCCCGGGGTCGCGTCGTCCTCCACCCTGCGCTGCGCCGCGACGTGCGTCGCGACCGCGGTGGGGGACTGCACCACCGTCGCGCCGCTGTAGTCCGCGATCCCGCCCATGACGTCGATCCTCCCCGGCGCGCGCGTCACCTTCACGGGCTCGTCCCACTGGAACATCGCGGCGACGCGCCAGTCCGTCTTATCCCACGACGACGCCGCGTCGTCGCCCTCGAGGAGCTCCGATCGCGCGGGATCCGACGCGCTCGCGAACGCGCGGAGTCGATCGAGGAACGCGGTGGTGTCGCGCGGGAGAGGCGTCGGCGCGGTGGAGCTGGGGAGGATCGTCGGCGGCGGCGTCGTTCCGCGCGCGCCGGGGGACGACATCGCGGAGAGCGCTGACGGAGAGCGCGCGGTGACTCCGTCTCGGCGCGTCGACGGACTGACGTCGCAGCGACGAACGCCTTCGATCATCGCGACTGCGGATGCGTCGCGTCGAACAAAACATATTATTCTAAGATCTCGTCTACTGCTGGCGCGCGCCTCCTCTCCCCGCGGCGCCCCTCCCCCCCCTCGCGCGCTCGCTCGGCTTGTACAAGTACGGATCCACCTCCTCGCCCCCAGCCCCCGCGCCGCCCGCGCCGTACTTCGCGTCGTACAGCTCCGCGGCCGCGCTCCCTATCAAGCACCCGAGCGTGAGCGCTTGCGCGTAGATGCGCGTGTGGAACACTCTCGCCGCGGCCGAGAGATGCGTCCGCGTGCTGTTCCACGCGAACGCGCCGGCGACGCCGCCGAGCCAGACGCCGCCGATCGTCCGGAGCTTGTGCTCCTTGCACCACGCCGCGATCGACGCGAGGTCCATCGAGGAAGCGGACCGCGCGCGGTGGGTGGCTCCTCCCGCGCGCCGCGCGCGTCGACGTGTGGAGGAGGGGACGAGGAGAGAGGAGCGCGCGTCGTCACCGGTCGCGCGGCTCGATCGGCACCGGGTCGGCCGCGGCGACGCCGACGCGACGTCGACTTTGAACGCGCCTTCGACAGCTTCGAGCGTCGCTCTGAAACGAACGTTGCCATTCCGTCCGCGCGCCGGCGCCGCGCGGGGATGGAGACGCCGCCGCCGACGCGCGCGCGCGATCGTCGCGCGCCGTCGACGCCGTCGACGCCGCGGCCGCGGTCGATCTTGCGGCCGAGCGGGTCGTTTCGAACGACGCGCGGCGGCGACGGCGCGATGCTCGCGGACGATCGACGACGACGGTCGAACGGCTCCGAAGCGACGAGCACGTGGCAGGCCGCGCTCGAGAGCTACTACGAGGACTGCGGCGGCGCGAAGGCGGCGAAGGCGGCGTCCGTCGCGCGCGAGCTCGAGTCCCCGACGTCGCCGACGAGCGTCCTCCTCGTCGACGCGATCGAGGACGACGCGCGGAGCGACGCGTCGAGTCCGAGCCCGCGCGTCTCATCATCCGGCGTGCGCGAAAAAACCGTTGGCGTCGACGACGACGCGAACGACGACGACGACGCGACGACGCCGATGCCGCTTCCGCCGCGCGCGCGCCGCGTCTCCTTCGACTTCGACGTCGTCATCGACATCGGCCCGCTGCGGAAGCTCTCGCGCGAGAAGAACCCGCACTGGCCCGGGCAGGTCACGCTGCAGCGCGCGAAAAGCGACGTCTCGCGCGTCGTCGCCGCGCTCGCCGCCGCGTTCGCGTTTCGACGACCGCACGTCATCGCCGAGGCGCGATCCGCGAGGACGTGCAGACGACGACTGAAGGCGGGGAAGAGGAACGCGCGCGAGAACCGCGACTACAACATCCGGTTCAGCGAGCGAGACGCGGCGGTAACGCGCGCGCTGTTCGACGAGTTCGAGCGCGAGGACGGAGGACGGAGAGGAGGCGCGCGGGAGCGAGGAGAGACGAGGGACGACGCGAGAAGGTGACGACGCGACGACGACGTCTCCGCCCGCGGCGTCCGTTCGTTCGTCCGTCCGTCGACAGCGGCCGAGCGAGCGCGTAATAGGCGCTCGCCGCGAGGGGTTACTCGGTCGCGGTTTGTTTTATTATTACATCATAGTGTACAACACCGATCGCTCGCGCGGCGGCGGGCGCGTCGTTCCTTTCCTTTCCTTTCCTTTCCGTTCGCGCGGGTGGCGTCTGTCGAGAGAATTGAAACGAACCGAACCGTCAGTCCCAGTCCCGGTCTGGCATCACCGCGGGCGCGACTAAACTCCACGTGTACAGCAACCCGGTGACCCACAACGACGCGTACTTGACGTACACGCTCGCCCACCCGACGTCCACGGGCGCTCCGCCGTCCTCGAACGCGCGATCGCCCCAACCCGTCATCAACATCGCGAGATACGCCGACGCCGACGCGAAGATGAAGTGGAAGAACGCGTAGTTGTAGGACACCGGGACGGACGGGTACGACGCCTTCCCGCGCGCGCCGACGCCGCCGTTCTCCTCGTCGTCGCTGTCGCTCCCGCCTCCGCCGCCTCCGCCGCCGAGTAACGCGCTCGCGTCGACGCCGCCGTCGCCGTCGTCGACGCCGCCGTCGCCGTCGCCGTCGTCGCCGTCGCCGTCGACGCCGCCGAAAAAATCCGCGCTCCCCGCCCTCAGGGTCGTTCCATACGAGCGAATGTCGGGGTGGAGTTCAAAGGCGTCAGTAGGAGTTGAAAGGCGTCGAGGGCGGGGATTGAAACCGTGGCGTGGGCGGAGAGATACGACGGCAAAAGTCCTTAAGAAACGGCGTTCACCACGCGAAAGCGGTCGTATGGGGACCAGTGTATAGAACGCACCTCAGCGCCCCGTACGCCACCGACGCCAATGTGAGCGCCGTGCTCGCAATCTCCGCGACGCCGCCGCGCGAACCCGCGCCGGCGCCGGTCTCGCTCCCGCGCGGGTTACACTCGTACTCGCTCGGCTCGGACGCGAGCGCGCTGTAGAGCAGGTACGTGCAGTACGACGTGACAACCGCCGACGGCAGCAAGCTCCCGTCCTGATGAGGGTCGAGGGTCCACACGAAGCGATGATATCGGGGTGGAGTTGAAAGGCGTCAGTTGGTGTTGAAAGGCAACGAGCTCGGGGATTAAACGCAAGGGGTGGGCGGGGAGATGCTCCTGCAAAAGTCCTTAAGGAATGAAGTTCACAACGCCAACGCAGTCGTATGGGAACCAGTGTGACTACTCGAGAACGCGCCTTCACGCCCGGGTGCACGCACGCGAGCGAAAACGCCAGACACAACGCGCACGCGCTCCCGATCATCCAATCGTTCGAGCCGCAGTCCACCCCGCGCGGGGAGAACCACCGAAACGCCATCACGACCACCGCGACGCTCTCCGCGTACAGGACGATCGTGGATACGAGCAGCCCGACCAGCCATCCCGCGTGTTGTCTCGCGACCCAACTCTCGTTCCAGAAAAACGCGAAATCCAACAAGATGATCATCTGCACGACGAGAAACACGCCGGACGCGACGCGCGCGACCCACGTGTACGCGCCCACGACGCCGTTCGACGCGAAGAACGGGAGGACGTTGCACAGCGCCCACGCGGTGAATTTGAGGACCCAGGAGCCGTGATGCAGGTGGACGTCGCGCGCGTCTGATGAGGGCGATTCCGGGGTAGGTACAGTACAAAAAGTGCATCGGTCAGTTGAAAGGGACCCACGCGATCGAACTGAGTCCGATGCTCGAACCTGTTGAAACCGAGCGGCGGGTGATAAACGTTCGCGTGAACGCACCCGAGCGTCGCTTCACGCCGACGAGCGCGCACGCCATCGCGCCGAAGAAGATGAAGTTCCCGAGGGAGATTCGGTACACCGCCTGCGGGTGGGGTTGGAGTCGGTTGAAAGGCGGCGTCGGTCGGAGTTGAAAGGCGAGGAAAAAAGCGAAAAAAAAAAGTCCTCGAGGAGGAGGAGCGTAATAAGGGAGGGGTTCACTGCTGCCTTTCGCGCTGTAATTCGGGTCGGTTTTTTGTGCCGATGCGTGGGGGCTTTCCGGCGTTCTTATTGGCTGGCGCGCGCTGCCTTCGCGCTGCCTTGAGCGGCGAGGCAGCGCGAAGGCAGCGCGACGGGCAGCGCGAAAACAGCGCAAAAAGAAAAACGGGCAGCGGTCAAGCAGCGCGCTCCAGCCTATCAAATCGCCGGAAAGCCCCCACGCATCGGCACAAAAAACCCGCTCAAATTACAGCGCGAAAGGCAGCAGTGAACCCCTCCCTGTAATAAATCATGATTCGTCGTGCGGGCGCCGGCGCGACTCGAACGCGCCTGCGCGCCGAACCACTCGTCGCCCGGGACGTAATTCATCGTCGCGAGCCGCGCGATCCACGGTATTCGCTTCAACAGCGGCTGCGCGCAGTCGCGCATGACGAACGCGAGCGCGGTAGAAATTGCAAACATGACGACGTAGAGCGCCCGCGCGGACGTTTTCGCGACGGCGTCGCCCACGTGCCCGAGGCATCCGCACGTCGCGGTCATGCACGCGCTGCCCGCGCACGCGGCGGCCATGCTGCCGCACGCGAACATCGCGCACCGCGCGGCGTGGAGCGAGGAGGGAGTCTGGGGTGGACCGACGTCGACGTGGGGGGGGGGGGGGCGCGGGGGTCATCAGATCCCGCGTCTCGAACGACGACGCGCGCGGGGGGCGGTCGACGCGACGCGCTTCGCGAATGGCTCGGGCTCGCTCGCGCGAAAATCGTAGGGTTGACGAAAGCGCGCGCGACGCACCGGTGACGCCGCCGCCCGCGCGCGCTGCGCGACGCGCGAGGAGTGAAGAGAAGCTCGAGAGGGAGCCGAGCTCGCGCGCGCGCGGAGGAACGCGACGCGCGCGCGGAGAGGAATGCGACGCGACGCGGCGCCCCCGTTGCTTTTTTTTTCTCGACGCGTTCAGTTCTTTTCTGTCAGGTTCTTTTCGACAGAAATTTTCTCGGGTGCCGCGATTCGTTCCCTCGCAGTCCTCTCCGCGCCGCGGGCACGCCCCCCCCCAAGGATGGTTGTCGCCGGGGATTTCTTCAAAGCGGTAGTGCCGCAGATTCCCGTGTTGACGGTGTCGTTTGGTATCTATCTCTACTTGATCGACCCCGCGATCGCCCGGAAGTGGTCGACGAAGAGCGCGCTGCTCGACCCGCAGCTCCGATCCCTCGAAGACCTGCTCACGGGCACGCCGGGGGGCGCGGACGCCGCGCTCAAGAAGAAGAACGACGCGGCGAAGGCGAAGGCGAAGGCGAAGGCGGCGGAGTAGAAGTAGACGGGAGCGAGAGCGACAGACGACGACCGGGACGACGACGACGCCGCGCGGATCGATCGAATGGACCTCGTCCGAGACGTCTTCGGGGACTCATCAGACGCGTCGGACTCGGACGCGGACGGCGCCGGCGCCGCCGACGCCGACGCGCGTTGCGCGCGCGAGGCGTACGGACGCCCGCCCGTCTCGTTCCTCGCCGCCGCGGGTCGATGGCGCCGAACGCTGCCGCTCAGAGACCGCGCGCGCGGCGCGACGCTCGCGCGCGGGGTCCTGACGGACGACGCGATGGCGTGGTTGCTTCGCGCGATCGCGAGCGACGGACTGATCGATTCCGCCGCCGCCGCCGCCGCCGGCGCCGCGACCGGAGCTCCTCGACGGAACCAAGCGATGCGCTTCGGGGACTTTCCTCCGTGGGCGGCGGTCCTGTCCGAGCGCGTCGAGGCGCTGGCGCGGCGCGAGGGGGAAGGGGACGACGACGACCGTCGACTGATGACGTCGGCGGCGGCGTCGTCGCACCCCGCGCCGATGTTCGACCAGATGATCCTGAACTCGTACCTCCCCGGGGAGGGTTTGCGCGCGCACGTGGACTTGGACGCGTTCGACGACGGCGTCGTGGTCGCGTCGTTGGAGAGCGCCATAATGATGGACTTTTACCCGCCGCCGCCGCCAGATCCAGCTCCAGCTCCAGATCCGAATCCGAATCCAAATACAAACGACGACGACGCGACCGGGGATATCCCGGGCGGGGATGGGGACATCCCCGGGGACGCGACGCGCCGCGCGCGCGGGAAACGCGACGACGACGACGTCCCGATCCAAGTGTGGCTCCAGCCCGGAGACGTCCTGTTCCTGTGCGAGGACGCGCGGTGGACGTGGAGGCACGGCATCGCCGCGCGGTCGCATGACGTTTTAGTCTCGGAGGACGGCGAGAGCGCGCGGAGGGTGGAGCGGGGGCACCGCACGAGCGTGACGCTGCGAAAGATGCGTCACGACGCGCACGAGCTCCGCGTCGCGGCGTGATCGAGCGGGCGGATGCTTAGTCTAGTATGAGTAGGGAAGTAGAATCGGGGTGCCAATATTTGCTGTTTCAGTCCTCGCCTCGTCAGCCACAGCACAGTCAGCTCACGACGCGCCAATCTGCCGTTCCGTCGTCGCGTCGCGACCACTGCCGCTCGCGCCGTCCGCGCGCGATGGCGTCGACCGTCCGCGCCTCCCCGACGCTCTCGCTCCCGCGCGCGCCCTCCCGCGCCGCCCGCCTCCCGCGCCGTCGCGCGTCGCGGGAGACCCGCGGAAAAGGATGGCGAGACGACAGCCCGCTCGACGCCGGCGACGCGACGACGAGAGCCAAGGCGAAGCGGAGCAAGACTCGTGAGCGCGGCGGGACCACGGGCGTTGGGAAGGGCACCGAGGAAGGGTGCGAACTCCGCGCGATCGACCTCGGCCAGGGGAAGTCCGTCGAGCTGTACGTCCCGCGCGACGACGCCGTCGCGGACGTCGCCGGGGACCGCGTCTCGCTGGAGGTGCTCGAGGGATTCAGGCGCGTCCTCGTTTCATTCATCGCGCACTGGTCCCCATACGACGCCGTTCGCGATGTGAACGCCGTTCCTTAAGGACTTTCACCGGCGCCCTCTCCGTCGCTCTCGTCCAATGAAACGTCCACGTCATCAAATACCTAACCAATCGCATCACTTCCCGCCTCGTCCCCCACCAATCAGGGACGAGCTCTACGGCGCCGGCGACGTCGTGTGGCCCGCGTCCGTCGCGCTCGCGCGTCTCCTCGCGCACTGCCCGAGCCTCGTGCGAGGGAAGCGCGTCCTCGAGATCGGCGCGGGGTTGGGGCTCGTCGGCGTGGCCGCGATGGGCGCGGGCGCGAGCGAGGTGTGCTTCGCGGACGTCGACGCCGGCGTGCTCGCGATGACGTCTCGAAGCGCGGAGCACGCCGCGAAGACGGCGGCGCGTTCCCAGCTCACACTAGTTTCCATACGACCGCGTTGGCGTCGTGAACTTCATTTCTTAAGGACTTTCTCTCCCGGCGTTCGTCTCTCTCCGTCCATCCCACGCTTTCAATCCCGACACACCTCGTCGCCTTTCGACTCCGACTGACGCCTCTCGACGCCGCCCCAGAACGCCGCCGGGTCGACGCCGACGACGACGCGAACGTTAACGTTGGATTGGAAGGAGCTGTCCGCGTGGCCGGAGCGCGCGTTCGACGTCGTCGTCGCCTCGGACGTGCTGTACGACGCGGACGCGGTGCCGCACGTCGCGGCGGCGACGTCGAGGGCGCTCGCGCTCGCGGGCGCGGTCGCGGGCGCCGCGGCGGACGGAAACGGGAACTCGAGCCCGATGAGCCCTCCCATGGCGTTGTTCGTCGACCCGGCCGCGCGTCTTCACCGCGAGGCGTTCGCGTCCGAGGCTCGGAAGTTTGGCATGGAGACCGCGGACGCGGACTTCCCGGGGCACGAGAACATGCGGCTGCTGCAGCTCACGCGCGTGGAGCTCGGGGTCGCCGCGTGACATCGGGTCTAAGATAGAATTATTCGTTCGAGCGACGACGTCGCGTCGCGTCTCGTTCCGCGACTACCTACGACGCGCCGCCGCCGGCGTTGTTACCCCCCTCCACGCTCCCGTCTAAGTCGTCGTCCATCCCGCACCACCCCTCGACGGCGAACAGAAACTGTTTGAAGTCGACCCGGCCGCTCTTATCCCAGTCCAGCTCGCGAAACCGCGCCGCGGTGAGTCCTCCGTGTTCGGTCTTTTGCTTCGCGTGCGCCCCCTCGTGCGCTTCCAGCTTCTTCAACACCTCGTCCTTGCGTATGTACCCGTCGCCGTTCGCGTCGAAGAAGAGAAACGCCTCGAGGACTTTCTGGACCGCGTTGTGCACGAGCGTGTCCTCCCCCGCGGAGCCGCTCACCGCGGTGTCTTTCCCCACGCTCAGGTCCGTCTCCCAACTGCGAGACGCGCGGCGGTGACGTGGCGGGCGACGATTGGTTAGAGAATGATGACGTGGCAGACGTGCGGATGACGAGTGGACGAAAAACACATAGGAAAGATTTTCAGCCGCCGCGCGGCATCAACGCAACGCGACGCGACGCACCTGACGAGATACAGGAGCACGATCATGAGCACGAACTCTTTGTAGTTGACGCGCCCGTCGTGTTTCAAATCCGCCTCGTCGTAGATCCTTTCGATCATCTCGCGCTCGACCGTCACCTTGCGGCTGAACCCTTCCTCCACCGCGGTCACGAACTCGTGCTTCTCGATGAACCCGTTCGCGTCTTTGTCCACGCGATCGAATATCCCGCGCAGGGCTTCGAAAGAAGAGAGCATCGACGGAAACTTCATCGCGATCTGAGGGTCGTTCCATACAAAGCGATGTCGGGGTGGAGTTCAAAGGCGTCAGTTGGCGTTCAAAGGCGTCGCGGTCGGGGATTGAAAGCGAGGGGTGGGCGGAGAGACACGACGGCAAAAGTCCTTAAGGATCGGCGTTCACCACGCCAACGCGGTCGTATGGGGACCAGTGTATAGAACGCACCTGATTCACCGTCTTCGACGCCTCCACGGGATGCCTTCGCGTGTAGTCCTTCACCTTCTCGCTTATGAGCGCGTCCAGCGCGGACGGCTCGGGAACGCGTTCCCTGCCCGACGCCGGGGTGCCGCACGCGTTGCCCATGGCGTCGGTTTGGTCACTCTCTCCCAGGAGTAGGAGGTCGCAGGTCGCGGACGACGGACGTTCACGGCGGCCGCGGGGGCGAATTCGAAAGCCTTCGAACGCCGCGCCGCTGATGATAAACGTCAGACAGCTCGACGAGCTCGAGCGCGCGCTCGACGCGTCGGCGCGCGCGGTCGCGCGCGCGCGGTCGTTCGCTCGCGCCGAAAGGGCCTCCGCGCGAGTCGTGCGCGCGTCGGGAAGACTCGCGCGCGGTGGTGTGATGACGCGACGCCGCGACGACGCCCGCGTCGGACAGCGAATCCCCCCACCCTAGGTTATCTTCCCGTCGCCGGCGCCGACCGCGACCTCGGTCGCCACTTGTCACCGCGAGAGATAACTCCAGTCGGTCGCTCGGCGACGCCGCGCACACCGCGCCTCGCGCGGGCCGTCGCGACGCTCACGATGGCATCGCGCGTCGCCGCGATCTCGATGTCCGCGCGCGCGCCGGCGGCGTCGGTCGCGCGCGAATCTCGTCGCGCGGCGGCGACGACGACGACGACGACGACCGCGCCGAGGAAGATGAAGATCTCTCGGACGTTCTCCCCCTCCTCCTCCTCCTCCCCGTCCGCGTCGTCGTCGCGCGGGTCGCTCGTCGTCCTCGCCGCGAAGGGCAAGAACGCGCGGCTCGCGGGAAGGGACAAAAAGTCGCAACAGCGCGAGGACGCGAAGCAGATCGAGGGGCAGGAGGCCGCGGCGGCGGCGAGGAAGGGTAAGGGTGAGAAGGCGTCGAAAGCGTCGTCGCCGCCGCGAGTGGCGAACGTCAAGTACAGCAAGCGCGGCGTCCCGTCCTCGCAGACGGGCGGGCAGATAAGCAAGGCGGCGCTGAAGCGCGTCCGCGAGGCGACGACGGAGAAGATCGCGGAGGACGCGACGAAGCGAGACGCGAAGCGGGAGGAGTATCGAAGCGCGCAGGCGAAGGGCATCCCCCAGGTGGTGACCGATCGGATGCTGAAGCGCATCTCCATCTTCAGCGGCGTACCGCTCCTCCTCGGGTTCAGGTGCGCGCGCTGGCCTCGGTTCGGTTTCGGTTTCGGTTTCGGTTTCGGTTTCGGTTTCGGTTTCGATCCCAGCCCGCGACGCCTTTCAACTCCGCCCGCCTGACGCGCCCCTGAACGCCGCCCGCCCCGCCCGCCCCGACGTCGCAGCACCGGACCCATCTTTTACGGCGCCAAGGTGTTCGCGCACCTAGACGTCGCGCCGTGGCAGTTTTTCCTCGCGAGCACGCTCACCTTCGGCGGCGCGCTCGTCGGCATCACGTACGGCGTGTTGTCCGCGTCGTGGGAGCCGGGAAGGGAGGGGACTTTCTGGGGCGGCGCGGAGATCAAGGTGAACGTGCCGATCCTCATGGCGACGGTGCTCGGCAAGGCGTCGGGTGAGACTGCTTCCCATACGACCCCGTTCGCGTGGTGCACGTCGTTCCTTAAGGACTTTTCCCGTCGTCACTCTTCACCCGCGCTTCCCTTTCAACGTAAGTTTGACCGGTAAGACGTTCGACTGACCGATCGCTTCACCCACGCAGGGGAGCTCGCGAAGGGCGAGTTCCCGGACGAGTGGGACGACGGCGAGCCGTGAGCGAGCGCCGCGAGCACACGGTACGCTCCGGCACGACGCGTCGTTTACTTACAGTATGGATCCACAAAAGACCAACCACCAAACAAACCCACACCGTGTCATAGTCTATCACTCTTCCTTGACGACGGGCGGCAAGTTGTACTCCATCGGCAGCGCCCTGGCGCCCGCCGCGACGTCCCTCTCGAACGCGTCGTACGACACCACCTCGACGCCGTACCCGTCCTCGTCGCGTTCGTTCCCCTCCCGTATCCCCTTCGCGCCTCCTTCGCCGCCGGTCACGATGACCACGCCCTTGTACACGTCGCCGAGCACGAGCTCCGACGCGACGTCGTCGAAGGACGCCGCCGCGGGCTGGAGCAGGATCCCGAGCGTCTCCCGCGGCTCTGCGAGGGTCGACGTCGGGGTGGAGTCGAAAGGCGTCAGGGGTGGAGTTGAAAGGCGTCGATGGCGGGGATTGAAAGCGAGGGGTGGGCGGAGAGAGACGCCGGGAAAAGTCCTTAAGGAACGGCGCTCACCACGCGAACGTGATCGTATGGGGACCAGTGAGTGTAACGAGCTAGAACGCACCTCCGAACGTGAGCAGCCTCGACCCCGGCGGCGATTTCGGCGCGTAGGGGTTCGCGTCCAAAGCCGCGCTGCTCACCATGCCGTATCTCTTCGCGTAGTATCGCTCCGAAGCTTGGACGTCTCTCACGTTGATCGCGACGTATTCGAGAGGGTCTCGACGCGCGGCGACGCGCGCGCGGACGCGGTAGCCGCTCGGAGACTTGCAGTCGAAATACCCGAATCCATACACGAGCTCTCCTCCGGCTTCGTATATCCGACTGACCCTGACGCCGAACGGCACGGACAGCGACACGTACGCGAGCCCGGTGCCGACGACGCCGGGGGCGCCGTTTCCACCGCCGCCGCGAGCGCGGATCTCCACGCCCGCTTTCGCGCCGTCGTCCGCGTCGAGCGTCTCTTGGCCGAACGCGAGAAACGCGGCTTTCGGTTTTCCGCCGCCCTCCTCCTTCTTCTCCGCGACTTCGTCGACGCGCGTAACGCGCATGCCCATGGCGTTTTTCCAGAAATAGATCTCGTCCTCCCACAGGTTCTCGTCCACCTCTAACACGATGCGCTGCGCGTAGTTGGTCGCGCCGGAACGCACGCGCGGACGCGTGCGGTCGACGAACTGCGCGTTGAGCTGCGTCCGCTCGAGCTGGTTCTCGAAAAAGTTCTTCTGGCCGACGAGCGCCTCGTTCTCCGGGTCCGCCTCAGGGTCGTTCCATACAAAGCGATGTCGGGGTGGAGTTGAAAGGCGTCAGGTGGAGTTGAAAGGCGTCGAGGGCGGGGATTGAAACCGTGGTGTGGGCGGAGAGAAACGACGGCAAAAGTCCTTAAGGATCGGCGTTCACCACGCGAACGGGGTCGTATGGGGACCAGTGTATAGAACGCACCTCCATCGCCGCCTCCGCGTCGCTCAGGAAGTTCTGGAGCTGGTCCAAGACCTCGCCCGCGGAGGACGGACCGCTGAACCCGGTGGCGGCGACGCCTGCGTCGAGGATTTCGCGCGGGAGGGGGGAAGGTCATGAGCAGGACGACGGACGGACGGACGGACGGGCGGACGATCTGGGCACCCGAACCCTAGACCCTCGAGCGCGCGACGCGACGCGACGCGACGCGACGCGACGGACGACGACGCGCGACGCGACGACGACGACGACGACGACGACGACGACGACGCACCCGTGAAGACGCCGAGCGCGCTCGCGAGCGTCGCGCGGCGCGACGGTCTTCGCGGCGACGCGACGAGGGAGTCCCTTCCGTCGTCGCCGCGGCCCCTCGCGTCGTCCGCCTCCTCCTCCTCCTCCGCGGATGAGACGGACGCGTCGACGCGGCGCGGCCCGCGCGCGCGCCGCGGCGTCGCGCCGCGGAGGACCCGCCTCGCGCCGCCGACGCGCGTCGGCCGCGCGGTCGTCGTCGTCCGCGTCGCCGCGCGCGCGATAGATGCCGCCATCGTCGTCGTCGTCGTCGCGGGAAGCGCGGACGGGAGTGATTTGAGGGACTAGGATGCGGATGACTCGACAGGAAGAAGAGAACTGCTCGTGCTCAACGATGACGTCAGTCGCCATGGCACCGAAGAAGAAGACACCCGCGAAGAAGGCGGCCGTGGCCGTCAAGAAGACGATCGCCAAGAACGCCCCGATCGCCGCGGACGACGCCGTCGCCGCGGTCCCCAAGGGCGGCGTCCTCATCGAGGCGTGCAAGTCGTGAAACGCGTTCAAGACGCGCGCGAACGCGGTCGCCGCGTTCGTGGCGAAGGCGAAGAAGGGCGCGGTCGTATCGATCAACCCGGTGAAGCCCCGGAAGGGATGCTTCGTGATCAAGACGGAGAAGAAGACCGTGGTCGAGCTGTTAAACCTCGCGAGGCCGTTTCCGAAGCTCAAAGCGCTGGACATGGACAAGGTCGGCGCGGACACGGTCGCGGCGCTCTAATAAGGGTGGACGACGGACGGGGGAATCGTTGATGAGAATCGGACGAGATCTGAACTGAACGATCGAATCGATTCGCGGCGGATCGAGCCGACGAGCGAACGGCGGGGAGACGCGGGGGCACGTGAAAGCGCCGGGGTAAAGCCTGGGACGGAACCGACCGCCCAACCCCGGAACGCTGGAAGAGAAACCCCGCGAAGATCCCACGCCGCGCGTGAACGGAACGACGCCGCGCGTGCGCGCCGCGGTGAGGGCGAATAAATCCTTCGAGCGCGACGAACAAACAGAAAGTGATGAAAGAGAAGAAACTAACAACGCGTCCGTCTCACGCGACGCAGACGCGCCGCCACTCCTCGACGTCGCTCAGCCCCCTCCCCGCGTGAGGGTCCTCGTCCTTCCCCCCCTTCCCGTCGCCGCACGCCTCCGCGACCCTCACGACCGCGCGCGCGCGTCGCTCCGTGCTCCGCCACGCGCTGATGGTCGTTCCATACAAAAACAGTTCACCGGTCAGTTGAAAGGGGACGCGATCATATGTTGAAACCGGGCGATGGGTGAAACACGTTTGTATAGAACGCACCTGAGCGCCGTCGCCCCCGCGCCGGCGCACGCGTCCGACGTCCAGTCGCCTCCTCCGAAACGGCCGGATTCGGCCCGTTTCTTTCGCGCCGCGCTCGCGGTCCTCGCCGCGACGCTCACGCCCGCGTCCTCGGCGGCGGCGACGACGCCGTCGACGTCCGCCGCGCGTATCGTCGTCTCCACGTCGAGACGCAGTCTCGCGGCGCCGCCGGCGCTGAGGGCCATTCCATACGATCGAACGTCGGGGTGGAGTTCATAGGCGTCAGCTGGAGTTGAAAGGCGTCGAGGTCGGGCGTTGAAAGTGAGGGGTGGGCGGAGAGATGCGACGGCGAAAGTCCTTAAGGATCGGCGTTCACCACGCGAACGGGGTCGTATGGAGACCAGTGTACAGAACGCGCCTGAGACGGACGCCGCCCTTCCCCTCGCGCTTCACGCGCGACAGAAGGCTCTGCGTCGCCGCGCTCGCGGCCGCGGGGCCGATCGTCGCCGCCGTGCGCGGATCCAGCGCGGACAGCGCGTCGCGCAGCGGCGCGAGGAGCGACGCGCAGACGCGCTCGGTGACGTCCGAAGGCGTTGTTTGAGGGTCGTTCTATACAAGCGAACGTCGGGGTGGAGTTGAAAGGCGTCAGTTGGCGTTGAAAGGCGTCGATGGCGGGCGTTGAAAGCGAGGGGTGGGCGGAGAGAGACGCCGGCAAACGTCCTTAAGGATCGGCGTTCACCACGCGAACGGGGTCGTATGGGAACCAGTGTATAGGACGCACCTGACGCGCTTCGACGGCGTCGTTTTTGATTTTTTCGCTCGTTGTCGGTCCCCTCGTCCTCCACGCGCCCTTCGGCGCTTCCGACCAGAGTTGATCGCACGTCGTCGTCATCTCTCGCGCGATGACGTCCGTGAGCCTCCCGAGCGCGAGTCTGATGGCGTATCGCGCGGACGCGGTCGTCGCCGCGGAAGCGGCGACGCCGCAGCCATCGATGTCGTCGTCGTCGTCGTCGTTTTCTTTTCCCTCTTTTCCTCGTCCTCGCGCCGCCGCCGCCGCGCGCGCGAACGACGCCGCCGCTCGCGTCAGCGCGTCGTCCACGTGCACGACGTCGCTGTGAAGCAAACACAGGTCGCTCAGCGTCACCCCCGTCGGTCGAAGCTTCGGCCGGTGCGTCGTCCAGTTCGCGACGACCGACCCCACGCTATCGACGCGGTCGGCGAGCCAAGGCAACGCGAGCTCCGGCGACGGCTTGGACGTCGATTTCGATTTCGATCTCGAACCTTCGCCGATGGTGAACACGAGCCCGCCGCCGTCGCCGACGAGCGCGTCCACGGCGTCGGATATGACGTGCACCGCGTTCGCGGCGTGCTTCGCCCACGGGGAGACGTACCGCGCGCGGCGCGGCATGATCCCTCCGCCCGGGGTGAACTCGATCTGACGGCGACGACGATTCCCCGCGCCGCCGCCGCCGCCGCCGCCGCCGCCGCGCAACTCTCTCGCGGACGCTCTGCCGCCGTCCCGCTCCGCCTCTACCGCCGCGTCGATCTCTTTCTGAGGCAGAGAGTGCGGGTCGTGACGCAGCGCGCGGCCGAGCGCGGCGTGGTGGCGGTGGAACCGGCCGACGCACGCGCCGCGCCATTCGCACGCCGCCGACGCCGCCGCGCACGACGCGCGCGGGGTTGGAGAAGAGATCCCGACGGACGACGACGCGTCGTCCCCGCCCCTCCCTCCTCCCGCGCCTCCGTTCCCATTCCTCCTCCTCCTCCTCCCCGCGGACGCGCTGGTCGCGAGGGAGAGGACTCGGCGCGCGCGCGCGAGGTCCCTCTCCGCGCGCTCGAGCTCCCCCGCCGCGGTCGCGAGCGATCGCGCGTCGGATGCGAGCGCTTCCACCGCGACCGCCGCGGCGTCGCCGGCGCGTCGTCCTCGCGCGGACGACGCGAGCGCGGTGAGCCGCGCGAGGTGGTCCACGATCCTCGAGCGCGCGTCGAGGTCCGCCATCTGCGTCGACGATGAAGCGTGGGCGTGTGGGGGGGGAGGGGTCAGGGGATCGATCCGCGGCGAGGCGAGGCGAGGCGAGGCGAAGCACGCGAGCGGAGAGGAGGATGAGTAAAACGTTTCCGCGCGCGTCGCGTCCGCGCACCTCCGCGCCTCGCGCGGTCTTCACCGGCGGCGCGGGCGTCCCGCCCCATTCAGACGGGTGCGTGCTCAGCGCCCACCACTCGTCGTCGCTCATCGCGCGCGTGGGGCGCGCGTGCCCCGCGCGGACGCCGACTGCCTTCGCGGTCGTCGCACATTATTTTGCGACCGTTGAGACGTCGTCGTCGTTGTCGCAAACTCCGGAAGGGGACAAAGTCGACGACGGGACCGAAGCCAGACCCGGTCGCGCGCGGGGCGTCGACGCGCGCCGAACGGACTCGCGGCGCGCGGGCGCGCGCGGAGTCGACGCCGACGACGACGGACGCGGACCTTTCGCCGCCGCCGCCCGCGACGGCGGGGACGGAGCGCGACGACGAGAACGACGCGATGGAGCGCGACGGCGACGACGCGTCGTCATCAGATCCAGATCCGCGCGAGGACGACATCCTCTTCAGCGCGCTCGTCGGCGCGCTGTCGCGCGGCGTCGACGCGTCGAAAGCGCGCGAGGTCGTGCGCCAGCAATCCGTCCCGCCGCCAATCGGGCTCGGGCCCTCGTGGGCGGCGACCGCGGCGGCGCTGGCGGAGGACGAGACGCGGAGAAGACGCGCGAGGGAGGCGCTCACCGTGCGCGTCGCGCTGCCGCCCGCGGAGGATGAAGATGAAGACGACGACGACGCGTCAACTTTGTCGCGGAGCGAAGCCTCCGCCTCCTCTCATCACGGCAACCTCGCGTCGAAACTCGAGACGCTCGCGCGGAGGGCGTTCGACGGCCCGCGCGACCGCTTGGGAGGAAAGGCGGAGCGGTTCGCGGACGCGAACGGCGCGTCGCTCGCGGCGCCGCAGCTCGTCCGCGCGTCGTGGGACGGCGCACGGCGCGCGCGGTCGAAGAGCGTCGAGAACGCGAGAGAACGCGTCACAAACGACGACGATTCCCCTCTGTATAATCCCTCCGTCGCGGCGACGCGGCCGCGCGCGCCGGGCGTCGCGTGGGGGCCGCCGCGCGCGCCGCCCGACGCCATCCGACGATCCGCGACGAAGCGCGTCAGCCTGACGTGCGTTCTATACACTGGTCCCCATACGACCGCGTTCGCGTTGTGAACGCCGATCCTTAAGGACTTTGCCCGGCGCATCTCTCCGCCCAGGGTCCCTCGCTTTCAATCCCCGCCCTCGACGCCTTTCAACGCCAACTGACGCCTTTGAACTCCACCCCGACTTTCGATCGTATAGAACGAGCCTGAGCGCGAAAGAACGGAGAGAGGAGGACGCGCGGACGCTCGTCGCGGCGCTGCCGTTCGAGAGCGGCATCGCGGCGGCGATTCGAGGTGCGCCGCGACACGCGCCACGCGCCAACTCCACGTGTACACCCTACCACGCGGCCATCACGCCTCCACGTCACCAACGTACGTATCCCTGACTAATCGCGTCGCGCCGCGCGCGCGCTCTTTCATCCAGACTTGGAAGCGTCGGAAGCCGCCGCGGAGGAGGCGGCGCGCGCGCGTCGCGAAGCCGTCGACCCCGTCAAGTTGGACGCGACGCGGAAACGCGCGCCCGTCGCGAGCTTCGGGGGGGCGCCGCGGTGGCGCGAAGAGAAAGAGAAGGAATCCAACGAGAAGAAGGAGAAGAAAGAGAGGCGGGAAGGCGCGGCGGACGAATCAGGCGCGTCCCACACTGGTCCCCATACGACCGCGTCGGCGTGGTGAACGTCGATCCTTAAGGACTTTGCCCGTCGTGTCTCTCCGCCCACCCCTCGCTTTCAATCCCCGCCTTCGACGCCTTTCAACTCCACCCCGACTTTCGCTTGTATAGAATGGCCCTCAGACGGGACGACGACGACGACGAGAAGACTGCGGAGCCTGAGGCGCGGCGTCATCAGGTGCGTTCTATACACTGGTCCCCATACGACCGCGTTCGCGTGGTGAACGCCGATCCTTAAGGACTTTCGCCGGCGTCTCTCTCCGCCCACCCCTCGCTTTCAATACCCGCCCTCGGCGCCTTTCAACTCCAACTGACACCTTTCAACTCCACCCTGAAAGGTGGCGCGGCGTCGCGAAGAAGCGCGGCCTCTCTTCTTCTTCTTCTTCTTCCACGGTGTTCACGCGCGCGACCAGAGCCGCGCTCGACGCGGACTGGGACGCGGAGGACGAGGACGAGATCGAGAGGGAGTGGCGCGCGTTGGGCGTCGGGGCGGGCCCGCCCGGGTGGTACCGGCAGCCGTTTCTCGGCGTGCGCGGCGGCGACGACGAGAAGTTTCGCCAGACCTTGGCGTCGGCGGGACGGTATCGACCGACCGAATCGGACGACGCCGCGCGCGCGAGCGCGACGCGCGCGAAGGAGACCGCGCGCGCGATGGAGGCGGCGGAGGCGTTGGCGAGGAAGCGCGGCGAAAACGTGCGGCGGAGCGCGGCGTTCAGGCGCGTTCTATCTCACGCTGGTCCCCACGCGGCTGCGTCGGCGCGGTGCACGCCGACCCTTGAGAACTTTTGCCGGCGTTCGTGTCTCTCCGCCCACCCTTCGGTTTCAATCCCGACACACCTCGACGCCTTTCAACTCCGCTTCTGACGCCTTTCAACTCCACCCCGACGTCGTTTCGCATGGACCCTCGACCCTCAGCGCACCGACGGCGAAACCGGCGTCCGCCGGCGCGCCCGCCCCGGCGGAGGGTCCCGACATGCTCGACCGCGACGCGATCGCGCGCGCGCTGGATAAGACGCGACCGGGGTCGAGCCGCGGCGGCGGGACGTGGGCGCCGTTGCGCGTCGCAGGCGGCGGCGCGCGACGACGGCGAGACCCCGCGAGACGACCGGAGTCCCCCGACGGCTCAGTCGCGTCGTCGACGATGAGCACCGACAGCGCGGACGTCGACGGGCGCGCGCTCGTGCGCGATCTGCGCCGCCGCGCGCGCGCGGAGGTTCGACGCGCGCGCGAAGGCGAAGGTCGTAACGGTCGTAACGGTCCCGGAGAAACCGTTCCCGGGGTGTCGCATCGCGCGCACGCCGCGGCGAAGGCGCCGCCGATTCCCGCGATGGACGTCGTCAAGCCGCGGATGACGACGCCGGCGGCTTGGCCGCCGCCGCCGCCGCCGAAGCCTCCCCCGGACGAGTCCAAGGCGAGAGCAGAGGCGGCGGTCGCGCGCGCGCGACGACGCGACCCGCTGCACCCGCTGCGCGGATGGAGGAGCGAGAAGAACGAGAGCCGCCGCGAGCCGCCGTTGAAGCTCGACGTCGAGCAGAGGAAAGCGGTCCGCGCGCTCGTCGACGCGACGGCGTTGGAACGCGCGGCGAAGGAACTCGAAAACGCGCCGTCGCCGCCGCATTACGTCGACGACTCGATGACGCGCCGACGCGCGCCCTCCGTCACGATCGCGCCGCCGCCGCGCGCGGACGTGGATCTCGAGCTCGAGGAGCTGCTCAGGGAGTCGACCGTCGACCGCGCCCCCGGACCCGGCGCGTACCTCGGCGTGGAGGACGCGTCGAACGCGACGCGGAAACGCGCGCCGGCGTCTTCGTTCGGGGAGCATCCGCCGACGGAGAAGCGACACGCGGTCAGGCGCGACCTCGCGGACGGGCCGCTCGCGTCGAAGATCGACGCGGACGCCGCGTGGGAGGAACCGAACGGCGCCAAGGCGAGAAAGGTGAAGGGGTCGGTGGCGTTTTGGAAGGCGCCGCCGCGGGTGACGACGGCGGAGGCGGCGCGCGCCGCCGCCGCCGCGGAAGCCGCCGACGCGGAAGCCGCCGAGATCGCCGCCGCCGCCGCGGACGCGCTCGAGCTCGAGATGAACGCCGCGAACGGCGACGACGAGACGGCGCCGTGGGACGAGGATATGGTCGACGCCGCCGTCGCCGCGGCGATGAAGAAGGCGAAAGAGATCGTCCGCGCGAAGCGGCGCGCCGACGGCGGCGACGCGAAGCGCGACGTGATCGAGCCGCGCGTCGTCGGCGGCGCGTGGGCGAGAGCGACAGACCGAAAAGACCGCGCGAACGCCGCCGCCGCCGCCGCCGACGACGACGACTCGTGGATGGACGCGGCGATTCGCGAGTCGTACGCGATGGCCGCGGACCCGGCGGCGTCGTGGACGCGCGCGGTCGCGCCGTCGAAGCCGTCGTGGGGGTTCCTGAAGGCGCGTTCTATCTCTCACTGGTCCCCATACGACGGCGTCCGCGTGGTGCACGCCGTTCCTTAAGGACTTTGCTCCCCAGCGGCGCATCTCTCCGCCCAGGGTCCCTCGCGTTCAATCCCCGCCCTCGACGCCATTCAACTCCGCTTCTGACGCCTTTGAACTCCACCCCGATATCATCGCTTGTATGGAACGACCCAAAGGCGCGCACCGGCCGCGGGGACGTCGTCGTCGACGCGCTCGACACCGTGAATTGGCCGATGCCCGCGCACGGGCCGGTCTCGACGCTCACGGGGCGCGGAGTCCTGCCGTTCGACTTGCTCCTCGGGCGAGGCGACGCGTACGCGGACCGCGTCGCGAAGAGAGAGGCTGAGGACGGGAGACGACGGTTCGTGGGGACGTACGCGGTCGTCGAGGCGTTGGATTATCTTCGACGCGCGACGCCGGCGGCGATTTTCAAGCTCGCCGCCGCGTCGTCGTCGGCGGCGTCGGCGGCGTCGTCGTCGCGTAAAAAACGAGGAGAGGGGAAGGCGGGAAATGCGCGAGAGGGAGAGGAAGGCCCGGACTGGCTCGGGCACGAGGCAATCAAAGCCGCGGAGGGATGGATGCGCCCGAGCGCGCCCGCGTGGACGATTCTCGGCCCGATCGAAGTCACGCAGCCGAAGAAGGCGCGTTCTATACACTGGTCCCCATACGACCCCGTCGGCGTGGTGAACACCGATCCTTAAGGACTTTGCCCGGCGTTTCTCGTCGCCCACCCCTCGCTTTCAATCCCCGCCCTCGACGCCTTTCAACTCCAACTGACGCCTTTCAACTCCACCCCGACATTCGCTCGTATGGAACGACCCTAAGCCGCCGCCGCTCGCGGAGGCGATTCGACCGGAACTCCGAGTGAAGCTCACGCTCGTTCGAAAACGCGCGCGCGGCGGCGTGGACTTCTCGAGAGCCGCGGGTCGGGACGGCGTCGGCGGCGACGTCGACGGCGCGACCCCGCCGCGGGTCGGGCCCGGGGCGTACGACCCGTCCTACGCCGCCGTCGAGCCCGACGAGACGGCGATTGGATTCTCGCGCGCGGGGCGACCCATCGGCGTCGGCGTCGGCGTCGGCGCGGCGTCCGCGGGCGACGAAGACGGCGACGGCGACGTTCTCGAGCTCGACCCCGCCGGCGCGTTCGCGCGCGCGGTCGCGCCCAGGGTGACGGGCGTTCCAGACCTCGCGCGCGCGGTGAACCCGCGCGAGGAGGAGACGGCGCGTAAGGCGCGTTCTATACACTGGTCCCCATACGACCCCGTCGGCGTGGTGAACGCCGATGCTTAAGGACTTCGCCCGTCGTCTCTCTCCGCCCACCCCTCGCTTTCAATCCCCGCCCTCGACGCCTTTCAACTCCAACTGACGCCTTTCAAATCCACCCCGACGTTCGCTTGTATGGAACGACCCTAAGCTCCGACGGTTGCGAAGGATCGAACGCGACGCGTTGAAACCCCCGAAGACGCCGGAAGACGCGGCGTCGCGATCGATCGCCGCGGCCGCGTCCGCGGCGACCGGCGGCTGGGGCGCGCTCGCGGGCATCGCGGAGATGGCAGACGCGCGCGAGGTGGCGAAGAGACGGGCGTACGAGAAGCTCGCGGCGCTCACGGGCGACGACGCCGCGGCTGCGACGACGGCGGCGGATCGCGTCGGCGGGGACCCCGACGACGATCGATACTTCCGCGGGCGATTACAGGGCGCGGTGGATTTCGCGACGATGACGTGGAGGCTCGGGACGGATAAGAAGTCCGGCGCGGTGGAGATGGAGCTCCTCGAAGCCGCGCGGGGGCCGGGGAAGTACGACCCGGACGACGGCGTCACGACGGCGGCGACGCGCGTGAAATCCGTGCCGGACATCGCGCGCGCGCCGCCGCGGTTTCCAAAGCCGCCGAAGACGACGACGACGACGACGACGGCCGCCGCCGCCGCCGCCGCCGCCGCGGACAACGACGACGACATCCCCGAGGACATCCGCGTCGTTTCCGAGGACGTCGACGTCGCCGCCGCGTTCGAATACACGCGCCCGCGGACGGATCTCGGCGGGATCATCACCCCCGTCCCCGCGGACCGGCCGCCGAGGGAACCCGATCTCGCCGACGACGCGCTCTACGACGTGCAAAAAGGATTGGAGTACCTTCGCACGGGCGCAAACGCGCGCGGTCCGGACCTATCGAGAGGCGGAGAACGCGGAGCCGGCGGAGGAGGAGGACCGCGGCCGAGCGCGGCGGGCCCGGACGCGCCGGATTTCTACGACGTCGACGAGAGCGCGACGGCGCGTCGCGCGCCGGGCGCGCCCGAGTTTTCGAAAGTCACCGGCCGCGGCGGCATCGCCGGCGTCGGCGACGCCGCTTCATCCGCATCCGCGCCGCGCCGCGAGCGCGAAATGGAGTTCGCGGACGGCGACGTGTTATACCTCGAGCCCGCGGCCGCGGACGCGACGGTGTACCCGCGGAGGGACAAGTCCGTCCCGGACATCTCCGCGACGGGCGCGCGACCGGAGACGCTTCGACCGAGCCTCACCGCCGACGTGGACTACCTCTACGACGACGTCCTCGCGGCGCGGTACCCGCGCCTGGACGGCGGCACCGGCGCGGTGCGGTTCGACGCCGGAGCGGGGAGGGAGGGCGGGCGGTCGACCGATCCGACCGATCGGACGACGACCGGGGACCTCGACGCGGGGGCGTATCACGACGAGAGCGCCGCCGCCGACGCCGGCGCGAAGACGACGGCGCGGACCCGCGCGCCCGTCGCGGATTTCGCCTCGGCGTCGCGGAAAGAGATCGCGGACTTCGACGCCGCGACCGGCGTCGCCGACCGCGGCGGCGACGCGCTCGTGTTGGACCCGAGAGACCCGTCCGCGCCGGGCGTGGCGGACGCCGCCGCGCAGATGGCGGCGCTTCGCGTCGCGGACCCGGAGACGGCGGCGCGGCGCGAGTCGATGCGCGCGTCGCGGCCGCGGTGGGACGGCGCCGGCGACGGCGCCGGCGGCTTCGACCCGGGCGGCGACGTCCTCGCGCTCGAGCCGTCGCCGCCGCCGCGGACGCGCGCGACGGACTTCGCGTCCGCGCCGGGACGCGGCGACGGCGACGTGAAGGAGGTGTTCGGCGCGAGAGGTGCGTTCTATACACTGGTCCCCATACGACAGCGTCGGCGTGGTGAACGCCGATCCTTAAGGACTTTCGCCGGCGATTCTCTGCGCCCACCCCTTCCTGTCAATCCCCGCCCTCGACGCCTTTCAACTCCATCTGACGCCTTTGAACTTCACCCCAGGGTGGACGGAGGATCGCGCGGTGCACGGCTTGCGCGCGGAGCCCAAGCCGTTGGCGACGACGACGCTCGATCGCGCGCCCGCGCGGGATCCGTTTTTGGACGCGCCGCGCGGCGGGGAGGACGCCGACGGCGCGGACGCGGCGAAGCGCGCGGAGCGCGCCGCGAGGGCGGTGGCGAGGGCGCCGCGGCGGGGGGTCGGCGCGTCGAGGCCGGACGCCGACGACCCGGACAAGGTGGTCATCGCGTGATGCATGATTTAGAATGAGCGGTTGCCCTGTTACTGTCCTGTTACTGTAGTAAACCAACTATTTCCTTTCCCTGCCCCACATCTCTCTCTCTCTCTCTCTCTCTCTCGATCACAACCCCTTCGTCGAGCTCCACTCGCCGTTCCCCATCGCCTCCGGCGGCGGCGGGAGAAACTCTCTCGAGTCCATCACCTGCACGAGCGCGAGGTAGCCCACGGCGAGGACGACGGAGACGACGCCGGTGACGATGGCGGTCATCTGCGCGCCCTTGACAGCCTCCTCGGACTCCCCCGGCGGCGGCGGCGGCGGGGCGGGCGCGGACTCGGTGGCGTCCTCCTCCGCGCGGCGAACGATCGACGCCGCGCGCTTCGCGGCGAAGAAACCTGGCGCCGCGACGACGCGAGGCGATCGACGACGATGATGTCGCGGCGCGACCGCCGCGGCGGCGGCGCGCGCGCGGACGGCGCCGCCGGGCGCGGCGACGCGGAGCGTGGTCGTGGAGCTCGCGATGGCGTTCATCGTGGCGCGCGCGGTGACGTGCCGCGATGGTGTGGGCGCTCGGACGGACGGGTGCAGCACGTCGTCAGAACTGAAGTCTGACACGTGTCGCGCTCTGAAGAAACCAAAGTGACGGCACTTTTGGAAGGTTCCGGAAGTCTCGCGGCGCGCGCGCGGCGACACTCTCGTCATCGCGAACTGGGCACGCACGCCGCGATGGCGGATCGACCGACGCCGCAGCCGGATAAGAACTGGAACGCGATCCTCAAGTGGTCGCTCGCGCAGACGGACGAGAACGCGGGCGCGGAGCCCGCGAGGCAGATCTCGGAGGAGGAGAAAAAATGGTTCACGGAGGCGGTCGCGTCCGGGGTCGTCGACGAGATCAAACGAATGAAGGACATCACCGCGGTGCTCTCCACGCGCGCGAGGGAAGTCATAGACGCCGAGGAGCTCGACGCGCGGTGCGAACTCTTGGAGGAGCTCATCGACAGAGTCGGGAGCATCGACAACGGCGGAGATCTGCACACGATCGGCGGGCTCGCGCCTCTCGTGGAGACGATGAAGGGATCGCCGCACGCGAGGTGCGTTCTATACACTGGTCCCCATACGACAGCGTTCGCGTGGTGAATGCCGATCCTTAAGGACTTTCGCCGGCGATTCTCTGCGCCCACCCCTCACTTTCAATCTCCGCCCTCGACGCCTTTCAACTCCATCTGACGCCTTTGAACTTCACCCCAGGCTGCGCGCGGCGAGCGCGGAAGCGCTGGGGGTGACGGTGCAGAACCACGCCAAGGCGCAGGCGGACGCGCTCGCGTGCGGCGCGATGGCGCCGCTGCTCGCGATGGCCGCGGGGAAGGACGGCGGCGACGCACCGTGTTTAGACGCGGACCTGGCGGAGACCGTGGGGGGAGACGAGGAGACCGCGCGAGCGCGCACGCGAGCGTCGTTTCAACTCACGCGCGCGAAAGCGCTGTACGCGCTGTCGTGCCTCCTCCGCGGCTGCGTCGCCGCGCAGAAGGCGTTCGCGCTCGGGGACGGGTTCGCGATCCTGCGCGCGTGCTTGTTAGTCGACAGCGCGAAGATCCGCACGAAGGTGCTGCACCTGGCGCGGCATCTGTGCCAGCTGGACATGATCTTCATGAGAGCGGGCGTGGAGTCCGGGTACGTCCTCGCCGCGGCCGCGGCGTTGAGCGGCAGCCTCCCTCGCGATTTCGGCGCCGTCGCGGACGTCGCGCTGAGGGAGGACGCGGAGCGAGCGAACGTCGAGCTCGCGCAAGTCCGCGAGGCGGCGTTGCGCTTCATCGTGGACTGCGCGAAAAAAGTGGACTTTGAAGAGGTGCCCAAGGCGGTGGATCATCTCCGCGGGACGCACGTCGAGAACGCGCTGAGGAGCGTCAGAGCCGCGCACGAGGGGATGAGCGCGGAGGACGCGAGCGCGTGCGCGGACGAGATCGCCCTGCGCGTGGAGTTGGAGCGGATGTTGGAGGGGTGACGAGAGCGTAGGTAGCAGGAGACCGACGGACGCGGCGAAAGATGCTGTGACGTCATCACCTCGAGCTCAACTCCGACAGTCGTGTCGCTCTTCATTCACACGTCGTCGCGCGCGCCTCGGTCGACGCGTTCCGCGACGAGCGCGATCGCTTCCCTCGTTCGGAGCGTCGTCGGCGTCGTCGCGAGCGTCGCGCGTCGGAAGCGCGTCGGAAGCGCGGGACGTCGCGGGAAGACCGCGGCGGCGGCGTCGAACGCCGCCGATCCTCCTCGTCGCGTCTCGCGCGCGATGCCATCCGCGAAGCGTCGCAAGACGACGACCGTCGCCGCCGCCGCGATCGTCGCCGCGCCGCCGACGCCGCCGCCGCCGCCGAGCTCCGAGCCGCTGCTGGACCTCGGCCCGCTCGAGGAGGGCGTCCTCCTGTGCCGGCCGTCCGCGAGGAACCGCTCGCCTTGTGCGTCCACGCTCGCGCCCGCGCTCTCTTCTCTCTGCTGTCTCATCTCATCTTCGCTCGTTCCCACTCTTCGTTCCTCTCTCCTCACGGCACGCGTTCATCAACTCCATCGCGTCCCCCCGTCTCTCTCTCCACCGCGCGCAGACGTCGGCGACGTGAGGATCACGTCCGGCCCGCGCGCGGGCTCCGTCGCGGTGACGCACCTCCCGAACCTCGACAGCGGCGGGAAGTGCCGCCCCGGCGTGAAGCTGTTGTGCCGCCGTCAGCCCGGCGTCTTCGCGGACACCGTCGGTCAATACGGCACGCCAAAGTGCGAGCTCATCTGCCAGCTCCTGCGATGCGAAGAGGCGGAGAACGCGGTCGCGGACATCGCGCTGGGGATCGCGGGAGGGGGCGTGTGGGTCAGCGCGCATCCGAAGTTGAACGAGAAGCTCGTCGAGGCGTTGCTGTCGCGCGGCGCGTTCGACGACCGACTCCACGCCGCCGTCGGACGCGCGCCGTCCTCCGACAGTGCCACGTGTCCGTCCGACAAAAACGACCCGGACGACGATCCGTGTCGGAGCCCGGTGAAGACGCAGGTGACGATGCGACGAGAGGCGACGACGTCCGTCAGCGGCGGGTATCGCCCCGACTTTGTCGTGTCGCACGCGGACGGCGCGTCCACGGTGCTGGAGACGAAACAAGTCGTGGACACGGATTACGACGCGCGGACCGCGGCGGAGGCGGCGGAAGCGCAGGCTGGGCACCCGGTGTTTTTGGGCGGGGGCGGCGGCGACGAAGAAGGCGAATACACGCGCGCGGGGATATTTCCGTGGGGGAAGCGGAACCAGAAAGGCCCGGACGGCGAGCTGGTGGTCAGCGCGAGGGCGATCGAACATTTGCGCGAGTTGTCGTCCATCGCGAGGGGGAAGGGGAATAACGCGTTCAACAGTGACGGTAACGTCACACACGCGGCGGTTATTTTACTCGCGGGGAGGCACGACGTCGGAGGGATACGAGCGAACGGCGCCGCGTGCGAGTCGTTCGCGAGGTACGCGTCGCGGGCTTCGAACGACGGCGTGCGCATCCTCGCGCATAAAATCCGATGGGGCGACGGCGACGACGTCGGCAAGGCGTTCGACGCGGGGCCGCTGCCGATGATGGCGCCGACGACGGAGGGGAGGGTGCTCGTCGTGGAGAAGCCGAAGGCGGCGAAGAAGCCGAAGAAGGAGAAGAAGGCCACCGCGGCGAAGCAAGCGAAGTGACGACGCGCGATGTTGTTTATTAATAGACTATTCTTTCTTTCGCAATCCAACTGTCAACGCCCGGCGCCGCCGCTACAACAACACTCGCTACTACTGTACTGTGTTACGCCCTGTACCTAACCCATCGCACCGCGTAGTAAACTACTATACCCACGGCAGCGCGCTATCTACAGCGGCAAGTACGACTTCTGTTTCACGATCCCCAGGGCCCTCCCGCACTGATACACGAGCGGCTTCGCGATCACCAACCCGGCTTTACACACGATCTTCAACCCCTCCAACCCCATCGGAAAGTAGCTCACCTGGTAGTACACCAGCGCGCACAGCTGCGCCGCGGACGTCAACACCGTGAGCGAGTAGCTGTGCAAGTACAGCGCGCTGTACAGCGTCGCGAGGAGCGATCCGACGTACGCGGAGCTAAACGGCAGCCGCGCGGGCGCGAGCATGTGTTCGATCTGCGCGAGATAGCCGCGGAGCGACGCTAGCGCCATCATGCTGCTGAAGCTTCCGACGCTGAACGTGAGCGCGAACTTCGCGGGCGCGAGCGCGAGCGTGGGCAGACCGACGAAGAGGGAGAGGTTGAACATCAGCCACGACGTGAAGGAGAAGGCGAAGAAGCTGATGACGCGCTCGCGCGAGAGATGCTGCAGCGCGTGCGAGACTTGCGACGCCGCGGACGCCGCGGAGGTGCTCACGGCGACGCCGACGGACGTCGCGTCTCGCGAGAGTTCTTTTCCGAAGTTTAGGAGCTCCGCGCCCGTCGCGGACGCCGCCGCGGAGATGTTCGCGTACGTGAGGCTCTCCATGGCGCTCTGCGATCCGCTCTGAGATCCACCGCCCAAACCGCCCAGCAGACCGCCTCCTCCGCCTCCGCCGCCGCCGCCGCCGACGTCGCTCGACTCGTTCGCCGCCTGCGCGGAGAAGTTCTTCCAGTTGGTGATGAAGTCGGAGCCGCCGCTCATGTGCGACGCGCGATCGCGCGCACCGGTGAGCGTCGACTGGGACGCGCGGCGGGAGACTGCGCCTCGCGCGGAGAGAAAAACCGCCAGCTGTTCAAACTTCAGCTGACATGACAACTGGCTGACAAGAGTGAGGGGAAAAAATAGGGTTGCCGAGTTCCCACTTCGCTCGCGCCGCCGCACGCCGCCGCGCGCGCCGCGATGCCGAAGATCAAGCTCCCGCGGAAGATCCGCGACCTCGCGAAGAAGGCGAGCGGCGGGTGCGCCGAATCGGCGCTCAGGCTCTACCAGCGCTACCTCGAAGGGACCGGCGGCGCGGAGAAAAACTACGAGCTCGCACGCCAGTGGCTCACGAGGGCCGCGGAGCTCGGGGACGCTGACGCGCAGTGTATACTCGGCGTCGCGAATGAGGAGGCAGGTGAACTTAGAGTCGCGTATGAATGGTACGAGAAAGCCGCGGCACAGGGCGATGCCGTCGCCGAGTACAACCTCGGGAGGTGCTACAAGTTGGGCCGCGGCGTCGAGCTAAACAGGTCGAAGGCGGCAGAGCTGTCTCTCAAGTCGGCGTTGCAGGGGAATGCGAAAGCCCAATGCAGCTACGGGTCTTATCTCAGCAGCGAAATGCACGAGTTCGAAGAGGCGTTGAAGTGGTTCGAGAAGTCCGCGGCGCAAGGCAACGCGATTGCGATGTACAACATCGGGAGCTTCTACTTCAACGGCTACGGCGTGCAGAGAAGCTCGTCGAAGGCGCGGGAGTGGTTTGCGAAAGCCTCCTCGAACGGGGATAAAGACGCAGACGAGATTTTGATGGAGCATTTTCCAGACTTCTTCGGAGACATGCAGGATGCTAAGAAAAACGATTTCGTGGAAACGGAGAAGATATTGATCATGAATGCGGCACACGACCGTGATCTTAAGCCTGCTCTTCGTACCCTTCGTTCGTTAAAAAAAGTGAATCTCGACGGCGTTGTGGAATTCTCTGGGGTGAAGCTGAGCTCGAAAGCCGTGAAATTGATCATCTCCGGACCTCTTCCTGATCATAAAGCATGCAGTTTCTCTCACCATCTCGGTCTATGCTTCCTCCACGGGAGGTGTGGACTCGAGAGGAACCTTCGAATGGCGAAGGATACGTTCAAACTTTCCCAAATTTACGACGGAAAAATCTTCGCCGTGGACAAGGAGCTCGAAAAGCTTCGAGCGTGCGTTACGTGCGGCAAGCCCGACGCTCGATGGGGATGCAAGCTGTGCCGCGGCGTGCGGTACTGCGACAAGCGGTGCCAGCAGAGGGACTGGAACCGCGGTGATCCGCCGCACAAGCAGACGTGCTCGCGCGTCGTGAACGGAATTTTTCCACCCGGGAAATTCGACGAGCTCCGCGAGTCGAAGAACGCGAAGAAGAGAGGAGCGTGATCAGCCTGAACGACGAACGGCACGCGAACACGATACGAATGTGAATACTCCTACTGAAGCACGTTTACACGAAACTACTACCTTCGATCCCTCCGCGACGACCTCTTCCGACGCATCACTTGAACCGAAACTCGAGAATCCTCGCGAGAACCACCGGATCCAACGGCGTCGGGTCGACGCTTCGCTCCGCGGCGGCGTTTCGCACCTCCTCCACCAACGCCGTCGCGCGTCCGTTCACATCCCCGGACACGAACCGCCGCACCCGCGGCCCGAGAAACGCGACGTCCACGGTCATCTGCTGATACCCCGCGCGCCCGAACGTCTGCAACCGCACGCACTCCACGAGCGACTTGAGCGCGTGTCGCGTCACCGCGGCGAGCACCGAAGCTTGCGTCGCCTCGATGGGCGCGTCGAACGTCCTCCCCGCGCCGTCGTCCTCCTCCTCCTCCCCTAACGCGCGCGCGACGCCAGCCTCGATCTTCCGTCGCCCGATCGGCGTCTGCTGCGCCGGAGATAATAACGACGACGCGCCCGCGCCCATCCCGCCGTCGCTCGCGCCGTGCCCGCCGTCGTCCAGAATCTGCCCCGTCTCCGCCTCGATCCCCGCGAGATCCTCCAATAAAAAATCGCACAGCGGCCGCACGTCCCTCGGCTCTCGCGTCTCCAGCCAGTTCGCGGCGTCCACGCTCCGTCGTATCATGACCGCGAGGCGTCTCCCGCTCGCGTCGACGTACGCCTCCACGAGCGCGGTCGCCGCGTCCTCCGCGGCGGTCGCCCACTCGTCGCCGTCGAACGCGGCGTCGTCGACGTCGCGCGACGTCGTCGGGAAAAACGCGCGAAGCTCGCGCTCGAGATGCGGGATCCCGTCGGTGCGTAGAAACGTCGCGAGCCTCGCGAGCGTGAGCAGCAGCGGCGCGGGCGCGGGGCGGCGACGCGACGCGCCGGGCGCGAGCGGCGAGTCCGTCGCGAGTCGCGAGAGCGTCTCCGCGGCGAGACGCGCGCCGGACGCCGCGCGCAACCGCGCGAGCAGCGACCGCAACAGCGACGAGACGTGCGCCTTGACCGCGCGTTCGTACTCCTCCCTCCATCCAGACACCAGCGCGGGCCTCTCCTCGAGCAGGGACCGGACGTCCTCGAGCGCGTCGCCGACGCCGGAGAGCAACGTCTCGGACAGCGTCACGAACTGCCGCAGCAAGAGCGGCGCGCCGGACGCGTCCGTGGTCTTCTTCGTCGGCGTCTGTTCGCCGCCGGACGCCGACGCGGACGAGAGCGTCGCGAACGCCGCCGTCGCCGTCGCCGCCGTCGTCGGCGTCGTCGGCGGCGTCGCGTCCACCCGCGAGCTCGCGTCCGCGGCGTTCGCGACGATCTCCTCCGCGTCGTCCAGCGCGGTCGCGAGCTTCCTCTCGAGCACGCGGAACGACGCCTCGACGCGCCCGCGGACGGTCCGCTCCGTCGTCTCGGACGCGCGGTCGAGGACGTTGATCTCCGGCACGAGCCGGTGCGACTCGCGCACGTCGCCCGCGACGGCGGCGAGCGCCCGCATCAATCCCTTCGCGTTCGGGAGCCTCGCGCGACCGGCCGCGCCGTCGCCCGACCCGAGCGCGCGCGTCAACAGCGCGAAGTACCTCGCGAAAATCGCCCTCGAGAACGTCACCAGCGGCGCGCGGTCTCGCGGGAACAGCTCCGCGAACTCCGACGCCGCGGCGTGAAACTCCGTCAGAAACGCGCGATCGAGCGTCGCGACGAAATACGTCGGGTTCTCCCCGGACGTCTCCCCAGACGTCTCTCCCTCCGTCGCGCGCGCCTCCGCGGCGGACAGCGCGTCGTCTAACGCCGCGCGTCGCGCGCTGAGGTACTCGCCCTGGAGCTCGTCTCGCGGCTCGCCGAGCTTCTCCAGGAGGTCGACGCACTCGCCGACGTCGAGGCCGAAGTCGTCGTCGTCGGCGTCGGCGTCGGCGCCGCCGCCGCCGGCTGCTGGCGTCGTTTTCTCTTCTTCTGCGCCTTCGTCCCCGCCGTCCTCCTCAGCGATCGCTTTCGCGGCCAATAAACGCTTCCTCTCCGCGCGTTTCTTCGCGCGCTCCGCCGCCGTCGCCATCCCTCTCTTCAGCTTCTCTTTTACGACCGCCGCGACGGCGTCGCTCTCTCTCTTGATCCCCACGAACGCGCCCTCGTCTCCGTACTTCACGAGCAACGGCCTCGCGGCGACGTAGTACTCCACCCCGGACGCCAGCGCGTTCGTCTCCACGCACGCGCGAAGCCTTCCCGGGAGATCGAACGCCGCCTGAAGCTTCTTGATGAGCGATCGCACGCCGTTGAGGTTTTCGATCTGCTCTCGGTGCGCGCCGAGCTTGAGATTGACCGCGTCGGACGCCGCCGCCGTGGCCGACACCGTGGCCCTGAGCTCCTCCATCTTCTCGTCCATGCCGTCGACGTTGCCGCGCATGCGGCGTATCGTGTCCGTCGCGGTGATGAACTTGCTGTAGTTTTCGTACACGAGCATCTGCATGTCGCCGTCCAGCGACGCGATCTCGGACGCCATCGACGCGCACCGCGCGTGGAGCTCGGGCAGCGGCGTCGACTTCACCACGGACGCGACGTAGGACTCCGCGTCGAAGGACTCCGTGTCGATCGGCTCCGCGGGGGGCGCGGACGCCGAACCGGGGGGGGCGTCGCTGCCGCTGGAGCCGTAGTAGGACGACAGGAGCGAGCGCACGCGGCGCGCTTTCTCGTCGGGGTCGGCCATCGGTGCGCGACGATCGAATTAGAATTAGGGCACCTTGTCGCGCGGCGGCGTCGGCCCGCTCGCGACCGGGTTCGCGCGCGGTCGCGGCGGCGTCGCTTCGCAGAGAGCGCGCGCGCGCGAAGACCCGCGCGTCGCAGGGTGTCTCGGTCCGACCCTCGCGGCGGCGTGGGACGGTGACCCCGCTTCTGTGGCTCGATCAGTGATTTCCGCGCGCTTCAGCTTCACTCCTCGAGCGTCCGAACCGACGGGCGAGCGGCGTGATCGTGCTGAGTGCCGAGAAACCTGCCGACGAGATCTGTCACGTTCATTCGTCGCCGCGCGTCGCGAGCGAAGATGGGAGGCTCGGGGTACGCCGGCTACGCGCCGGGGCATAAGGTCGTCATGGCGACGCCGCTGCAGCAGGCGCTGAAGGCGGTGAAGGACGACAAGTCCCTGGAGACGATGGAGAAGCTCACGCGGAACTCCGCGCAGGCGCCCGCGGAGGAAAAGTTCAGAAGGGTGCGTGCTGTGCGACGTTTCCCACCGCAGGAGGCGTCTCGTCGCGTCGCTTCGCGAACGTCGACGCGCGCGGCGTCGCGCGACGCCGCGCGACGCTCGCGCTCGTCGTCGCCGCGTCTCGCGCGCGTCCTCGCGATGTCGAGCGCGTCTTCGCGTCGATTCCCGTCGCCGCTCGACGCCGGCGACGCCGCGCCGGACGAGATCTCGCCGTCCGCGCGAACGGTCGCGGAAGACGCAAAGACCCCCGCGGCCTCACATTATTCCTGTTCGCGACCACCGAGAGTCGAAGATCTCGCGAGATCTCGCGCTCGATGCCGACCGAAATCCATCCACACTGAACCCGAACCCACCCACCCCGACCCACCCACCCCGTCCAGGTTCGCCTCACGAACGAGAAGATCGCCGCGGTCATCACGAACGTCCCCGGCGCCGTCCGCGTCATGCTCGAGATGGGCTGGCGGCTTGTCGAAAACGACGAGTTTCTGATCCTCCCGACCGGGACGTCCGTCACGATGAAGGACGTGCGAGAGATCGACGACGCGCGCCGCGCGCTCCGTAAACTCGAAGACGAGGAGATGAAGAGACGCATCGCGGCGAGGAACCGCGCGCGCCAGGACCCGGAGAAGGCGCGGCTGCTCGCGCAGATGGAGGCGGACAAAGGTGCGTTCTATCTTACACTGGTCCCCATACGACCGCGTTCGCGTGGTGAACGCCGATCCTTAAGGACTTTTCCCGGCGCATCTCTCCGCCCATCCCTCGCTTTCAATCCCCGCCCTCGACGCCTTTCAACTCCGCTTCTGACGCATTTCAACTCCACCCCGACGTTCGCTCGTATGGACCCTCGACCCAAAGCCGAGCGCGCGGCCAAGGGGCCGGTGACGGCGGGCAGCGTCGCCGTGCCGAGAGGGGAGGGGAGGATGATGACCGCGGAGCAAGCCGGCGCGAGCGGGAGCTCCGGGGGCGGGGGGTGATGCTAGAGCGCGGACGGTGGGCTCAGGGCGCGGCGGGCGAGGAGGGAGGGAGATCCGCGGCGCGCGCGGGACGGGGGACGACGCGAATCGAATCGATCGCGTTCGTCGCCTCGCCGGCGCCGCCGCGGAGACGCGAGTGACGCGCGCGCGGGTAAAGCTCGCTCCCGAACGCGGGAGCGGCTCGCGCGCGCTGATGAACCTCTCCTCGAACGACACGACACGTCGCGACAATGTCGCGACGACCGCGCTCGTGAGCCTGCATCATCCATCGGTGGGGGGGACGACGGCGGCGGCGGACATACGGACTCATTCTTTCTTTCGGTAGCGTACTGTATTCTTTCGCGAACGAGTGTATCAATATTAACGACGATCAACGATTCAACGTGTAGCCCTACAAAAATATGAATACTGTACCTCACTTCAACAACGCGATACCTCATGATAACACACACTCGCGCGCGCGTCCCCCCCGTTCCGTTCATCACCTTGCCGCGGCGTCGCCGGCGTCGTCCCCGTCGACGTCCTGGTACGCCTCCAGCTTGGACGCGGCGCCGAGGTCCAAGAACCAGATGGTCGAAAACGCGTCCACGGAGCTCACGGGCAGCATCTCGTCGTCCTCCTCCAGCGCCCTCCGCACCGTCTCCGCCTTCCCGACGCCGCTCGCGGCGACGACGACCCTCTCCGCGGTGTTGATCAACCCCATAGACATCGTCACGCTTCTCTTCGTCGGCATGTCCACGCCGAGGATCGCGGCGCCGGATTCGTCCGCTAACGCGTCTGCGGGCGATTCGTTCATCGGTCAGTTGAAAGGGGAAGCGATCAAATGTTGAACCCGAACGACGGGTGAAATAGGGCTACGGTACAGTACGAAAGTCCGCGCGTCGGGCACCAGAACGCACCCGACCCCGGGTAGATGCTCCCGACGTGTCCGTCCGCGCCCATGCCGAGGAGGACGAGGTCTAGCACCGGGAGACCGTTCACCTCGTCGATGGGGACGACGTCGGGCCCGAGCGCGCGGAGCGCCGCCTCGTACGCGGCCGCCTCCTCCGCGACGGCGCCGCCGTGGACGCACGCGTGGACGTTTTCGGGCGGGATGGGCACGTCTGAGGAGGATGCGGGCGATGTTCATCGGTCAGTTGAAAGGTGACGCGATCAAATGTTCACCCCGAGGGGTGGGTGAAAAACAGAAAGCGAAAACGCACCCGACGCCCACGTCTCGCACGCGAGCTTGAAGCACTTCCCGTCCGGGACGCGCTCGTTCACGAAGAAGACGTGCACCTTCTCCCAGTCGATGCCCTTCGCGTCTTTCAACCCCGCGAGCGCCTTCGCGACGGAGCCGCCCGGGACGGCGAGCGCGAAGTGTCCGCGCGCGTCGATGGCAGCCTTCGCGTTCTCCTCCACCTCCATCACGAGCGCGATGGCGAGCGCCTTCTCGTCGTCGAACGCCTCGACGACGAACTCGCCGCCGCTGATGCCCTCGATGTCCTCCGCGCTGAGTTCGAAGTCCTCGTCCTCCTCGCCGTCGTCGTCGTCCGCGGCGGCGGCGGCGCGGACGGCATCGCGCGCCGCCCGTCGCGAGCGGCCCGCGCGGAGATTCGTCGTCACGACGCGCGCGGAGAGAGAAACCGAGCCCGATCCCGAGCCCGATCCCGACGCGCGGGTCGCGGCGACGCGCGGGTTGGACGCGACGCGCGCATTCGTGCGGACGCCGACGTGCGCGGACGAGGCGAGGGAGGCGTGCATGGTGGCGGCGACGACGATCGTGCGGCGGTGCCGGCGTTGTGGCGACGGCGGCGACGGGCGAAATTCGTTCTGTCAGGTCGCTGACGAGATCGATCGTGAGCCGTGAGACACGTTCATTACTCCGCGCCTGCGCCATGCTGTCGCGCGCGGTCCGCGGTCGCGGGATCGCTCGCCACGGCGTCGCCGCCCTCCGCGGCGTCGCGACGACGGGCGACGACCGATCGCCGAGCGACGTCCACGCCTCCGGGCATCGCGACGCCGCGGAGCGCGGCGACGCGGACGCGTCCACGTCGTCGTCGTCGTCGCGGTCGTCGTCGCGGTCGTCGTCGTCGCGTTCGTCGTCGTCCTCCGCGCCGCCCGCCGAATTCGCGACGTCGTCGTCGACGTCGTCGTCGTCGTCGTCGCGAGAGCTCTACCCCGGACACGTCCAACTGACGCCGCTGCAGCGCGCGATGCTCGTCGTCGGCGGCGGCCTCGGCGCGATCCTCTTCCCTCAGCGCGCGGACCTCGTCGGCGCGGTCGGCGAGACCACCGGCCACCTCGCGTTCCGACGGATGCGCGACCGCATGCGCCGCGACGCCGTCGGCGCCGACATCCTCCGACGTCGTCCTCGCGTCACCGACGACACGCTCGAGCGCGCGTGGGGATGCGCGGACGGGACGTTCGGGAAAGCGTACGCGACATTCATGGGAACGCGAAAGTTCCGCGCGAGCGACCGCCCGCCCGTGCGCTTCGTCGACGACGAGGAGCTCGCGTACGTGGCGACGCGCGCGAGGGAGACGCACGACCTGTGGCATGTGCTGTTCGGATGCCCGACGACGGTGCAGGGCGAGCTCGCGCTGAAAGCGTTGGAGTTTGCGCAGACCGGGATGCCGTCCGCCGCGTTGGCGACGCTCGCGGCGCCGCTGCGGTTAGGCGCGTTCTATCTCACACTGGTCCCCATACGACCGCGTCCGCGTGGTGAACGCCGATCCTTAAGGACTTTTCCCGGCGCATCTCTCCGCCCATCCCTCGCTTTCAATCCCCGCCCTCGACGCCTTTCAACTCCACCTGACGCCTTTCAACTCCACCCCGACGTTCGCTCGTGTGGACCCTTGACCCTCAGACGAGGAGGACCGCGCGTTCCTCGCGAAGGAGCTGTATCCGTGGGCGTGGCGCGCGGGAGGGAGGTGCGCGGATCTGATGTGCGCGGACTACGAGGCGGAGTTCGATACGGATTTGGAGGAGCTGAGGGCGAAGTGGAGGATCACCCCGGCGCCGAAGGCGCCGAAGCGAAAGCCGCGGAAGACATATCCGTGACGAACGACGGACGCGCGCTCGTAGTCGTAGCAGCGTAGCAGCGAGTCGCGGTCGTACGTCGTCTCTTCGCTTCGATCACGTAGCTTCGATCGCGTCGCGCGCGTCGCCCCGTTCCTTTGCTCGCCTACTCCCCGACCGAACTCCCCATCGCGTTCATTTTCTCGCGCAACGACTGCACGCGCGCGTCGCGCGCGGCCACCGCGGATCGAAGCGTCTCGACCTCGGCTCTCAACGCCGCGGCTTCGTCGTCCCTCAGCTTCAACGCCGTCGCGACCTCGTCTCGCGCCGAAGAAAGCGGTGAGGGCAGTGAAGACGAAACGTCACCGCCGCCGCGACGGTTCGGGTCCATCGTCGCGAGCGTCGCGACGTGCGCGGCGAGGTCCGCGCGGAGGCGCGCGTTCTCGAGGAAGACGTCGCGACGGTCGCGACGCGCGGCATCATCATCGTCGTCGTCGTCGTCGTCGTCGTCGTCGTCGTCGTCGTCCGCGACGTCAATCGACGCCGTCGACCTCGCGACCGTCTCCACGTCGACGACGACCGACGACGACGACCGTTCCCCAGACAGAGACAGCGCGCCGCTCCCGCTCGCGCGCGTCCCCAGAAGCGCGTCCTTCCCGAGCCTCCACAGGTCGTCCTCCGTGACGATCGCCAACGGCGTCGCCGTCGCCGTCGCCGCCTCCCCGCGGTCCTCCCCGCCGCCGCCGCCGCTCGTCACCCTGACGACGCACGCCGGCGCCGGCGAGTTCAACCCGAGCGCTTCCACGACGTCGGACGGGAGGTATCGCGCCGTCGCGCGCGCGAACGTCTCGCGCGTCGCCATCTCGCGCTCGCGACGCCGACGCATGGCGTCGGAGAGCGCCGACGCGCGCGACGCGAATTCCTCCGCGCGCGCGCGTCGCCGCGCCACCTCCGCGAGCGACGCCGCGTACACGCGCGGCAGTCTTCGCGCGACCCGCAGCTCCCTGAACGCGTTCTCTTGCCTCGCGGCGACTTCCGTGAACGCGACCTGCTTATTCCGCATGTCGCGGATGCTGACCTGCATCGCGGATATCGACCGCAGCTGCCGATGCGCGCACGCGCTCATCGCGACTTTACACGCGTGCGCGTGCTCGTGGAACGCCGCGGTCGTCGCGTCGTCCGCCTCGAGCGTCGCGAGCGTCTCGACGTGCGCGTCGCGCATCGGATCTAAAGTATCGCGCGCGTCGTCCCCCGGCGGCGCGTTATTATTCCCGTTCGCGAGTTCGCGCACCTTCTCCTCCACGAGCTTCGTGACGAATCGGAGGTCGGACTCGAGAGCCGCGACGGCGGCGTCGCCGCGGTCGACGAGCGCGCGCGCGCGGCCGAGCTCCTCCTCGAGCGCGCCGACGTCGACGTCCGGCGCGGTCGCGAACATGCCCTCCACCGAGTCCTGAAGGGTCCTGAACGTCGCGGAGAGGTCTCGCGTCTTCGCGGCGAACGTCTCGTGCGACCGCGCGCAATCCGCGGCCCACCTCCGGACTCTCTCCTCGGGGACGCAGTCGAGCAGCGTGCGACGGAGCGGCGCCGGAGAAGGCGCCGCCGGCGTCGTCGTCGCGCTCGTCGTCGCGCTCGTCGTCGTCGCGCTCGTCGCCGCGTCCGGGTGGACCCCCCCGAGCCTCGACGGCGACGTCGGCGCGACGGTTGACGTTCCATCTTCCCCGCCGCCCCCGCCGCCGCCGCCGCCGCCCCCCGCGGCGGCGTTCGCCGCGAACCGCCTCGCGCGCGTCTCCTCCTCCTTCGCTCGCGTCGCCGCCCGTCTCCGCGCCCGCTCGCTCGCGCTCACGATCGCCGGGTGCAGCTGCGTCCTCCGCAGCGCGTCCATGTCGCGCTCGAACGCCCGCAGCGTCTCCGCGTGCTCCGAACTCTGCGCCGCGCGCTCCGTCTCGAACGCGCGCTGCACGATGTCGGGGTGGAGTTCAAAGGCGTCAGTTGGAGTTGAAAGGCGTCGAGGGCGGGGATTGAAAGCGGGGGACCCTGGGCGGAGAGAGACGCCGGGAAAAGTCCTTAAGGATCGGCGTTCACCACGCCGACGGGGTCGTATGGGAACCAGTGTATAGAACGCACCTGCCGCCGCGCGATGTACGAAAAGTGCGCGTCGACGTTTTCCGCGACGGCGTCCACGGCGAGCGCCATCGCGTGCGTCTCGAGGATCAAGCGCTCGCAGTGCTCGAACCGGCGCCGCATCGCGCGGGCGAACGAAGACGCGCGTTGCGCGTGCGCGCGGAAGTCGCGCTCGTAGTCCGGGAGAGCGCGCGCGAGCGGCGACGGCGACGCGTCGAGGGGGTGGTCCGCCGCCG
>Ga0181560_10000328_pt1 | contig 42237 bp, 17 predicted proteins | sample 011ome_20_FD_133751 | JGI IMG/M metagenome (GOLD analysis project Ga0181560, IMG submission 133751) | Coastal salt marsh microbial communities from the Groves Creek Marsh, Skidaway Island, Georgia - 011509CT metaG (megahit assembly) | ecosystem: Environmental > Aquatic > Marine > Intertidal... | reverse complement strand
GACGACGAGCTCGAGCGCGCGAGGGACGCGGTCGCCGAGCGCACGCGCGCGCTGGAGGTGGCGATCAAAGAGCGAGACGACGCGCGCGGGACGGTGAGGGACCGCGACGAGGAGCTCCGCCGCGCGCGACGTCGCCTCGCGGAACACGACGACGAGGTCGCGCGGCTCGTCGCGCAGCGGGACGAGGCGAGAGGGATGGTCCTCGCGCGCGACGGCACGATCGCGGCGGTGCTCGCGGAGAGAGACGAAGCGCGCGAGCTCGTGCGCGCGCGCGACCGCGAGCTCGACGTCGCGAGACGCCAACTCGCGGAGCTCGACGCCGCGTGCGCGCTGTTGACTCGCCAGCGCGACGACGCGCGTCGCGTCGTGAGCGAGCGCGACGTGAAACTCGCGGACGCGCTCGACGCGCTGAGACAGCGCGAGGCGGTCATCGCGGACGCGCGCAGAGAACGCGACGAGGCGCGCGCGCTCGTGCTGCGCGAGTTTGACAAGATGCAAGAGCTGCAGCACTCCGTCGGGCACGCGATCCAACGCGTCCTCGTCGCGGAGCGCAACCACGAGAACACGCTGCGCGAACGCGACGAGGCGCGCGCCATCGCGAGCGAGCGCGAGCGCGAGGCGCGCGCGCTCCTGGAGCAGCGCGACGCCATGAACGCGGCGGCGAAGGCGCGAGACGCGGCGTTGATCGACGCGCGAGACGCGGCGGACGATGCGCGGCGACGCGTGCAAGCCGCGGAGCTCCAGCTCAAGAACGCCGTCGCGGACCGCGACAGCGCGCGAGGGATGGTCGTCGAGCGCGACGCGCGGCTGCGAGAGCTCGCGAAGGAGCGCGACGAGGCGCGGGGGATGGTCTCGAGGCGCGACGACGAGCTGAAGCGCGCGCGCGTCGCGGCGGACGCCGCGAAGGAAAAGCTCGGCACGTTCGACGACGCGATGAAGAGGACCCTCGGCGAACGCGATTACGCGCGGAACGTCGCGGACGAGCGCCAGGCGTCGCTCGAGAAGACGGTCGCGGAGAGGGACGCCGCGCGAGACGCGGTGAAGGACCGCGACGCGAAGCTCCTCAAGGTTGTCAAAGAGCGCGACGAAGCGCGGAACGTCGCGCACGAGCGCGACCGCGCGCTCGAGGACGCGCGGTGCGCCGCGAGAGACGCGCTGCGCGACGCGGCCGAGGTGCGTTCTGTTCTGTACACGTTTTCGCCCACCCCGTCGGGTCAGGTATCATAGTTTCAACATTCGTAGATTCGATCGCGTACCCTTTCAACTGACCGATGAACTTTTTTTTGCACCCTGGAAACACCCGCAGCACGACGCCAAGCTCGAGCGCGCGTTGAAAGAGCGCGACTACGCGCGAAACGTCGCGGACGAGCGGGAAGTCAAGGTGAAGGCGTTAATCGCCGAGCGCGACACCGCGCGCGGGATGGTCTCGGAGCGCGACGAGAAAATTCGCGCGCACGCGGACGCCATCGAAGATTTGAAACGCCGCGCGAACGCGAAGATGGGGGAGTTCGACGCGAACCTTCAGGTGGCCGTCAAGGAGCGCGACGAGGCGCGGTCGATCGTCGTCGCGCGCGATGAGGAGATGGCCCGGACGCTCCGCGAACGCGACGACGCGCGTCAGATTGTTTTACAACGCGACGGAGAGCTCCAAGCCGCGCGCGAGAGGCTCGAGCGCGTGTCGAAACGCGTGGAGGACCAAGACGCGGCGGTGGCGAAAGTCGTCGCCGAGCGCGACGAGGCGCGCGCGATCGTGCTCGAGCGCGACCGGCAGCTCGCGGACGTGACGCGGAACATGTCGAAATTTCAAAACGACGCCGCGAAAGTCGACGCGCTCTTGCGCGAACGCGACGAAGCGCGCGCGATGGTCCTCGAACGCGACGCAGTCGTCGCTCGCGTGACGAAGGAGAGAGACGAAGCGCGGGGGATGGTCAAGGAGCGCGACGTGGAGCTCCACGACGCGCGCGTCGCGGTGGAGTCCGCCGCGAAGCGCGTCGAGAACGCGATCCAAAAGGTTACGGAGCACGACACTCAGCTCTTCGCCGTCGTCGAAGAGCGCGACTACGCGCGAAACGTCGCGGACGAGCGGGAAGTCAAGGTGAAGGCGTTAATCGCCGAGCGCGACACCGCGCGCGGGATGGTCTCGGAGCGCGACGAGAAGATTCGCGCGCACGCGGACGCCATCGAAGATTTGAAACGCCGCGCGAACGCGAAGATGGGGGAGTTCGACGCGAACCTCCAGGTGGCCGTCAAGGAGCGCGACGAGGCGCGGTCGATCGTCGTCGCGCGCGACGAGCAACTGGCGACGGCGATCAGAGAACGCGACGACGCGAGGAACCTCGTCCTCGCGCGCGACGACGCGCTCCAGGCGGCGAAAGCCTCCGCTGAGGACGCGACGCGCAGGCTGAGCGAGCGCGACGCCGCGGCGGACGCGCTGTTGAAGGAACGCGACTACGCGAGAAACGTCGCGGACGAGCGCCAGGCGTCGTTCGAGAAGACGATCGCGGAGAGGGACGACGCGCGACGCGTCGTGCTCGCGCGCGACGAAGAGCTCCGACGCGCGACGGTCGCGGTCGAGGACGCGCGACGCGAAGCCGACGCCGCGACCGGCGCCGCCGATCAGCTCACCCGCGAACGCGACTACGCGCGGAACGTCGCGGACGAGCGCCAGGCGCGGCTCGAGACCGCGGTCAAGGAACGCGACTACGCGCGGAACGTCGCGGACGAGCGCCAGGCGTCGCTCGCGAAGACGATCGCGGAGAGGGACGACGCGCGCGCGTTGGTGCACGAGAGGGATAAGCAGCTGGAGGAGAAGCTCTCCCGCGCGCGCGAATCCGTCGCGAGCGCGGCGACGAATGAAAAGACGAAGAAGAAGCTCGACGCGCTTCTGCGCGAGCGCGACGAGGCGCGCGCGACCGTGGACGAGCAAGACGAGAAGCTCGAGCGACTTCTCCTCGAGCGCGACGAAGCGCGGCACATCGTGCACGAGCGCGACGCGGAGCTCGAGGCCGCGAGGCTGACGATGAAGAAAGTCGCGCGGGGCGACGAGAGCGCGGCGATTGAGGACTTGAAACGCCGCGCGAATAAACGCATGGCGGAGATCGAGGCGAACGTCGTCGCCGCGGAGAAGCAGCGCGACGAAGCGAGGGACATCGTCCTCGCGCGCGACGAGCAGCTCAGGAAGATCACCGCGGAGAGGGACGAAGCTCGCGCGTTGGTGCACGAGCGCGATGAGCAGCTCGAGGAGAAAATCGCGAGCGCGCGCGGGCAGCTCGCGAGCGTCGCCGCGGAGGACGGCGCGAAGAAGTCGCAGCTCAAGAAGACGACCGAGGAGCGCGATAAAGCGCGCGGGATGGTCAAAGAGAAGGAGCAGAAGCTCCAAGACGCGGTCGCGAGCGCGCGCGGGTCGGTCGCGAGCGCGGCGACGGACGAGAAGACGAAGAAGAAGCTCGAGACGCTCAAGCGAGAGCGCGACGAGGCACGCGCAATCGTCGACGAGCAAGACGTCAAGCTCGAGACCCTCGCGAAAGAACTCGAAGAGGCGCGGAACCTGCACCCGGACGCGCACGAGGCCATGGAAGACTTGAAACGTCGCGCGTACGCGCGCATGGCGGAGCTCGAGGCCAAAATTCAAGCCGCGATCAAAGAGCGCGACGAAGCACGCGCGCTGGTGCTCCAGAGGGATAAGCAGCTCGAGGAGAAAATCGCGAGCGCGCGCCAGACGTTTGCGAGCGTCGCCACGGAGGACGGCGTCAGAGGGAAGCAGTTGAAGAAGACGACCGAGGAGCGCGATAAAGCGCGCGGGATGGTGCGCGAACGCGACCAGCAGCTTCAGGACAAAGTCGCGAGCGCGCTGGGCTCGGCCGCGAGCGCGGCGACGGACGAGAAGACGAAGAAGAAGCTCGAGACGCTGAAACGCGAGCGCGACGAGGCGCGCGCGATCGTGGACGAGCAAGACGCGAAGCTCGAGCGACTGCTCCTCGAACGCGACGAAGCGCGCGCGTCGGCGCGCGACAAAGACGAACAGCTGGAGGTCGCCGCGAGAGGGAACGAGAGCGCGGCGATCGAAGACTTGAAACGCCGCGCGAACGCACGCATGGCGGAGCTCGAGAAGGAGCGAGACGACGCGCGGGACGTCGTGCGAGAGCGCGAAGATAAACTCCAAAAGATCACCGCGGAGAGGAACGAAGCGCGCGCGTTGGTGCACGAGAGGGACAAGCGGCTCGAGGAGAAAATCGCGAGCGCGCGCGGGTCGGTCGCGAGCGCGGCGACGGACGAGAAGATCAAGGCAAAACTCGAGACGCTCAAACGCGAGCGCGACGAGGCGCGCGCGATCGTCGACGAGCAGGACGCGAAGCTCAAAAGGCTCGCGACGGAGCGCGATGAAGTCGGTCAAAATGTGGTCGCGGAGGAGAGCGCGGCGATTGAAGATTTGAAACGCCGCGCGAACAAACGCATGGCCGAGCTCGAGGCGAACGCGCAGGTCGCGATTAAAGAGCGCGATGAGGCGCGGAACATCGTGCTTCAGCGCGACGATGAACTCGCCCGCGCGATGAAAGAACGCGACGAAGCGCGCGGGATCGTCCTCGAGCGCGATAACGATCTGCAAGGCGCGCTTCACGGCATCTCCGGGGCGCTTCAGGGCGTGCAAGGGAGCGACCGCGTGGAAGTCCTGCTTCGCGAGCGCGACGAAGCGCGCTCGATCGTTCACGAACGCGACGCGCAGCTGCAAAAGTCGCTCGCGGAGAGAGACGATGCGCGGAACATGGTGCACGACCGAGACGCGGAGCTCAAGCGCGCGAAACTCGCGGTCGAGGACGCGCGGTCGAAATCGTCGGACGCGGACGGCGGCGTCGAGAGGCTCACGCGCGAGCGCGACGAAGCGCGAGCGATGGTCCGCGAGCGCGACGCGGCGCTTCAAGAAGCGAAACGGCGCGTGGACGACCACGACCACGTCCTCGACAAGGTCATGCGCGAGCGCGACGAAGCGCGCGGGATGGTGAAGGAGCGCGACGCGCAGCTCGCGAACGCGGGCGACAAGGTGGAGTCTCACTTTGCCGAAAAGCTGCGCGCGTTGCAACGCGAACGCGAAGACGCGAAAGCGACCGTCGCCGAGCGCGACGCGCAGCTGCAGACGTTGCTTCGAGAGCGCGACGAAGCGCGCGGGATGGTCAAGGCGCGCGACGACGAGCTCGTCTCCGCGCGGAAAAAGGCTGAAGCGCACGACGGCGAGGTGGATAAGCTTCTGAAGGAGCGCGACTACGCGCGGAACGTCGCGGACGAGCGACTGGGCAAAATCGCGACGTTGGAAACCGAACGCGACGACGCGCGGAACATCGTGCGCGAGCGCGAGGCGCAGCTCGAGGCCGCGCGGCTCGCGATGCAGGAGATGAAAGCGTTCGCGACGGACGACACGGACGCGCGGCGACGCATCGCGGACGCGGAGAAGCGCCGGGACGAGCTCGCGGCGGAGCTCGAGGAGGCGAGAAAACGCCTCGAAGACGCGTTCGCGGTGACGAACGAGATGGACAATCGCGGCCGCGCGATCGCGGATCGCCTCCGTCAGGCCGAGGACATGCTCAGGGTCGCGGAGGACGCTCGCATGGTCGCGTCGAACACCGCCGCGGACGCGACGGATCGCTTGAAAGAAGCAGAGCGGAGCTTACAAGACGCGCTGGACGCGAAACGAAAGGCGGAGGACGTCGCGAAAGGCGCGCTCAATCAATTCGACGGGATGTCCGATGTCATTCAGCAATCCGTGCGCGGGTCCGTCGCGGAGATGGAGGAGTACAAGCTCAAGGCGGAGGACTACAAAGAGCGTCTGAAACGAGGCGAGGCCAAGGCGAAGGAAGCCGCGGCACTCGCGGCGAAGGAGCTCGAGCAAGTCAAAGCCGCGGCGATCGCCGCCGCGGAGGAGGGCGGAAAGCGGATTCGTCAGGCGGAAGCGAAGGCGAAGGAGTGGGAGCTCGCGATCGCGAAGAACGAAGAAGCCGCCGCGCTCAAGCTCGACGCCGCGCTCAAGCAAGGCATCCAAGAGTTCCGAGCGAGCTACGACGCCGCGGCGAGGGAGCTCGAGGAAGTGAAAGCCGCGGCGAAGGAGGCGGCGGAGGAGGGCCGCGCGCGTATTAAAGCCGCGGAGGAACGCGCGGACTCGTGGCAACAGGCGCTCGACAAGAAAGCGTCCGAGGCGGCGAAGGAGCTCGAGCAAGCGTCCTGGAACGCGAGAGACGCGGAATCGCGAGTCAGAGAGTACACGGACCTGTGCGCGTCCAAGGACAAGGAAATCGCGAAGCTCACAGAGCAATTCGCGGAGGCGCGCGCGGTTGCCGTCGCCGCCGCCAAAGAGGCGAAATCGCTCGAAAAAATCCGCGACCAGGCGAAGACCGCCGCGGTCGAGGGCCGCGCGAAGATCAATGACCTCGAGGAGCGCGTGCAACTGTTCGAAAAGCTCGTGGCAAAGAAGGACGACGACATGAAGCGCATGAAAGACGCGTTGGAAGAAGCTCGAGGCGCCGCCGTCGTCGCCGCCGAGGCGGCGAAAAAATTGGAATCCGCGCGAGACGCCGCGGTGGCAGAGGCGGACGACCTGCGCGTGCGGTTGAAGAACGGCGAGGCGGGAGCCGCGAAGTACGCGGATAAACTCACGAAAGAACTCGACAGCATCCGCGTCGCGGCGACGACCGCGGCGGAAGAGGGCGGGAAGCGTTTACGCGACGCGAACGAGCGCGTCAAGGAGCTGATGACGATGATGGAGGAGAAAGACAAAGACGTGCGGAACATGCAGGAACAGCTCGACGAAGCGCGCGCTGTCGCGGTCGCCGCCGCAAAGGAAGCTAAAAATCTCGAGAACGTCCGCGAGCAAGCGGAATCCGCCGCGGTCGAGGGCAGGGCGAGGATTTCATCCCTGAGCGAGCGCGTGGAAGAGTTGCAGGCGAAAGCGGAGGAAAAGGACGTCGAGCTGCTTTCCGTGCTCGAAGAGCTCACGAAGGCGCGAGACGCCGCGGAGAAGGCGCGAGACGCGGAGAAGCAGCGCGAGGCCGCGGTCGAGGCCGCGGAGGAAGCGACCGAGCGCCTCATGGCGAACAAGCGCGAGCTCGAGGAGATTCGCGAAGAAGCCGCGATTGCCAGAAAGGAAGGCACCGCGCGGATTCGTGCGCAAGAAGAAGAACTCGAGCGCCGGCGCGAGGAAGAAATTCTCGCCGCGAAAGCGCTCGAGGCCGCGGCTATCGAGCTCGAGAAGATCAAATCGGACGCGAAATCTGCGGCGGAGTCCGGCAGCGCGCGCATCCGAGCGCTGCAGGACGAGGTTGAAACCTTACGCGAGCGCGCGAGCGAGTCTGAAGCCACGAAGAACAAACTGCGTGACACCGAAGACGAGCTTGCAAGGGTCTTATCGGACGCGAAATCCGCGGCGGAGAACGGCGGCGCGCGCATTCGAGCGCTGCAGGACGAGGTTGAAATCTTGCGCGAGCGCGCGAGCGAGTCTGAAGCCGCGAAGAACAAACTGCGCGACACCGAAGACGAGCTCGAAAAGGTGAAAGCCGAGGCTGCGGAAGCCACGGAGGCGGGCGGCGCGAAGATCGAGAAGCTCACGGCCGAGATGAAGATGTTCCGGAAAGCCGCGGCGGGTTCCGCGAAGATCGAGGAGGAGGCGATGAAGGCGAGGAAGGTGATGGAGGAGCTCGAGGAGGTGAAAGCCGCCGCCGCGGAAGCCGCGGAGAAGGGCGGCGCTCGGATCCGAGCCGCGGAGGAAGAAGTCGAGCGTCTTCGCGCGGAGGCGGAACAGTTCGCGAACGCGAGGACGGCGCTCGACGTCGGCGACGAGCGCGTCCGCGAGCTCGAGTTTGAGCTTCGGGAGGTCAAAGCCGCCGCCGCCGCCGCCGCGGAGGAGGGCGGAAAACGCATCAAGTCGCAACAGGAGGAGCTCGAACGCTTACGCGTCGCGGTCGCGGACGCGGAAGCGACCGCCGCGGAGGCGAGAACCGTCGCGGTGTCGTCCGCGTCGTCCTTGGACGACGAGAAGAACGTCGAGCGCATACTCGAGCTGACGAAGGAGCTGCAGGAGGTCAAAGCTGCCGCAGCCGCCGCCGCGGAGGAGGGCGGAAAACGCATCAAGTCTCAAGAGGAGACGATCGTCTCCATGAAGGAGACGGTCGCAAAGTTGGAAGAAGCCGCCGCGGCGAAGCCGGAACCGGAACCGCCTCGCGAGGACGACGCGAAGAGCGGCGAAGACCACGACGAGCGCGTCCGACGCCTGGAGCTCGAGCTCGAGGAGGTGCGAGCCGCCGCCGCGGAAGCCGCGGAGAAGGGCGGCGCTCGGATCCGAGAGCTCGAGAGAAACATCGAGGAGGCGTCCGAGCGTCCGAGTGCGGATGGCGGCGCGCTCATCGAAAAACTCCGTAAAGAGCGCGACGAAGCGCGCGCGATCGTGGACGAGCAAGACGACAAGCTCGCGAAGATCGCGGCGGCGGCCGAGGAGGCGGCGGCGGCGACGCGCGACGACGAAGACGACCGCGCGACGCGCCTCGAGACGGAACTCGCGGCGGTGAAGGCTGCCGCCGCGGAAGCCGCCGAGCGAGGCCGCGCGCGCGTCGCCGCCGCTGAGGAAGAGCTCGTCGCCGTCAAGACCGCGGCCGCAGACGCCTCGGAGCGCGCCGACGCGCGGATCCGCGCCGCGGAAGAGGATCTGGACCGCATTAAATCGGCGGCGTCCTCCCCGGCGCTCGCCGCGGCGGAGGCGGCGAGCGCGGCGGAGGAGGTCATCGCGCGCGCGCGTCGCACGGAGCAAGAGCTCGAGGACGTCCGCCGCGCCGCCGCCGTCGCCGCGGAGGAAGGCGGCGCGAGGATTCGATCGATGCAAGAGGAGATCGAGACGCTGCGGCGCGACGCGTCCGCGTCCGCGTCCGATGCGGAGACGCGGCTGCTTCGACAGCTCGCGGGGAAAGACGAGGAGCTCAAGACGATGCGCCGCAAGCTCGACGGGGCGCGCGCGACGGCGTCGTCCAACGCGGACCTCGCCGCCGAGGCCGCGGAGCGTCTCCTCGCCGCGGAGCAGATCGTCGACGCCGCGCGACGCGACGCGTCCGACGCCGCGGAACGCGTCCAGCGCGCGGAGACGCGCGCGCGCGCGGCGAAGGAGGACGCCGAGCGCGCGTTGGCCGACCGCGAAACCGCGACGTCCCGGCGACTCGCCGAAGCCGCCGCCGCGTACGACGACCTCGCCGCCGAAGCGGCGCGCGAGGAGCGCGAGGCGAACGCGCGGCTGAAAGAGCTCGTCGCGGAGCTCGAGCGCGCGGAGGCGGCGTCTCGAGACGCGATCCTCGAGCGCGACGAGACGATCGCGCGCATGGAGCGTTCCCTGCGCGAGCTCCAGCTCGAGTCGTCGTCGGCGTTGGAATCGGCGAGGCTGGCGGCGGCGGCGGCGGAGACGGCGCGCGCAGACGCGGAGGACGCCGCGGCGAGCGCGGCGAAGGATGCCGCGGCGACGTATAAGCGGTTGGAGACGTCGCTGTCGCACGCGGAGACGGAGCTCCGGTTGATGGAGAGCGCGATGGCGAGGGAGCTCGCGAATAACAGCGTGGCGCGCGGGAAGGCGTCGTCGGCGTCGGCGTCGTCGTCGTCGAGGGCGGCGCCGGCGCCGCGGCGGCCGCTCCCGGGGTCGACGCGCGAGACGCGGTACGCGACGCCGACGCTGCTCGCGACGCCGGAGATGGCCGCGCTCGTGGACGCGGAGACGAAGCTGGAGGAGCTCGAGAGGGTCGGCGCGGCGCTCGTGGAGTGCGTGAAGGACGCCGGGCTCGCGCCCGTCGTCGAGTTCGTCCCGCCCGCCGTCGGCGCGGAGAGGGCGAGCGAGGCGCTGACGCGCTCGGGAGAGACGGACCCGGCGGCGGTCGCGAGAGCGTCCGAGGCGTTGGCGAGGGAGATCGATTCCATGGAGCTTCTCGCCGCGCACCTGTGGGCGCAGCTGGAAGGCGCCGGGATCGATCCGAGTGGAGCTATGCGGAGGTCCTCGCGGTGACGAGCGAGGTGTACGAGTAGAGTGACGAGTAGAGTCGAAATGATGGTCATTTTATTTTCATTTTAACTAGGTCGAGCGTTCGTCCGTCGCTGGCGTCGCCGCGTTCAGCGTCCGCGATGTCAGCCTTTCCGCCCAGCCGTTCTCGCGAGAGATGGCTTGAGGGCGGCGGCGTCACGAGCGGCGTGAACGGCGGCTGTTCCCCGACGGAGAGCGAGCGCTCGGTGGTGCTATGTGATGCGAGATCTGGGGCCGTCCGCGTCTCCTACAACTTCGACGCCGTCGACGACGTCCCCGCCGCGTCCCTTCCTCCGACGCGTCCTCAGCGCTTCCGCAGCGCTTCGATGATTTCCCTCTGCGCGGGTCTCCCGTTCTTACCGAACAACCCCTGCTGCCGTCCGCTCCAGATCGTCTCCCCGCCTTTGCTCACGGTCACCGTGATGGGGTACTCGTCGACGCGCACCGCGGCGACTTTCGCGTTCGGCACAGCCTGCAAGATCGCGTCCTTCGCGGCGCGCATCTCTTGCTGCCCGCCGTCTCAGTTTCTGCAGTACGTCACGACGTACTCGTCGGGAGAGCCCGTCGGCGCGCTCACCGAGGATGACGTGGATCCCATCGCGTGTGGGAGCGGGGGTGGTGCCGCGTGAAGTGAAAACAAGTTCGTGCGTCACACTGGTGTGTCACAGCATAAACAGAACGCGCTTTCTCTCCGGCCCGACGCGAAAAAAATAGAATGATTTATGGGCCCAATACTGTAACCTGTAAGAAACCTTACCCTAAAACCTGCTGATGTGGACATTGGAGAGGGTAACAACGGAAGAACGGGGGGCGGCGCGCAGACACCGATGGCGCTGGCGGCCCACGCGACGCGGGCGATCCCGGTCGCGGATCGACTTCGGTCGCGACCGGGGTCGACGCTCGCGTTTCGTAATCACCGGTGCGTCTCGATCGCGATTCCCTCGCCGCGGGCGCGGCCGCGCCCGCGCGGATTCATTCAAACCGCCGAACGCGATGATTGTATGAATGCCCAATAATCCCAACCCCAATCCCAACCCCGTCTCCGACTCTCCCACGCAGGCCGTCGTCCACGACGCGCGCGGCCGTCGCGAAGAACGACGCGCCGTCGCCGCTCGGGTTCTTCCCGAAAGGCGACGCGCTGCGGGGATGGCGATCCGCGTCCTCGCGCGCGCCTGGGCGACCCCCGATCGCGCGCCCCGGCGTCGTCCGCGGCGTGCTCCTTCGAGCGAAAAAAGACGACCTCGAGCGCGAGCTGAACGACCACAGGCAGCAGCTCGACGTCGCGCGCAAGGAGCTCGAGGACGCGCGCGGACAAGCTGAACGCGTGCACGGCCTGGAAGAGCGCGCGAGGAACGCGGAGAGCGAGCGCGACAAGCTCGGGGACGAGCTCCGAGGCGCGAGGGATGAACTGCACAACGCGCGAGAGGAGCTGGACAGGGCGAGGAAAGACGTGCAAGACGCGGAGGAGCTCTTCTACGCCGCCGCGGACGAGCGCGCGGCCAAGGTGAAAGAGCTCGTGGAGGAGATCGACAAGTGGCAGGACGCCGCGCAGAAGGCGCAGCACTACGAGGGCGAACAACGCGCGGAGGCGGAGAGGGCGAGGAACGAGGTGAACGAGGCGAATCGAAGAGTCGCCGAGGCGGAACGCGCGCGAGACGAGGCGTACGCCGCCGCGAACGACAACAACAACCGCGCGCAGGAGGAGGGTGGGCGAGTGCGCGAGCTCGAGGAGCGCGCGAACAGTCTTCAGAGACAAGTCGAGGAGAAGGACGCCCGAGTGAACGAGCTGAAGCGCGAGCTCGATTTACAGCTGTCCACGCTCGAGGACGTGGACGGGTTGGTCCAGGCGGCGAAGAAAGAAGCCGAGGACGCGTGGAGACAAATGCAGGAGAGCGAGGCGAAGTTCCAGGGCTCCACGTCCACGGCGGCAGACCTCGCGAAGCAGCTCGAGGACGCGCGCGCGAGGGGGAACGAGCGCGAGAACGAGCTCCAGGCGTTGCAAGGCCAAGTCGCCGAGCTGAGCGACGTCGTCTCGAAGAAGGAGTGGTACCTCGGCGAGAGGACCGCGGAGCTCGAGAGAGCGCGCGAGGAGCTCGAGCAGAACCACGGGTTAAACGCCGCGGCCGCGGAGAAGCTTCGGCAGCTCGCGGAGCGCGCGGAGACGGCGAGGGTCAGAGCGGAGGAAACCGACGCGGAACTCGAGCGGTTACGCACCGAGCTCGAGGTCGCGAAGCAGACCGCGCTCGGAGCGGAAGACGGCGCGATGAACGCCGCGCGCGCCGCCGCGGACGCGCTCAAGGAGAGCAACGAGCGCGTCAACGAAGCGAGGGCGACGATCGAGGAGAGGAACGCCGAGATCGAGAAGAGGAAAGCCGAGATTGATGGACTGCGACAGGAAATCGTCGACATGAAGAACGAGCACGACATGTTCAACTACGACGACGACCTTCGCGCCGCGCGCGAGCGCGTCAAGGAGGCGGAGACCGCGAAAGAACACAACGAGATCGAGCTCGACCACCTCCGAAGCGAGTTCGACGACATGAGGCAGACGACCGCGGCGGCGGCGGACGAGGCGAACGCGCGCGTGAGAATCGCGGAGGAACGCGCCGAGCAACTCAAAAACGCGGTCGAAGCGAAAGAGCGCGAGGTCTCCCTCGTCAGGGAGGAGCTCAACGAAGCGCGAAGGGAAGGCAGCGTGAGAGCGGCGACAGCGGACGAGGCCAAGGCGCGGCTGTTCCGCGCGGAGGAGCGCGCCGAGACGGTCGCGGACGAGGCGCGGCAGATCGCCATCGCGGCGTCGGAGAAAATCGAAAAAGCCAGAGACTTCGCGGACTCGACGCAGAGCGCGCACAGAGAGCTCAGACACGCCAAGGACCGCGTCAGGGAGACGGAGACGCAAGTCGCGGCGATGAAAAACGTGTTCGAGGAGGCGCAGAAGGAGACGACGGCGGCGAGGATCCAACTCGCGAAGACGCGCGTCGCGGCGGCGAACAACGCGAGAATCGCCGCGGACGCGCAAGAAGCTGCCGCGGAGCGTTTCCGTCTCAGCGAAGCGAACGTCGTGATGGCACAGAGCGCGCGCGAGCGCATGTCCGCGCAGGTGAAGCGTCTGAGCCACGAGGCGGACCGCGCGCGGCGATTGAACGACGACCAGTCTGTGTTTTCGCTCGAGGAGCAAATCTCGCAGACGTTGACGCAACGCGACGCGCGCGCGGAGGAGATCGAGTGGCTGCAAGGCGAGCTTCACCAGGCGCGGACGGCGTACGACGCCGCGGTGCACGAGCTCCACGGTATCGTCCGCGAGGGCGACACGCGCGTCGCGGATAAGAAACGCGACGCGGACGAAAAGGCGAAGAACATGGCGGACCGTCGACACGGATTGGAGGAGGCGCGCGCCGACGCGAGGGCGGCGGCGACGGCGGCGGACGAAGCCGCGCAGGCGGTGATGCGCGCGGAGGAACGCGCCGCGGACGGCGCGCGCGAGGCGCACGCGGCGGGGCAGAACGCGGTCGAGAAGATGGCCGTCTCCCTCGAGGCGGCGAAGAGCGCGTACGAAGTCGCGACGCATCGCGAAAACGCGCTGCGATCGGAGCTCAACGAAGCCGAGCGCGAAGCCGCGGAGAACCAAAACAGCGGCCAACGCGAGAGCCATGAGCTCCGCGCGCGCATCGACGAAGCTCGCCGCGCGGCGTCGTACGCGACCGAGCTCGAGGAGCAGTCCAGAAGCGCGGCGGAGCAGCTCGCGCACGCGAAGCGACGATTCACGGAGGTGGACCAGAGCATGTCGGATCGCCGACCGGCGTCGCAGAAGGAAGCCGAGCTGCGAGCCGCGCGCGAGGAGATCGAACGCTCTCGCAGAATCGCGGAGGCTGCGATCGCGATCAAGGACGAGCGCAGGCTCGCGTCGATCGCGACCGTCGAGGCGAAGTCGCGAGGAAGAGCCGCGGAGGAAGCCGCGAACAAGATGCGCGACACGATCGAGCGGAAAGAACGCGAACTCGTCGAAGTCAAGGCGGAGATCGAGCAGGCCGTCGGCGAGTTTGAATCCGCGACGCGCGAGTCCGAAGCCGCGATGGAGGAAGAGCGCAGGCTCGCGAACGCGGGGTCGTTCGGCGGCGGCGGCGGCGGCGGACGAGTGAACGAGCTCCGCGCGACCGTGGAGGAGCGGGATAAAGAGCTGAGCGTGATGCGAGGGACGGTCGAGGAAGCGAAGCGCACCGCGGCGGCGGCGGCGGACCTCGTCGATCGCCGACGCGCGGCGGCGTCCGACGCGGAGTTCGCGCTCGCTCGCTCGAAAGAGAGCGCCGCCAACGCGAACGCGAACGCGGGCGGCGGATACTGCGCGCCGTACGGCGGCACCGCGGGCGGCGATAACTCGAGCCTGAGGGACGCGCAAGACGCGCTGCAGCGCGCGAAGGACGAGTACGACGCGAAGCAGGCCAAGTTTGACGCGGGGGTGCAAGGGTACCGGAAGGCGGACGCCGAGCTCCAGCGGTTGAAAGCGGAGGGGTACTCGAAAGACGACCCGGAGGCGGTGCGGTGGTTCCAAGAGCGCGATAAAGCGGACGCGTTCCTGACGAAAGGCCAGGACATCGTCAAGGACGCGAAGAGCGAGGTCGAGCGATTGCAAGCGCTCGTGGACGCGAAAGAGCGCGAGTCGTCGCAGCCGTCGTCGTACGATTCCGGGTACGGCGGCGGCGGCGGCGGCGGCGACGACGTCATGCGCCTGGAGATGGAGCTTCAAATCGCGAAGACCGCGCACGACGAGGCATCGAACATCTACCACCACGCGGACCAGCGTTCGCGCGACATCGCCGCGTCGTTGGAGAGCAAAGAGCGCGACCTCGAGCGGTTACGCCGAGAGCTGTCGGACGCGCAAGTCTCCGCGGCGGCTGACGTCGGCGGCGGAGGCACCGAGGAGCAGCGAAGAGCCGCCGCCGTCGCCGCGGTGGAGATGCGCTTCCGCGCGAGGCAGGCGGAGGAGCGCGCGAACAAACTCCGCGGCGCGGTCGAGTCGCGACAGGAGGAGATCAACTGGATGCGAGGCGAGCACGAGGCGGCGCGGCGCGAGCTCGACGCGCTCTCCGTCGCGGCGCAGGACGCGGCAAGCCGAGAACGCGAGATCGAACAGCGCGCGAACGACCTCGCGGAGGAGGCGACGCGCGCGTCGTACGCGTCGCAGGACGCGGAGAGAAACGCGCAACAGTCGTACGACGTGGACGACCGCCTGCGGCGCGAGCTGGACGAAGCGAAGACGCGGTTCGACTACGCGACGCAAGAGGCGGATCGCAAGCGCAACGACGCCGCGCGCGCGGCGGCGGATCGCGACAATAAAATCGAAGCGCTCGAGTTTTCCCTCTCCCGCGTGGACATGCCGCCGATGGAGGCGCGGTACGCCGCGGAGGATACCGCGACGGCGTCGTTCCGTTTGCGCCAGATTGAAGACCGACTGAACAGGATGGAGGCGATGTCGGGGCAGACGAAGGGCAAGGACGTGAACACGATCCGCGACGAGATCGAGCAGTCGAGGCTGGGCGCGATCAAGAGCGCCGCCGCCGTCGAGCGCGCGACGGAGTCTCTGAGAAAGGCCGAGGGGATGACCGAGGCGGCGCGCGAGTTCATGGAGATCGCGTCCTCGAGAGCCGCCGACGCCGCGGAGGCGGCGGCGAAGTCGAGGCGCGCGGCCATGGACGCCGCCGTCGACAGGGAGCGGACGCTGCGCGACGAACTCGCGGCGGCCGCGGCGGCGGTGCGCGAACGCAACGCGACGATCGAGTCTCTCGAGATCAACACCCTCGACCTCGAGACGCGCCTGAGAGAGACGACGACGGACGCGCGAAGCGCGCTCGCGAACGCGGAAGCGATGGCGAAGAACAGCGAGCTCATGTTCAACGCGACGCACGTCGAGACGACGGAGACGGTGAAGCGATTGGAGGCGGCGTTGAACCGCGCGGAGAGAGAACTCCGCGCGATGGAGCAGGCGATGCTTCAGGAGCTGACGACGTCCGAGGTTGCGCTTCTGGAGACGAAGATGACCGGGTCGGAGACGCAGGACAAGCTCGAGCAGCTCAGGAGAGAGCTTCAACACGAGCGCGAGCGCGCGAACACCGCGGCGGACGACGCGCGCGCGGCGTACGCGAAAGCCGCCGCCGCCGAGGCTGGGAACATCGCGAACCGCGCCGCGCTCGGGGAGGACCACGACGAGGCGTTCGAGGCGCTGAAACAGAGAGAGAAGGAGCTCGTGGAGCAAATCTCCGGTCTGGAGACGACGCTCGCGGCGGTGATCGGCACGCGCGAGGGACTCGCCGACGGCGACGAGGGGTTCGACCCGGACGACGCGGATCGCATCGAGGAGGCGGCGGCGCGGAAGCTCATGCTGCACATCAAGTCGTTGCAGGCGCAGGTCAAGGAGGGCCGCGACGCGATGGCGATGCAAGAGACGATCATCGCGGAGCAGATGAGGTTGAGGGAGGAAGCAGAGTTTGCGAAGTACGAGAAGGACGACGCGGAGAGAAAGGTGCAAGAGATTGAAAACCTCGCGACGCAGCTCTGGTCGCAGCTCGAGAACGCCGGGATCGACCCGGGCAGCCACCTGCGGTTCACGCCGATCGAGCGGCAGCCGTACACGTCGCCGACGCCGCAGATCGACCCGCAGATGGAGGAGCTCACGAAGAAGCTGTTGCAGACGGACGACGACTTGGAGCAGCTCATGGCGGAGATTTTGGAGGATACCATGGAGGTGGAGATGGCCGCGTCGAAAGAGGAGCTCGAGAAAGCAAAGGAGGAGATCGAGCATCTCAAGGGGGAGCTGAGGAGGTGGAAGTGATGAGCAGTCTCGCTCACACTTCACGAGAAATTAAGTTGGAGAAAAATGATATTATCTAATGACCTAAAAACCACGCGTCTTCTCGCCCCCGCGCCTCGTCGCTCGTTTCGTACGTCGTGATCGGCGGCACGCCATGCCTGCGATGCGAGGCTTTCAGCGGCGGCCGCGTCATCGGACGCGCACGAGCACGGGGACGACGGGAGGGGCCGACGCGTTCCCATCTAATGTTCGGATACGACCTCCTCGCGGGCGGAGAATAGACAACTTACTGTCGAGCCTTGAGCGCCTTCACGATCTCCGCCTGCGCGGGCCTCCCGTTTTTACCGAACAATCCTTGCTGACGTCCGGTCCACACGACGTCATCGCCCTGCTTCACGGTCACGGTGATCGGGTAGAAGTCGATGCGGTCCGGGACGATTTTTGCGCCAGGGTGAACTGACAAGATGGCTTCTCTCGCCGCGTTCAGCTCTTGTCCGCCGCCGTCTCAGTTGCTGCAGTACGTCACCGTGAACGCGTCGCCGGACGTCGCGGAGGTGACGACGCGACGACGTGCGGTCGCGCGCGCGCGCGATGAAGTCGTCCGGCGGACCGCGCGCGCGAAGACGCTCGCGGCGGAGAGGCACGTGGTCGCCATCGACGACGACGCGCGCACCAAATTTGATGAGGAAATTTATTTCAGAAGATCAGATTTCGCCTCGAGCTGTCGCGGTGCTTCGGTGGGTGCCGATCGATGTGGGTTCGTGACTGACAGCCGGGCAAACGCCTCGCAGATTCTCGCAGATTTTTGCCACGAGGGCGGGAAACAACAGAACGGTTCGCTCGGAAGTTACGACACACTTCCCCGCACCGCAGCGCGCGCGTCGCTCCTCGCCCACCCTTCACCCTCCGCCGCTTCTCGCGCGCACGCTCCCCGCGCGTCGCGTCCGCCTCGCTCACGCTCCCGCGCGTCGTCCGTCGCGCGCTCACCGAACGAAGAAACTCGTCGTCGTCGAGATGTCATCATCCGCGATGGCAACAACGACGACAACGACGATCGCGTCGCGCGCGACGACGCGGCGGTTCCCGACCGCGTCCTCGCGCGACGCGTCCAGGACGACGCGCGTCGTCTCCGCCATCGGCCGCATCGGGTGCGTTCCTCATCCTCCCTCGCGCTTCTGTTTCTCGACGCCGACGCCGCCGCGGCCGCGGTCGCGCGCGGCGTCCCCCGCGCGCATCATCTTACTTTATTTGTTTCCCCTCCTCGCCCGTTTTTCCGCGAACGAACCGTCGCTCATCGTCGATCGCGCCTCCTCCCCCCCCCCCTCCCCGCGCCCATCGCGCGCAGGCTGCTAAAGCATCGCGCCCCGAGCGTCGTGCACGCGTCGACGTCGTCGTCCTCGCGCGCCGCGCGGTCGTCCGTCGTCGCGGGCGCGCACGTCCCCGACGCCCCCGGGCGCGCGAGCGCGAGCGACGAGTCGAACGACCGAGGCGAATCCGTGCGCGCGAGCGCGCTCTCGGACGCGCTCGCGGCGGCGTCGCACGCGGAAGCCGCCTTTGACGCGCTCGAAGCGGACGCCGCGCGGCGATCGCACGCGCTGTCGGAGATGCAGGCGATGCTCGAGGCGCTCAACTCTGGCGACATCGCCGCGATCCTCCCGGGCGCGCACGACGCCCCGACCGTCGTGGACGACGACGCGCTCGACGTCGAGGAGGACGCCGTCGCGTTCGCGTCGAAACTCTACGCGTACGACAGCGAACGCGGCGTCGCGGACGACCTCGACATCGCGCCCGCGGTGACGCAGACGCCGATGCCGGACGTGATGGAAACGCTCGCGGAGGTGGCGATACCGGTGAAGCCGGTGAAGCCGACGCCGCCGACGCCGCCGTCGATGACGCCGCCCTCGCCGAGGGATGCGTACGACGACGCGGCGCGCGCGGCGGCGGAGCTCGACCGCGTCGACGCGTTCGAAGCCGAGATCGAGGCGCAAAAGAGGACGTTGGAGGAGCTCGAGCGCGCCAAGGCGATGGAGGCGGTCGAGCACCCGCCGCTGGTCGGCGAGCTCGAGCGCGAGGACGAGGACGAGGACGAGGACGAGATCGTCGTCGAGGACGCGGCTGTGACGCTCCCGGTCGGTCTCGAGCAGACGCGCGTCGTCGTCGGGGAGGGGGACGACGCGGAGATTCGAGCGGAGATTCGAGCGGAGGCGAAGACGCGCGCGGAAATCGCCGCGGCGATGATGTCCGAGTCGACGGTCCCGACGCTCGAGCCGATCGAGGCTGTCGCGCCCGTCGCGCCCACGATGCCCGCGATTCCCACGCCACCCACGCCGATCGCGATGGTCGAGGCTGTCGTCGAGGCGCCGGCGCCGCCAGTCGCGCCGACGCCGCCGACGCCCGTCGCGGAAGTTTTCGAGACGGTCGAAGAACAGCGCGTCCACGAGACGCCGCAAGTCATCAACCCGGACACGTACGTCGAAGAAGACACGTACCCTGACTTCCTCTTGGAGTACCTCGAGATGGCGAGGGCGCCGCAGAAAGAGTACGTCGAGGAGGAGGAGTACCAGTACGACGACGAGCTTCTCGCGCTCGAGGCGGCGGCGACGACGGCGCTCGAGACGGAAGCCGCCGCTGCCGCGGACGCCGCGGCCGACGCGGACGCCGCGGCCGACGCGGACGCCTCGCTCGCGCCGGAGGCGACGGACGAGGACGACGACGCCACAAAGAGGTCCGCGGCGTGGGTGCGCTACCTCGAGAAACTGTTCATCCCCGTCGCGTGGATGCGAAGGGTCGTCGCCCCGGAGGCGATCAGCGAGATCGAGGCGTTCGTCGCCTCGGAGGAGATGACGCGCGAGGAAGACGTCGCGACCGTCGAGGATTCGGGTCACGTCGATTTCGACGTCCGGACCATCGTGGGCAAGGTGTCCTACGGCGCGACGATCGCCTCTACGCTCGCCGGCGGCGTCGACGTCGAGGAAGACGTTGCCGCGGTCGACTGCGACGTCGACGTCGCCTCCGTCGTCGCGAAAGTTTCCGACGGCGCCGCCATCGCCGCGGCGCTCGCCGTCGAGGAGGACGCCGTCGAGATCGAGGAATCCGTCGACGCGGAGGACGACGTCGTCGAAGCGCTTCGCGCGGAACTCGCGACGCGCGACGAGAAGATCGCGCTGTCCGAAGAGTACGCGGAGACCCTGGCGTTCGAGATGGAGACGGCGACGACGCGCGCTCAGACTCTGGAGCGCGACGCGTTTTCGCACACCGCGGAACTCAAAAACGCGGCGATTCAAATTATGGCGCTGAAGAAGGCGGCGACCGTCGCGGAGGACGCGAACCTCCGCTCGCTGGAGGAGCTTCACGCGACGCGCGCGGAGCTCGAGGACGCGCGCGCCGCCGCGAGGGCGCTCGGGGATGAGCTCGCGACGCTTCGCGCGGCGTCCGACGCCGACGCGGTGGACGCGGAGGAGATTGCCGAGTTGCGCGCCGCGCGCGACGCGAGCTCCGCCGCCGCGGAGAAGGCGGCGGGGTTGATGACGGAAGCCGCGTCGAAGCTCCGCGTGACGAACGCGAAGGCGGAGGAACTCGTGCGCGAGATCAGAGCGAAGGATATGCAACTCGAGAAGACGCGCGGGAAGTTGAAAGCCGCGCGCGAGGTCGCCGGCGCCAACGCCGAGCTCGCGTCCGAGGCTGCCGAGAAGCTGCGGAGAGCCGACGCGGAGATCGAAGCTCTGAAGCTCGCCGCCGCGGCCGCGTCGCTGGGCGCCGCGATCGGGGTCATGAAGAGCATGTCCGCGGAAGGGGTGTTCGTCCTGTGAGGAGGCGGGGCGGCGGGGACGTTTTTTTCAGTTATCCATGAGTTGTCTTTCAGTTTAACGCGCGCCGCGACGGTCTGGGGCGAAGACGGGGACGCGATGCCGCGCGAGGGGTGTGGGGGTGTAGTGCTTTAATAACTTAAAATCTAATCGTAAGAGAAAGATCATCGTTCGATGTCCCTCTCCGACGAGTTGCGCGTCGGCCACGGCGGCTGGGCGTCGTGAAATATCTGCGACTCGTGTTTGTGTTCGCGCGACGTTTCGTGGTCAAGATTCGTCGTCGCGTCGCGGCACGCGGGAAGGGGAAAATAGCATTACTGCAGATCTCTGCGCGACCCCCTGGGCGTCAGAAACGCGCGAGCACTGTTTCACGACCGCTCGCTCCGGCGAAGATGCCGCTCGCGCCGACGTTCGCGCTTTCCGGCGTGACGTCCTATGCGCCGCCCGCGCTCGCGCGCGCGATGCCCCCCCGCGACGCGTTCTTCGCGATTCCGTCAGCCTCCGAGAAGGGCGAACCGATGAAGATGTTCGACCTCAGGAAGATGGCGCGAGAAGCCGGCGTGCTCGACGCCATCGACGGAGCGATGGATGCCGTGATGGACTTCGCGAGGTCGATGTCACTCCCCGTGGAAAGCACGAGGCAAAAGCTCGAGGCCTTCAACCGGGAGACCGCGTTGTTGGTGGAACAGGTGCAGCAACGTGATTCGCTTCGGAATTCGCTCGCTGTGTACGCGATGTTCCTCGCCGGCGTCACGACCGGCGTCGTCGTGTACGCGTACGGCCCGAAGAAGGTCAAGTCGGCGTTGCGAACCTTCGGGGCGGAGGCGAGGACGAGGATAGAGGACGCCGTAGAGGCGCTGAGACGAATCGATTTCGCCGGCGCGAGGGACGCGCTGTTGGCGTTCGCGACGGCGTTCCTCGCGCGCGCGGAGACCCTCGCGAAGGCGGGCGTGGACGTGGCCGCGGCGGGTTTGGAGAAGGTGAAGGCGCTCGTCGACGAGATCACGAAGAAGCTCGGGAAGAAGGACGACGACGACGGGAAGAAGTGATTTCGTTTCGGTTTCGGTTCGTCCCTCGGTTTCGTTTTTTAGGCTGGGACGCGGGCGGCGAAGGGTAGGGGTAGGGGTAGGCGCGTTCGTCCGTCGTCGAAATCGTCTGACCGCTTCACGCGCGTGCTGTAGATTTACATGCATCATTTCTGTTGTCGATACGATTGTACAGGTGACGTTTCGTTTTCGGGCGGGCGCTCGCACTCCCTCCGCGTCGTCGGCGCGAGCGGAACCGCCTCGCCCGCCGCTCACGCGGTGGCCGACCACGGGTTCGAGGACGTGACCGCGGCCCTGTCCGCGGGGGACAGCAGCGGCTTCCTCGCCGACCGCACGAGCGACGCTCTCGTTTTCTCCGCGAGCGCGGATTTCCGACGCGCGATGTCCTCCTTGCTCGGCGTGCCGTCTGAGAAATCAAACACGTCGAACGCCTCCGCCTCCGCCTCCGCCGCCTTCGCGACCGCTTTCGCACCGCTCGCGACGGGCGGGGTGTAAACCACCCCGGCGCGTCGATCGAGTCGCTCGATCGACGCCGGGGAGTCGTGCATCCCGTGGACGTTCGTGAGCAGGGACCGCGGCATCCGCGCGGGCGCGGGCGTGAACGGCTCGCTCATCGTCGCCGGCGACGGCGCACAGCTGTCTTCTTCGATCGTCGCGCGCGTCCGAAGCCTCACCGCCGACGTCGCGGTCGCCGCCGCGCTCGCGCCGCCGCCGCCGACGCGATCCATCTCCTCCATCGCGGTCACCATCAGCCTGAGCTTCACGCGCAGTCGCGTGAGCTCGTCCATGAGGCGCTCTTTGTCCTTCACGAGAACCTCCGCGTGCGCTCCGAATCTGCCCCTCTGCGCTTCCACGGCGGCGAGCTCCTCGCGCATCGACGCCTCGCGCTCCGCGCGCTCTTTCCGCATCGCCCTGAGCTGCGCGCTGAGCTCCGCGCACTCGCGCTTCTTCGTCTTTTGCGTGTGCTCGAGCTCCCACTTTATTCGCTTGCACTTCGCGTCCATGCCTTCGCTGAGCTCGGTCGCGTGGCGTTCCGCGGTCGACGCCGTCTGCGTCGCGTGTTCCTCGCGGAGCGCCTCCAACGCGCGCGCGTCGTCCGCGCGCGCGAGCTCGAGCGCGGCGACGCGCTCGGACAGCTCGGTGTTCTCACTCCGCGTCGTCGTCAGCGCGTCGAGCGCGACGCGCAGCTTCTCCGCGAGCTCGTCCTTCGCGCGCGTCGCGGCGTCGCGAGCGGTTCGCATCTCGTCCACGTCCGCGCGCGAGCACGCGAGCTGCTCTTCCCAGTGCGTCCACAGCGGGCCGACGTGCACGCTCTTCACCGCGGGGACGTTGGACATCTTCTTCGCGCCGACGGCGGCGCCGGAGCCGGGGGAGGCGCGCGTCGGTTTCGGTTTCGTCGGCGGCGTCGTCATCGTCGTCGTCGTGCCGGCGCGCGCGGGGATGAGGTTCCGGCGCGGCGAGCTGTCGAAAACGTTTTCGTCCCCCTCCAGCTCGTCGCCCTGCCCGACCAGGATTCGGTGGAGGGTGCCTCCTCTTCTCCTCGGCACGAGCACTTCCGGGCTCGCGATCGACGCACGCGCACGCATCACGGCGTCCGTTCCAGCGTTCGGGTACCCCCCGCGTCACGCCCGCGCGCTCGCGTTCCATCGCGCGTCCCCGCGCGTCCGGTCGATCGTTCCCTCCCCGCGGAGGAGTAGGAGCGGCGAAAGGGGCGCGACGACGATGTCGACGCCGGGGCGAAAGGCGTCGAACCCCGGCGCCGCGCCCGGGGGCCCGGTCGGCACCGCCGCGAAGCTCACGGCGATGGCGTTCACGACGACGAAGACGGTCGCGACCGTCGCCGGGTGCGGCTACGTCGGCGTCTGCGCGCTGCTGTACTTCGTCCAGCGCAAGCTCCAGTACTTCCCGACGAGGGAAGATCCGCCCGCGGTGCGCACGCTCCCGGAGCCGTGCCGAGACATCGAAGAGATCGCGATCCGGACGTCCGACGGGGAGACGCTCAAGGCGTGGCACTGGCCCGCGCCGTCCAACGGGAAGCACAAGAAGGTCAACGTCCTCCAGCTGCACGGGAACGCGGGCTCGAGGCACAACCGACTGTACTGGGCGCATCACCTTCGGAACAAGCTCGGATGCGGCGTCACGCTGCTCGACTACCGCGGCTACGGCGGAAGCACCGGCGTCGTGACCGAACCCGGGATGATCAAGGACGGCGTCGCGGGCGTGCAGTGGGCGTCCACGCGCGCCGCGGAGGACGGATGCAAGCTCGTGCTTCACCTGGAGTCCATAGGCAGCGGCGCGGGCGTGTGCGCGCTCGGGGCGATGGCGGACGCGGGGGACGCCGCGGGGAAAACCGTCGCCGGCGTCGTCGCGGAGGGCGGCCTGAGCTCGTGCGTGGAGATCGCGGAGAAGATCTTCACGTGGCTGCCGCTGCGGCTGCTGATGAAGGATAAGTGGCTGGGCGTGTGTCGCGCCGCGGGGAAGCTGTCGCCGTCGATGCCGTTTCTGTCGATTCACGGGGAGAAGGACGAGATCGTGCCGCTGTGGTGCGGGAAGAAGTTGTTCGCCGCCGTCGCGGGGGAGGAGGGGAAGAACAAAATATTCCACGAGGTCCCGCGGGGTGGGCACAACAACCTCATGGAAATGCCGGGGTACTTTCCCAAACTGGACGCCTTCTACACGAAGGTCGAGGAGGCGTGACCGGGGTTGTCGTCGCAACTGATGACGCAAAGTTATCGTCATCGTCTGGCCTCCGCCTCCGCGGCGCCCAATCGCCGCACCGCGTCGTCGCGCTCGCTCTTCGTCCTTCGAACGTCTTCCTGCAGCGCGTTGAACTGCTTCAACTCCCCCGCGAGCTCCCACTTGAGGTACTCCACTAACGACTCCAAGTCCGCGCGTTTCCTTCGCACCGCCGCGGGCGTCTCCGGCGGCGGCGGCAACCGCGTCCTCGTCGCTCGCCTCTCCGCGTCCTCCAGTCTCCGCCGCCGATGCACGCGCGCGCGAATCTCCTCGTCGTTGCTCGCCCGCGCGCGCTCGCGCTCCTCCGCGCCGCGCTCGAGCCGCGCCGCCCTCCGCGCGTCGCGCTCGCGGTACGCCCTCAGCTCGGCGTCTTTTTCCTCCTCCCGCGCCGCGCGTTCGCGTTCGCGAAGGCGTTCGCGCTCGCGCCGCGTCGCTTCCTCCGCCTCGACCCTCTCGAACCTCGCGCGCTGCTCCTCGCGCGCCTTCTCTATCGCCACCTCCCTCCGCAGCTCCGCGCTCTCGCGCTCTCGCTCCGCGGCGAGGGCGACGGCGTCGTCGCCCGCGCGGTCGCGGTCGTCCGAGTACTCGTCCTGTTCCAGAAACTCGCGTCGACGCGTCTCCGTCGTCGGCGTCGGCGGAAGTCCGAGCGGCGACCGCGGCGCTCTCCGCTCGAAGTCATCGCCGCGGTCTTCTTCCTCGTCCGCCTCCGTCGATCGCCCGCGACTCGGCCCCGTCTGCGCCGCGGCATCGCGTCGCGTCCGCGCCTTGTCCGCCCATCGATCGAGCCCGCGTCGTCGGTTCGGCGCCGTCGTCGGCCGCTCCGCGAGCGCTCCATCCCCAGCTCGCGTCGTCGAGTCGCGCGCGGACGGATGGAACTCCACCGCGCCGCCGCGATCTTCGCGATCGTACGACGCATCGTACCTGTTCTCGTCGTTCTCGCGGTACGACCATCGCACTTCTCGCCGCCGCGACGGCGACGACGACGACGCCGCGCCCGCGGTGGACGGCCTCGCCCTCTCGCGGTCCTCGCGTATCCGTCTCGGGCTGTACTCGCTCGGGGTGTACTCCACGCTCGAGTTCACGGACCCTCCCCCGCCCGGGCTATCGTCCCAGGGTTTATCGCGATCTCGACCCCCGCCCCCGCCGCGCGCGGTGTCCACGCGCAGCCGGTTGAAAGCGTCGCTGAACCCGGGGTCGGACGCGCGGACGCCCGAAGCCGCGCGACCGCCGCGCGAGGCTCCAGCGCCTCCCGACGACCTCGGGCGCCAGCCCCCCGCGCCGCCGCCGACGTTGACGTGCTTGCTCCCGGTTCCGACCCACTCGCGACGCGGGCTGTCGTATCCTCCGCCGCGAGGGCTGGGCGCGTCGTCGTCGAACTCGACGTCGCGCGCCGCGCGTCCGCCGCCGACGCCGGTGGCGGCGACGTGACGATTCATCGACCGCAGCAGCACGTTGGGCATCGGCGGCGACGCGCTCGCGCCGCCGCGCTTGGCGCGGAGCGCCATCGCGCGCTTCTTCTCCTTCGCCGCGTTCCGTCTCGCCCTCGCGTCGTACGCGTTGAACACCCCCGGGCAGTTGCGGTTCACGACCGCGAACAGCCATCGCGTGAAGTCATTGTTCGCCGCGTACTTCCCCGCGAGGAGATTCTTCACGTCGACGTTCGGACCTTCGCACCCGATCTTCTTCAGCGCGTCGCGAACGACGATCAAGTTGCGCTCCTTGTCTTGCGGGAACGACGCGTTGAACTTCACCTTGTGCAGAGGCACGACGTCGGGGAACACCGCGTCGATGATCTGCGCGTACGCGCACCCGTCGCCGAGCTCCGTGACGCTCGTGTAGTCCACCCGCAGCGCGGTGTTCAGCCAGTGCATGAGCTCGCTCTTGCTTATCGAGTGCAGCTCCGAGCGCTTGATCGCGGTCGTGTTCACGAGGGAGGCGTCTCTGACGGGGGAGTGGTGCGCGGACGACGCGAGCGGCATCGTGTCGTCGCGTGCAGCCCGCGCCCGCGCGGGGCGTCTTCGCTATGACTTTCAGTTTTGAACGCGCTAACAGAACGTTTGAAGGAAACTTCGAGCAGAGTCCCCTCACTCTCGCGCGCACCGGGCGGGCCGCACATGGGTGGCAACGCCGTGAGCCGCCTCCCATGCATCGGCGACATCATCTCCTCCGCGCGGTCTGAGGAATCGTCCCCGCGCGCCGCGGACGAGGAGACCCCTCCGGCGACGTTCGACGTCGGCAACGACCTCGCGTCTGAGGTCTTCTCGAGCTGCCCTCTCGTGGACGCCCGCGTCGCGCTCGCCGCGACGAGCCGGGTGTATCGCGACGCCGCGACCCTTCGCGCGTCTTTGCCCTCGTGCATGGACTTCACGAACTGCCCTAAGGCCACGGAAGACGACGTCCTCGCGTACCTCTCCGCACGAACGTTCGACGTCCGCACGCTTCCTAAGTCGCAGCGGTTCGACAAAGTTTTTCTCCGCCGAGGCACAGCTGTGCGATATCTCCGGCAGCTCGATGACTTCGTCCGCCACTCCCGCGATGATTGCAAGCCGTTCGAGAAGGATGGCCCGTTTGATCTGTGGACGTGCGATAATTGCGAGAACGCCGCCGCAGAGGGAGCGAGCTGCGAGTTTTGCGACTCTGGTGAGTGTCAGTTGTGCGTCGACAACGGTTGGATAGAGTACTGCAACGAATGCAAGAAGAGAGCGTGTGTTTCTTGCTGGAGTCACGGTGAAACTCCGAGCACAGTGTGCGAATATTGCGAAGACGTTGAGGTATGCGACGATTGCATCCACTCGTCGTCCAACGCCACGCTTCGGTCCTGTGGCACGGGAGCACTCGATGGGTGCGGCCGGATGATGTGCAGCTTGTGCGAAAGCCGGAACACTTCGAAGTGTTCTGGCAACTGCGGTAGCTCGATTTGTACTGACTGCTGGGACAACGAAATGGACGACTCCAGAATGTGTTGCGTACCTGGGTGCACGGAACGCTACTGCGGTCCGTGCCATGATGGCTTCGCGCGAATCGCAACTTGTGACGGGTATGAATGTGGCAGGGACTGCTGTCTTGACTGCATGACGTCTTGCGACTACTGCGATCGCTTTGACTGTGATGACTGTTTCGCCGACGGCGGCGGCTTCAAATGCTGGGGCTGTTTAAAGGTCAAATGTGAGCGCTGCCAGGAGATGTCACTTCCTCCCCGAAGGTGCCGTCAGTGCGCATCTGCATACTGCGGCAAGTCCTCGTCTTGCGACGAGCTGTGCCCCGTCTGCGACGTTTGCCCTAAGTGCGCGCCAGAGGATCGCCGTTGTGAATGCCTTTTGAGCGGTCTCACTGTACTTTTCTGCGCCACTGGTAGCAAGTTGGCGTCAGGCGCGGCGCTTGTGAGGAAACATCGTGGCAAGGTCGCGATCTGCATCTACAACTACACCAGCTCCGATGACCATATCACTCACGTCGTCTTCGATCCTTCCGTCGGTCTCCACACGTTCGCGATGCAAACCTTAAGTGGGATCAAGCAGAGAAAATTGTTCAACGCGTTCAAGGAGCGCTACGCCCAGACGTACGACCGAGCGAAGGCTGCTGGGAAGACGCTCGTCACATTAGCATGGATCGATGATTGCGTGAAGACAAACGCGATAATTCCACTGAACATGCCGACGTTCAGCGTGAGTCCTTTTCAGCGTGAGTTCAGCATGCCGACGTTCCGTCGCGTCCCTCCGCCGTTCATCGGCGGCGTCCCCGAGATGCGAGACGTCGTGGTGTGTCTCAGCGGGTACGAAGGCGAGCGCAGGGCGAATCTCGAGGAGCTCCTGAGCGCGTTGGGCGCGACGTACGAGCCGGGATGGACGAGCAAGTGCACGCACTTGGTGTGCTGGGAGTTCGCGGGGTTTCGGTGGATTCGTTCACGGGCGCTCGGCACCGATCTCGTCAAGGTCGTCTCACACAAGTGGTTGCAGGACTGCGCGCGCGAGTGGAAGCGAGTGCCGGAGCCGCTCTTCTCCTCGTGCGGGAAGTTCGAGTTCGACGACCTCGCGGCGTCGCTCCCGGCCCGCTCGCCCGCGAAGAAGGCGAAGCCCGCCGCGGAGAAAGACTTCTTCTCGCGCGGAGCCGCGCCCGTCGCGCCCGCGGCGGACGGCGCGTTCGAGAGGAACTGCGCGAGCTTCAAGGACGCGAGCAAGTACGTGTGGATGTGATCGGCGGCTGGAGGAGGGAGAGGGGGGATCATGCGAAAACGTTTACGATGTAATGACGACGACGATGCGAAGCGAACGAATCTATTCTTCTCTCTTCGCGCTCGTGTCGTAACTGTCAGCAGCACTTTTCTCCCAGCCATCTCCACTGCGAAATCGAACCGACCCCGAACGGCGGCGAGGTTTTCGATGGCGGCGGCCCCCCTTCACTTCCGCGGCGCACGCACGGCGGGACGCGCGCGCCCGGGTCGGCGCTACCCGACACGCCGCTCGCGACATGATCGAAAGCTACTGCGACGCGTGCGGGGACATGTACCGCGTCGTCGTCGCGACCGGGGAGGCTGCGCTGGCGAAGGCGGTCGACGGGCTCGTGTGCCGATGCGGGAGCTGCGGGAAGGTGGAATCCGTGGAGACGGCGTACGGCGACGAGGCGGTTGAGCGCACGAGCGACTCGCGCGACTTCCTTCACAAGTTCGGGATCGAGCCGATGAACCCGGACGGGTCCAAGTTCGGCGCGGTGAAGGACGTCATCCGCGAGCGCGCGGTCGTGGACGAGAAGTGCCCCAAGTGCGACAACAAGGGGCTCAACTTTTACACGATGCAGCTGCGAAGCGTGGACGAGGGGCAGACCGTGTTCTACGAGTGTCCGAAGTGCGCGCACACGTTCTCGCAGAACAACTGACGCGCGACCGGCCGCTCGGCGTTAGGTAGAGATAGGTGAATAGATTATTTCAGTATAAACAGACGAACGCGCGCGCGTCGACCGTCGTCGCGCGGTGGCGGGGCGCGTCCGTTTTCAGTCCCCGTGTTGCGTCGGCGCGCGGCCGAGCCCCGACAGCCGCCTCGAGAACGCGCCGCCGACGAACGTCCGCCGCGAGTTCCCGCCCGGGCTGTCGATGAGACCGCTCTGCGAGCTACCGCCCGACCCGACGCTGCTCTGCCTCGCTCGCGGCAGCGACGCGAACGAGTTCTCCGCGAAGGCGCGCGTCGTCGCCGTCGACAGGGGCGACATTTTCGCGCCGCCGTTGCCTCCGGTCGTTTCTGCGTCGTTCGTTAAGACGTGGAACGCGGCGTTGCCCGCGAAGAATGACCCCGCGGGGCCTCTCAGGAGATCGTGTTTCTCCACGAGCGCTTTGAAACGGTTCCTCGTCGTCAGTTTCTCGTGCGACTTCGCCTCCGCGTTTTTGCCTTCGCCGGCGCGGCAGCCGATCGCGCTCGTCGCGCCGCCGCCGCCGCCGCCGCCGTCGAGCTCGCTCTCGAGCACGGCCTGGTAGTGAATCCTGTTCCCGACCATGTGCCCGACCAGCGCGGCGGTCTCCGGGAACAGCTTCACGAACGACGCGTACAGCGGCGCGACGATGAACTCGATGAAGTTTATCTGCGAAGACGCCGCGTTCGTGGAGCTCGAGTCCATCATCGGCGAAATCGGCACCCCGCGCGCGCGCTCCATGTCGCCCTGGTTGAAGAACTCGCCTAAGACCCTGTGCGCCCACTTCTCGTACGTCTTGAACGGCTTCACCGCGTTCGAGATGTCCGCCGCGTGCAGGATGACGTTTAGGATGAACTGCCGGTCGTCCGGCTTGTCGTAGATGCAGTCGACCATCACGCCGCGGTTCACGCGACGCGTGTTGGCTTTAATTCCCGCGCTGTGAATCTCGTAGAACACCTCCATCTGCGACACCATCTTGAAGTGGTGACTCATGTCCGTGTGTAACACCGTCGCGATGATGATCTTCCGGACTTCGCGGTACAGCGGGTCGTCCAGCGCGGCGAACACGTTCGCGACGTCCTCCTCGGGAGGGTCGCTATCCGCGTCCTCGTGGACGGCGTTCATCGACACGACACTTCGCGTGCGTATCCTCGCCGCCGCCATCGCTGCCGCGCCTTTGACGTCGCCGTTCGCGCTTTTCACTCCGCGCGTCTGTCGCGTGTGGATGATCGAGTACAAACACGCGATGTGCGAATTCTCCAAGACGCTGTTGTCGTTGTACACCGTCGCGAGCGTGTCTTTCGCGTTTACTAAAAACGCGTTCGAGACCCCGGGGTGGTCGAGATCGTGCGACAGCGCGGCGATCATGAGCGCGAACTTCTCGACTTGCGTGATGTGTGTTCGCAGTTCCGTGATGACGATGAAACGATACACTGTGTGCGTGACGTCCACGGCGTGCTGCCAGTTGTGATACGGGTTCGCGCGGTACCCGCCTTCAACGCGCACGAGGAAATTCCAAATCGTATTGCAGTCGCAGAACCCCTCCGTGGACGCTTGCTCCGCGTTCAAGCTCGCTTTCGGCGCCGGGCGCGCGTCGTCCGAGGAGCGAAGAAGCCCGAGCGCGCCGAACATGAGGAGCACGTACGCGCGCGTCTCCTCGGAGGACAGCGAGAGGACGTCGAAATCCCACGTGTTGATGAGCGTGTGATCGAGCCCGGGAGGCAACGGGATGTCGCACGCCGCCGCCGCGGACGCGGCCGCGTTCGCGGCCATCATCCGCGTCCTCGACCGCTTCCGCGCCTGTCGCAGTTGAAGCTCCGGTCCCGCGCGTAGAGGGAACGGCGACGTCGCGCTGAACTCGTCGTCGTCCGACCGCGCGTCGTCGCCGGCGTCGCCGCTGTCGACGCTAAACTTGCGCTCGCGTTCCTTCCCGCCGCCGCCGGTGCCGGTGCTCGGCGAGTCCGGCGCGCTCTTGTACGCCGCGCCGAGGCCGACGACGACGGTCGGCGCGTCGCCGTCGTTCGCGACGGCGCCATTGTCGCCAGACGGCTCCCCGGCGGCGGCGGCGGCGCTGCCGCCGCCGCCGCCGCCGCCTCCGCCGCCGTAATTCGCGTTCAACCACGCCCTGGTCTTCTCGTCCACGTTCGCGTCGTTGACGTACTCGTTAAACATGTGCCCGCCTTGCGCGCCAGACCCGGCGACGTGTTTGACGAGACGCGTGAGCTTCTCGATCGACGCCTCCATCGCGTGCATGCCGCCGTCGTCGTCGTCGTCGCCGTCGTCGCCGCCGCCGTCCATTTTCCCGCGAAACGCCCCGGTGATCTTATCCATGTTCTTCTTCATGTTCTCGAATATCCGATCCAACGGCACGATGACCTGCCGGCTCGTCACCCGCGCCAGCAGCGCGGAGATCAACACGAGCTCGGCGACGACGAACATCACCATCCCCATGTTCATGAGCGCCGTCCACTGATTCACCGGAGCGATGTTCAGCTCCATCGCGACGCACTCGCCGTGCCCCGCGTCCGCAGCCTTCGACCACGTCTCGTCGCACGCGCCCGCGGTGATCTCGAGCCTGTCCGTGCTTCTGCGCGAGCGCGAGAAGGAGTCGCTGAAGTCCCAGGTTCGGTTCCCGAGCGCGAGCGCGACGGGCTTGCGTTCGCCGACTTGGAAAAAATCAAAGAATTCCGCGCCGATGGCGTCGCCGTGCGTCTCGGTCAACGCCGCGCCGCCGCCGTCGACCGCGCTGACCGCTTTCAACGACGCGAAGTACGCGGACGGGATCGTGTACGAGTCGTCCCACGTCAGCATCGGCGCGGCGAATATCGTCAGTATGACGAGGATGGCGACGATTTTGGACATGCTCTCACGGAGGTTCCGCGCGATGTTCCCGGTGCCCGTGGACGACGCGACGCCGGATTTTTTTTTCTTCGCGCTCGTCCCGTCGCCTCTTCCGCTCTTCCGCTCTTTCGTGTCCCCGCCTCCTCCGCCGCCGCCCGCGCACGTCCTGCACAACCTAAACACGGGAAACATCCGCGCGACGCGCGCGAGCGACTGCACGCGCGCGCCCACCCGCGCCGCGCGCGCGACGCGAAACGTGGACAGAATCGACACGTCGTGCGGCCCCACGGAAGACGCGCCGTCCGGCGGGAGCCACCCCCGCGAGAGCCACTCCACGTCCGCGACGATCGCCGCGGTGCCGATGAGGTCCATCCAGAAGAAGAAGCTCCACGCGTACGCGTCGCGGCACAGCGAGTTGGCGGCGAGCTCGAGGACGAACAGCAGCAGCGTCACGCACAGCGTCACGGCGACCCAAAAGTCGACGCGGTCCGGCGCCGACGCGTACGCGACCGCGTCCACGAGAAACAGCGCGCACGTCAGCGCGAGGAGGAGGACGCACTGCGACGGGATCGAGTCCAGGGCGCGGACGACGCGCGCGCGGATCGCGCGCGGGACGAGCGTCTTCTTCGTCCTCGCGCCTCGCCGCGCGTCGTCGTCGTCGTCGTCGCCGTCGTCGTCGTCGTCGCGGTGGACCCAACCGTCGTCGTCTCCCTGGGAGCCCGAGAACGCCGCGCCGAGCGATCGCTCGGACGCGCTCGGGAACCGCCCGCGGCGGTCGTCGTCGGAGACGCGCGAGGGCGGCTTCGCGAGCGGCGGCGCGCGACTCGACAATCGCGCGTCGCTCGCGCGCAGGACGTCCGACGGTCGTACCCCGGGTCCGGGCGGGAGCGTCGGCGTCCGGAGCCCGGAGCCGGGGACGACGGTCACGACGAGCGTTGGCGTTTCCCCATTGGCGTCGTCGTCGCGATCGCGCGCGCGCGGGGGCGACATCGCGGCCGCGACGCGCGCCGCGCGCGTCGGTCGACGCGGGGGTATCGCGCGCGCGAGGAGAGAAGAGAGCGACGAGAGCGCGTCGCGCGATGGAGACGGCGCGCGAGGCGTGCCGCGCGCGTCGCGGAGTGGACGCGCGCGCGGACGGGCCGCGCGACGTTTCGTTTTTCGTCGGACGACGCGAAACGTCCTGATGAGCCTAATTTAGATTAGAAGACGTCTCTCCTCGCTCACGGATACTTCGGCAAGATGTCGAGCGCGACCTTCTGCAGCCCGGGGTACTCCTCGCACGTGTACACGATGTCGTACGTGTCCGTGTCGCGACGTCGCCTGAGCACCTGCCACGGCCCCGGATACGCTCGGAACAGCACCGCGGGGTTGCTCCCTTTGTAGTTGTGCACGAAATACACGCCCTCGAACTCCCTCGCGAACCCCCGCAAAGGCTTCATCTCCCCGACGTTCCAGAACGACGGGTAGTACTCGCTCCTCGTGCGCTCGAGCTCGCCGTTGCACATCACGATCGGCCGCGCCGGGCCGGCGCGGGCCAACTCGCCCTCGCGGAGTTCTCGCGTGCACACGAGCTCGCTCACGTTGGTGCACGGATACGCGACGACGAACGCGGTGTCGCTCTCCGGCACGCGCATCGCGACCGTCTTCCGCGTGCCCAGCATCTTATCCAACCCGGACACGGACAAGAAGTCCGGCTGCTCGAGGTAATCGATCGGCCCGGGGAACGACGCGAACTGCGGCTTCGTCTGCGAGTTTTCCGGCGGCCGCACGCCGTCGGGCGAAGGCGCCGCGCCCGTGAGCGCGAGCGAGCGTTCGATCGGATCCGGGAAGAACACCCGCGTCGTCTTCGCGGTGCCGTTTCTCTCGAACTGCGAGCATATCCCTCGCAAGTGCGCGACCGTGAGGTTGTTCTCCACGTTTCCCTCGACGTCCCCGGGCGCGGTGTCGAGGCCGCCGCTCGGGAACTGAATCTCCAAGAGCTCGACGCCGTCGTCCAGCGCCGCCTGGAGCGACGCCTGCGCTTGGCGTATCAGCTGCGCGTAGTCTTTCGGGAACGGCTCGAGCTTCTGCGACGACGACGACGACGACGTCTTCTTCCCTGCGGGTTTCTTCTTCGCGCCGCCGCTTCCCCCCGAGGAGGCCTTCTTCGTCGTCGTCTTCTTGTCGCCGTCGAACAGCCCGCCGAAGAGGTTGGCGCGCACGTCCCGGCATCTCGTCGACGACGGGCGCGACGAGGACGACGCGCGACGACGCGCGACGGACGGCGTCCGCGCGGGCGCGGCGGTCGAAGCGACCGCGGCGAGCGTCATGGAGGAGTGCCGGGAGGAGTGCCGGGGACGCCGAAGGCGATCGCGATGCGATGACAGGTGGCACGTGGCGTGGCAGTGACTACAGAAATCCATCTGATGTCTCCATCATCAGACGTCGCCGATACCAGTGTCGGTTTCTCCTCCTGCTGCAGCTCATCATGCGCTGGTCGAACGGAAACCTAAAGAGCGCGCGCGCGTCACTTCGCGCGGAGCACCGAGCGCGCGCGGCGTCGTCGCACGACTCGATCGTCGTCGAAAACGCGTGACTCGCCGTCATCATGGTGCGCGCGCGATCCCCCGCGTCGTCGCGCCCCACCCCGCGCGCGCGATCTCGCGCGCGCGCCGTCCATTTCGTTTCTCCGCGCTCGCCTCGCGCGACCCGCGCCCCCTCGTCTCTCGTCGTCATCATCCGACGCCGCGATCCCCCCCCGTCCCGCGCGATGCGATTTAAAAAAAACCACGATCGCCCGCGCAGGTCGTCCTCGCCGCGTCCGTCGTGACCAAGGGCGGCAAGGCGCTCGTCTCGAGGCAGTTCGTCCCGATGACGCGCATCCGCATCGAGGGCCTCCTCGCCGCGTTTCCGAAGCTCGTCGGATCCGGGAAGCAGCACACGTACGTGGAGACGGAGAACGTCCGGTACGTGTACCAGCCGATCGACCAAGGGAACATGTACCTCCTGCTCGTCACGAACAAGGCGTCGAACATCCTGGAAGATCTCGACACCCTGCGCGTGCTGTCGAAGGTTCTCCCCGAGTACACGCAGATGCAGACGGACGAGGAGGGCGTGAGCCGAGCGGCGTTCGACCTGATCTTCGCGTTCGACGAGGTCATCTCGCTGGGGCACAAGGAGAACGTCACGATCTCGCAGGTGCGGACGTTCACGGAGATGGAGTCGCACGAAGAGAAGCTGCACAAGATGATCATCCAGAGCAAGATCAACGACACGAAGGACGTGATGAAGAGGAAGGCGATGGAGATCGACAAGCACAAGATCGAATCCATGCCCGGCGGCGGAGGGCGCTCGCACCGCGGCATGGGCGGCGGAGGGTACGGCGGCAGCGGCGTGGGAGGGTACCACGACGACATGGGCGGCGGAAGAGGTGGCATGGGTGGAGGCGGGTTCGGGAGCAGCGGCAGCTTTGGGGATCTGGACGTGGGCGGCGGCGGCGGCGGCGGGATGGGGGCCATGGGCGGGAGCTCCCGCGGCGCGGCGGCGCCGTCCGTGCCGTCCAAGTCCGGCCCGTCGCGCGGGCTCGTCCTCGGCGGGAAGCAGAAGCAAAACAAGTTCCTGGAGAACCTCCGCGCGGAGGGCGAGGCGGTGGAGTTGGACTCCAGGGCGGCGGCGGGGGCGCCGCGCGCCGGGGTGCCCGCCGTCGCGCGCGAGGGCGTCTCGCTTCAGATCGAAGAGAAGCTCTCCGTCGTGTTAAAGAAAGACGGCGGCCTCGAGTCCATGGAGCTCCAGGGCACGATGATGCTCGAAGTGTCCGGCGGCGAGGAGGACGCGTTCATCCGCGTCGCGATCAACACGGGCGTCAACGAGGGGTTCCAGTTCAAGACGCACCCGAACATCGACAAGAACCTGCACGCGTCGGAGAACGTGTTGGGTCTGAAGGACCCGAATCGTCCGTTCCCGATGGGCTCGCCGCTCGGGATCTTGAAGTGGCGGTTTCAGACCACGGACGAGAGCAAAGTCCCGCTGTCGATCAACTGCTGGCCGTCCGTCAGCGGCGGGGACTCGTTCGTCTCGATCGAGTACGAAGCCGCGAGCGCGTTCGACTTACACAACGTCGTGATCGCGATCCCCCTCCCCGCGCTGCGCGAGCCCCCGACCGTGAACCAGATCGACGGCGATCACCGGTACGATTCGCGCAGGCACGTGCTGTACTGGGACATCACGCTGATCGACGAGTCGAACAGGAACGGCAGCATGGAGTTTGTCGTCCCGGCGACGGAGAGCGAGGCGTTTTTCCCGATCTCAGTCGACTTCACGTCGAAGGACACGCTGTGCGACGTGAAGGTGGACCAGGTGACGCGGACGACGGACGGCGGCGCCGTTAAGTTTTTCGGCGAGTCCGCGATCGTGTGCGAGAGCTACCAGGTCGTGTGAGCTTGATGAAACATATCCATACTACACCACGAGCCCCGATTCGTTCTTCCGTCCGCTACGCGTTCTTTTTCCGCCGCTTCGACGAGACGCAGTGCTTCCGTCTCGCAGCGTCTATTAACTCGAGCTCGCCCTCGCGAAGCACCATCGCGGCCTCCAGACCGACGACGCCTCCCCCCGCCGGCGGCGCGGCCGTCGCCGCCGCCGCCCCGTCCCCCTTCTCCGCGCGCGGGTACAAACCCTCGCGCGCGTCGAGAACGCTCGCCAACGCCGTCGCCGTCGCGCCCTCGTCCTCGTCCTCGTCCTCGTCCTCGCCGCGCCGCGCCTTCCCCACGCGCTCGCACAACGCTAACAACCCCGGCTCCACCTCCACGCCGCCGTCCTCCCCGCGCGCGATCTCGAAGTACGCGTCCGCGTCGCCGTCTTCGAACCCGTCCATCCCGAGCGCCGCGACCGCGTCCGCGACGGCGTCCGCGCCGAGGGCGTCGCGCGCGAGCGCGAGGTCGACGGCGATCGTCGCGTGCGCGTTGCCGCGCTCGCAGAACCCGTACTTGTGCAGCAACGACGCGTTGTTCTGCTGGCCGAACGTGTTGAACAGCTCGTCGCCTTTGGAGACCGCCTTGTGGGTGTGGATGACGAGCGCGCCCTGAGGGGTCGTCAGCGGGGGCGGCGGCGCGGCGGCGTCGTCGTCCTCTTCCTCGTCGTCCTCTTCCTCGTCTTCCTCCTCCTCCTCTTCCTCCTCCTCGTCTTCTTCCTCCTCTTCGTCCGCGCCCAAGACGCGAACGGTCTCGTCGTCCGTTCGATGGTTGAACATGTCCGCCCACGGCACGAGCGCCTCGCCGCACTCCTCGCCGATGTAAAACGCCCTCGACGCGCTCAGGGACGCGGCTTCGAGGTACCTCTCGAACGTCAGCTCCTCTCTGCGAAACTTCTCGGGATGCGCGACGCACAGGCCGTTGACGACCTCCTCGTCGTAGTCCGCTCGCAGGTTCTCCGCGTCCTCGCGCACGTGCGTCGCGAGGTCCGTCCCCTTCAGCGCTTCCAGCCGTGCCTCCGTCCAGAACATCGGCAGCGTGCGCTCGCCGCGGGACGGGAGGACGGCGAAGTAGTCGCGCCATCGGCTCTCGCTTCCGAGCGCGCGCTCGACCATGACAGCGACGTTCAGCGCTAAGCCGCCGCCAAGGCGCGCGTCTCTCAGCTCTTTCGCGACCGAGCACGTCCTCGCGCTGAGGCACGCCTTCTTCGGGATCGCGGAGACGATCTCGACGTCCGCGGGGAGGTCATCGCGCGCGTGCACCGCGTAGTGGCATCGGATCGACTCGGACGAGTCCCCGCCGGAGCGGTCGACGAAGACGCGGATCTCGAGCGCGTCGCGGTCGTGCACGACGCCCTCGGCGTCGCACCAGGACAGAAAACGCGTGAGGGCGTCTTTTCCGGCGGCGGCGATCGCGTCGGGGGACGCCATCGCGCGCGTCGCGCTGTGCGGCGGAGGGCGCCGCGACGGTTATAAATCGACAATGATCGAGGCAGCACTTTTCCGCGATCAGTGCTGCACTGGAAAACTTTGTGGCGGCTTATCCACCGCGCGCGCTCACTCCATCCCGGCGCACGCCCTCGACCGACTCGCAGACCCGCCGTCATGCCTTTCATCTTCGACACGCTTAACGGCCTCTTCATCCTCTCCGCCTTGGTGTTCGCGGGCGGCATGGCGAAAGCGTCGAGGGACCCAGAGCTGATGAAGAACACGGTGCACGGGCGTCGCATGGCGAAAAAAGCTGAGCAGGTATCCGTCGACTCCCCGTCCGCTCGAGCGCGCTCGCCGCGGTCCGCGTCGCGCGCGGCGCGACGCGCGGCGAACGAGCGGCGCGATCGCACCCCGCGCGTCGCCTCGTCGCGCGTCGGATCGTCCCCGCGAGTTTCGTCCCGCCCGTCCCCGCGCCGCGACGCCCTTCATCTCATCATCCTTCGTTCTCCGACTGACGCGGACGCAATTCGCTCGAACTCGATTCTTCGCAGGAGGCTGTCAAGAAGGCGGAGGAGGAGGCGGCGAAGAAGAAGGGCAAGAAAGGGCGCAAGTGAGCGAGACGAACGGACCGCGAGTTGAGTTCGAGTCGATGAAACTATTCCACGGTAGGCGCGCGGGTTGTAATACGCATCCACGCGCTCATAGGCAAATAGCCATACGACCGGGGATTGCGCTGGACGCGTTCGCTTCGTGTCCAATTGACAAAACGCTCGCGTTCGGTTACACCCACTCTCTCTCTCCGCCCCCTCACATGGTCAGATCCATGATCGCAGAAACGATATCCCCGTCGTTCGACTTGAGCGCGTTGACCGCCTTGCCGCGAGACACGCCAGCCTGGGTCATCACGAGCTCGATGTCCTTGGGCTCCACGCCCGTCTCGTCGATCTCGCCTTCGTCCTCCTCCTCGATCGTCGCCGCGGACGCGGGCTCCAAAGAGGGCATGTCCGCGCTCTTGAACTGCTCCGCGGCCGCAGCCTGGGATGCCGCGCTGAGGTCCTCGATCTTCGCCTCGCCGAAGATGACGTGCGTGTCGCTGTTCGGGGACTTGAACACGTCCGGCTTCGAGACGACGAACAGGATGTTCTTGGACTTTTTGATCGTCACGCGCATGACGCCGGGGACAGGCTTCATCCCGAGCTTCAGCATCGCTTTGCGGCTCTTCTTCTCGCTGCGGCTCTGCTTGGGCTTGCCGTCTGTCGTGGTGGTCGGGAGATGGGGGCGGCCGGGCGGGGAGGGGGGGAGGGGAGGTCAGTCGTCGTCGCGCGCGGGCGGACGCGAGGCGAGCGCGACGAAGACGAAGCATCCGCGGAGGGCTGGGCGGGCGCGGCAAGGCGACGCCTCCGTCGTCGTCGAGACGCGACGCCGACCGCGCGCGTCGCGGAGGACGCGCGCGGACGCGAGACGCCGCGGGCGTTCGCGCGGCGTTCGCGCGCCGTCGCGCGAACGAGCGCGCGACGACCCCAGACCCTCGCGTGGTGGTCGGGGGCGAGATTTGTGTGGGCGCGCGGACGCGCGCGCGAGGGTCTCGCGGGCGGCGGGAGAAACGCACCCTCTCCCTCTTCCTCGTCGTCGTCGTCCTCCTCGTCGTCGGAGACGTCGTCGTCCTCGACGTCCTGCGCGCGCGAGAGATGCGGGGGTGGGGGGAGGGCGAGGAGGTCAGCTACCGAGCGGAGGGTGACGGTGGAAAAACAAACCCTAACGAGCGAAACATTCCGGAAAACCGGAAGTCGACGGCGCTCCGCGACGCGAGACGACGCGCGGGGTGGCGCGCACCTCGACGGTGGGCTCGTGCTCCTTGGTAGCGGCCATTATGTTCAAGTCGATGAGTGCGTGGCTCGTTCGACGCGCGGCGTAAAGGGCGATGCGCGGCGATCGATTTTTGTTTATGACGGCATCAGCGCTCGCGCTGAGGCGGATTTTTTATCGGTCAAAGTTGAAAGGACTGAAACCGAAACTTGAAACCGGCTTCATCGGCGAATGACAACGACGAGAAAACCTGAGGTGCGTTCTATACAAAAGTTTTTCACCCAGAGATCGGTTTCAACACTTGATCGCGTCTCCTTTCAACTGCCCGATGAACATTTTTTGTATAGAACGCGCCTGAGAAACGGCCAGGCTCGAGCGACGACCATCATCACTTCGCTCGCCGCGCCGGGCGAGCGGGTGGATGACGACGAGGAGCGTCGGCGTCAAGGTCGCCGCGACCGCCGGGCTCCTCGTCCTGCTCGCGTCCGCGCGCCGCCTCTCCGCGCCCTCGATGGGGCTCAGCGCGCGCGTCCACGACGACAGCGGACGACGGCGGAGCGCGTCCGCGTCCTCAAACGCGCATCTGGACGCCTCCTCCTCCTCCTCCGCCGCCTACGTCGCGTCGTCCTCGGCCGCGCCGGGCGGGGGCACGCGCACGTCGTTCTCGACGCGCGGGACCGCGCTGTCGAACCGCGACGTGATATCCCTCTGGCGCGGCGCGGCTCCCTCCGCCGAGACGTTCCGCGAGACGTTCCTGAGCTCGCTGCGCGCGTCGCCGCACGACGCGTTCTACTGGGAGACGCCGCCGCTGACGCGACGCGCGCTCGAGCGCGAGTACGAGCACGTCGTGACGCGCGCGCCGTCGCTCGTCGGCGCGAGCCCGGAGCCGGAGACGTTCGCGGAGCACCTCGCGAGCGCGGAGGCGGAGGCGAGAGGGGGCGTCGCGGTGTATCGAAATCTTGGCGGCGACGCGACGCTCGTCGCGCCGACGCCGTGGAGCGACCCGCCGTCGCGCTCCCCGGGCGCGCACCTCGCGGCGTTCGTCCGCGCCGCGCCCGCCGCGCGCGCGCACGCGCTCCTCGTCGCGCTCGGGGAGACGCTCGACGCGCGCCTCGGGGTCGGGGACGGGGTCGGGGGGGTCGACGACGCGGACGACGACGACGACGACCCGGTGTGGGTGTCCACGAACGGCGGCGGCGTGGCGTGGACGCACGTGCGGTTGGACGCGGCGCCGAAGTATTACGTCCACGCGCCGTATCGAGAGAGACCGCGGTGACGTCCGCGACAGCCGCGCGACGACGCGGCGAGTCGTGAACGCGGTGAGGTGTGTCTAGGTAGCGTAGTAATACAAAATGGTAGATCCTATCCTATATCGTGTCGGTCGCGGTCGCCTCTCACGCGGCTTCCTTGTTCAGCGCCCTGTGCCGAGCGACGAACAGACACGACGTCATCATCCCCGCGCACATCGCCAGGAACCCCGGCTCGCTCGAGCTCCCCGCGAACGCGAGGCACGCGATCACGAGCGCGTTCAGCGGAACCCGAAACACGCTCGTCATCGTCGCTCGGAGGCGGTTCGGGACGAGCTCTGCGCGCAGCACCGCGATGGCGGGCCAGTACATCCCCAAGCCAAACTCGAAGCCGCAGAAGCAGAGCAGAGTGATCCAGTACCCGTGAAACGCGATCGGCGTCGCGAACGCGATCAGGGACCCGAGGAAGACGGCCCTCAGCGTCGTCCCCGCGGGGACGCGCTCCCCGAACGCGGTGTACGCTTGCGACCCCGCCATCTTGCACGCCATGAACAGCGAAAACACGACGCCGTGAGGCACCGCGCGGTCGCCGCCGCGGCGTTCGAGCGCGGGCGTCCACACGAACACGAACACGTGCAGGGACGCTTCGTACAGCGCGTTGATCACCCCGAGCGAGAGGAGTTCCGGCTCGTTGAATACCGCGGACACCGCGCGCATGACGCCGGCGCCCGTCTCGCTCGGGGCGGCGGCGGCGGCCGCCGCCGCCGCCGCCGCCGCGCGGGGCATCCCCGACTCCGCCGCGTCCGCGTCGTCGTCGCGGTTCCACCGCGAGCCGCGCGCCGGGATCGGCCCTCCGACCGGCGACGACGGAATGATGTCGATCAAATCGCCGCTCCCGCCCGCCGCGTCCAACGCGCCGTCGCCGCCGATCCCCTTCCCCATCCCCGCCCCGCCGCCGCCGCCGCCGCCGGTCGCGGGAGGCGACGGGTCCCGCCACCACCGAAACGCCGCGAACGCGCACGCGAACAGCGCGACCGCGCCGACGTCGAAAGCGGGACTGTACGCGTTCGTGTACATCGCGCCCGCGCCCGCGCCCGCTCCCGCCGCCGCCGTCGCCGTCGCCGTCGCCGTCGCCGTCGCCGT
>Ga0181560_10000319_pt1 | contig 42694 bp, 44 predicted proteins | sample 011ome_20_FD_133751 | JGI IMG/M metagenome (GOLD analysis project Ga0181560, IMG submission 133751) | Coastal salt marsh microbial communities from the Groves Creek Marsh, Skidaway Island, Georgia - 011509CT metaG (megahit assembly) | ecosystem: Environmental > Aquatic > Marine > Intertidal... | reverse complement strand
CTCAAACCAAATATTAGTGCCTGTCCGATGGACCTGACTTCCAAACGGGCTAGCCCGTTCTCCAGTCAGATCCACCGGACAAGCTGGTTGTCGCTACCGGCCAAGGTGGTTGTCGCTGAACAGCGGAGAAACGCATGACGTTAGAACATAAATTTTGCCAATTGGGCGGTGACCTTGTCGTGGTGGATGGATCGACGATTGAGGGCTATGCCTCGCTGTTTGGCAAGTCCGATCAGGGTGGGGATACGGTTGAGAAGGGCGCGTATGCTGCATCGTTGAGAACGTCTGCGGCCAAGCGTGCCTCGATCAAGATGCTGTGGCAGCACGACCCGACCGAGCCGATTGGGGTTTGGGATGAGGTTCGTGAGGATGCGCGTGGCCTTTGGGTCAAGGGTCGCATTTTGACGGAAGTGACACGGGGCCGAGAGGCGGCGGCATTGATCGGGGCAGGTGCCATTGATGGTCTCTCGATTGGATATCGCACCGTCAAATCCCGCAAGGATGGCAAGGGCGGACGCCTTTTGTCTGAGTTGGAACTTTGGGAGGTGTCTTTGGTCACTTTTCCGATGCTTCCTGATGCGCGTGTGGGGGCGAAGGGTGATGATCCCGCAGCCCAGACATTGCGTGAGATGGCCGCTGTGTTTGACGACGCGCGCCGCACCATGGCGCGGGACTAACCGCCTCATACCACCATTGAGAGGACCGATTGATGAGCAAATCCGAGATGAATTCTCGGGACGGGGAAGATGTGTCTCCGGCCCATGAACTCAAAACCGCAATTTCAGGTTTCATGAGTGATTTCAAAGACTTTTCCCACGGCATTAATGCCAAACTTCAAAAACAGGATGACCGGATGAACAAGCTGGACCGTAAGACAATGATGACAAACCGCCCTGCATTGGCGGCCTCTGCGCACCAAGATGCGCCGCACCAGAAGGCCTTTGCAGCCTATTTGCGCTCGGGTGATGATGACGGGCTGCGTGGTCTTGAGCTCGAAGGTAAGGCGCTTGGCACGTCTGTTGCCGCTGACGGCGGCTACCTTGTGGACCCGCAGACTGCCGATACGATCAAGGGCACACTGTCCTCGACAGCCTCGATCCGAGCGATTGCCAATGTGGCGAATGTGGATGCGACGTCGTTTGACGTGCTGGTGGATCACACCGAAATGGGCGCTGGCTGGGCGACGGAAACCGGCGGTGTCACAGAGACAGCAACGCCGCAGATTGATCGTATTTCGATCCCGCTGCATGAGCTTTCTGCGCTGCCAAAAGCGTCCCAACGTTTGCTTGACGACTCTGCGTTCGACATTGAAGGCTGGCTTGCGGGTCGTATTGCCGACAAGTTTGCCCGCTCTGAGGCTTCTGCCTTTGTGAACGGCGACGGTATTGATAAGCCGAAGGGTCTGCTGACCTATCCGACTGTCGACAATGACGTTTGGGCTTGGGGCAATCTTGGCTATGCGGTTACGGGCGTTGACGGCGGTATCTCGGATGGCGATGCGATTGTTGATCTCGTCTATGCGCTGGGTGCGGAATACCGTGCGAATGCGACGTTTGTGATGAACTCCAAGACGGCGGGCACGATCCGCAAGCTGAAGGACAATGACGGTCGTTTCTTGTGGTCTGACGGTCTGGCCGCGGGCGAGCCTGCGCGTTTGATGGGGTATCCTGTGCTGATTGCCGAAGACATGCCTGATATTGCTTCTGATGCGATGGCGATAGCTTTTGGTGACTTTGGCACGGGCTATAACGTGGCCGAGCGTCCTGACCTGCGCGTGCTGCGCGATCCGTTCTCTGCTAAGCCGCATGTGCTGTTCTATGCAACCAAGCGCGTGGGCGGTGCGGTCAGCGACTTTGCTGCGATCAAGCTGTTGAAGTTCGCGACCGCCTAAGGGTCGTGAAGGGGCGCTGTTCCATGGGGATAGCGCCTATCCCGGACGCGTGCGGTTTATGCGCGTTGTCTAGCTGCTCCTTCCGATCGAGCAATGCGCAGTGCGCGTCCGGTTTTTGGGTCACAGGACCTTTCACACACGTATTCTGGAGTGTTCCATGATGTTAGTCGAAGAGACCACCGTGCCGCTGTCGGCCCTTCCGGTCGCCACATTCAAAGACCATATGCGCATGGGTTCGGGCTTCTCGGACGATGGGGTGCAGGATGGCGTTTTAGAGGGGTTCTTGCGTGCCGCTGTTGCCGCGATTGAGGCCCGCACTGGGAAGATTACGATTTCGCGCACCTTTAGCCTATCGCTGACTGCATGGCGCGACATGGCATCACAACCGCTGCCGTTGGCGCCAGTATCGGCGATTATCGAGCTTGCGATTTTGGATCGTCACGGGATGGAAGCGACGGTTGATAGTGCCGCTTACCGATTGATTGAGGATATGCACCGGCCGCATTTGGCGGCGAATGGCGCGAGCCTGCCGCGTATCCCGCAAGGTGGTGTTGCGCGTATTCAAATGAGCGCGGGGTTTGGCCTCGATTGGAAGGATTTACCTGCGGATTTGGCCCAAGCAATTTTGATGCTGGCCGCGCATTACTACGAGTTCCGGTTTGACAGTTTCGAAGCGGGGCGGTCGATGCCTTACGGAGTGTCCTCACTGATCGAACGGTATCGCAATATTCGCCTTTTCTCTGGTGGCCGCTCATGAAGCGCCCACAGCTGAACCGTCATTTGTTCCTCGAAGAGTTGACCCAATCCCCTGACGGATCGGGTGGCTATTTGAAAAACTGGTCTGTGTTGGGCGCGCATTGGGCGGAGATCAAGGCTGGCACAGGCCGCGAGATGGCCGCTCCAAGCACAGCGATTAGTCGCGTAACCTACAAGATTACTGTGCGCGCGGCCCCGATGGCGTCGGACGCTCGACCCAAGGCCGGACAAAGGTTTCGCGGGCAGGGGCGGCTCTACACGATCAATGCGGTTGCCGAAGTCGGGCCCGAGGGCCGCTACCTGACATGTCAGGCAATTGAGGAGAATGTCACATGAGTTATGGAGTTGCTGCGGCGCTACAAGCGGCGGTTTATGCGCAATTGACCAATGATGGGACACTCGCTGCGATTGTTGGCACGGATATTTTTGACGCCTTGCCGTCGGGAACATTGCCGTCACTTTATGTGGCCCTTGGACCAGAGGTCGTGAAGGATCAATCCGACAAGACGGGCGCTGGCGCGCTACATGAGCTGATAGTCTCAGTCGTTACGGACGTTGCGGGGTTTGCACAGGCCAAGGCGGCAGCGGCAGCTGTTTCAGATGCGATGGTGGACGCCGATTTGACGCTGACCCGTGGGCAGCTTGTGTCGCTCAATTTCTACAAGGCCACTGCGGCGCGTGTTGGCACAGGTGACATTCGCCAGATCAACCTCGTGTTTCGCGCCCGCGTTGCGGACGAATAATCAACCCAAACTTTCAAACCTCAAGGAGTACTGGCAATGGTAGCCCAGAACGGAAAAGACCTCTTGGTCAAAATTGATATGACGGGCGATGGCCTATTTGAAACTGTTGCGGGCTTGCGTGCGACGCGCATTAGCCTGAACACGGAAACTGTCGATGTAACCTCGCTAGAGAGCACGGGCGGTTGGCGTCAGTTGCTGTCGGGTGGCGGCGTGAAGACTGCGGCGATCTCGGGCTCTGGCGTGTTCAAGGACGAGACCACGGACGAGCGCGCACGTCAGATCTTCTTTGAAGGCCTGACCCCTGACTTTCAAGTGATCATCCCCGACTTCGGCACGATGGAAGGCCCATTTCAGATTTCGTCGATCGAGTATGCGGGGTCTCATAATGGGGAGGCGACGTATGAGTTATCGCTGGCCTCTGCGGGTGAGTTAACGTTCACGGCGGCGCTGTAGAATGGCAAATCCGCTGGCAGGAGAGGTCGATATCGTGATGGATGGCGTCTCGCATCGCTGCAAGTTGACGCTTGGAGCGATGGCCGAGATGGAAGCCACGATGGGCTCTGAGAGCATGGTCGACTTGGTCGCGCGATTTGAAGCGGGCAAGTTTTCGAGCCGCGATGTCATGGCTTTGGTTGTGGCAGGGCTACGCGGCGGTGGCTGGGCGGGAACCGCGGCGGATTTGTTGAAGGCCGATATCGAAGGTGGTGCAATCGGGGCGGCGAAGGCGGCGGCATTATTGTTGGTCCGCGCCTTTACGCCGCCCAAGTGAGCCGCGCATGGATTGGCCGAATTTACTACGGGCAGGGTTGCGTGGATTGCACCTGCGCCCTGCAGATTTCTGGGCACTGACGCCTGCGGAGCTGCAAATCATGTTGGGCCTTGAGGCGCAATTATTGCCGATGGGGCGCTCGCGGCTCGCAGAGCTTGAGCAAGCATATCCCGATACCCAAGGAGGGTGAAAATGAGTGGATTTGATCAAATTGATGCACTGGATAGCGAAGTTAATGCATTAGAGCGCATGTTGGGCGATGCAACTGCGATGACGGCGGCGTTTGATAGCCAGCTGCGCGATATTCAAGGCACGCTAAACGAGACGACCCGCGACTTGGGCAATCTAGAGCGTGGTTTTTCAGGCGGTTTGCGCCGGGCGTTTGATGGTTTGGTTTTTGACGGTCTAAAGCTGTCGGATGCCCTGAGTGTTGTCGCGAAGGCCATGGTTGATACCGCCTATTCGGCGGCGATCAATCCTGTGATGGGACATTTAGGCGGTTTGCTGGCGGATGGCGTGAATAGCGCCGTCTCAAGCCTGATGCCGTTCGAGAATGGCGCGCCGTTTTCGCAAGGCCGCGTCATGCCATTTGCCAAGGGTGGTGTGTTGAGTGGGCCTACGACGTTCCCGATGGCAGGTGGCACGGGGCTGATGGGCGAGGCGGGGCCCGAGGCGATTATGCCGTTGTCGCGGGGTGCCGATGGCAAGCTCGGGGTGAGGGCGCAGTCGGGCAATGCGGTCAACGTCACAATGAACATTTCCACACCAGACGTGCAGGGTTTCCAACGCAGTCAGGGGCAAATTGCGACCCAAATGGCGCGGGCCTTGGGCCGTGGACAACGTAATCGGTAAAGGGAGGCTGCCAAATGGCGTTTCATGAAATTCAATTCCCATCCGCGTTGAGCTTTGGCTCTGTTGGTGGCCCCGAGCGGCGCACGGAAATCGTGACGTTGTCCAATGGCTATGAAGAGCGAAACACGCCTTGGGCGCATTCAAGGCGGCGCTATGATGCGGGTGTCGGATTGCGGTCTCTGAATGATGTGGCGACGATTGTGGCGTTCTTTGAGGCTCGCGAGGGGCAGTTGCACGGTTTCCGGTGGAAGGACTGGGGCGATTACAAGTCGTGCGCACCTCTCTCTAAACCTGCTGCTGGGGATCAGTTGATCGGGATTGGCGATGAGGTCACGAGCGTCATCCAGCTGAAGAAAACCTATGTTTCTGGCACGCAAAGCTATGTCCGCCCGATTGCAAAGCCTGTGGAAGGCACCGTGCGTGTGGCGATAGGCGGTGATGAGTTGCAGGAAACGATCGATTACACTGTTGATTTCGAGACAGGCGAAGTGATTTTTCCGCATCCTCCTGATCTTGGGGCGGAGGTGCGTGCAGGGTTTGAGTTTGACGTGCCAGTGCGGTTTGATACGGACTCCATTCAGACGTCAGTATCCAGTTTTCGCGCAGGTGATGCGCCAAATGTGCCTGTGGTAGAGGTGCGCCTATGAGTGTCGCGGCGCTGAATACGCACCTTGCCACGGGGGCCACGCATGTTTGTTATTGCTGGTCGATCAAGCGCAAGGACGGGATGACGTTCGGGTTTACCGACCACGACGGGCCGCTCGTTTTTGATGGGATCAGGTTTAGTCCTGATAGCGGGTTGTCGGCCAAGGCGCTGACCAGCACGACGGGTCTTTCGGTGAATAATACTGAGGCGCTGGGCGTACTGACGGCGGCTGCGATCACCGAGAAGGATATCGAAGCGGGGCGATATGATTGGGCGGAGGTCACGACGTGGTTGGTGCAATGGGATGACGTTCAAGGCCGCGAGATCAAGTTCATTGGTAGTATTGGTGAAATCACCCGCGAGTCAGGGACATATCGTGCGGAATTGCGCGGGCTGACCGAGATGTTGAACCAGCCGCAGGGGCGGTCTTATCTGCGGACCTGTTCTGCGGTTTTGGGGGATGACGGTTGCAAGCTTGACCTGACTGACGCCGCATATCGTGCTGATAGCACGCTGGTTGAGGTTGCCGAAGATGGGCAGGTTTTGACCGTGTCTTTGGATGCGACATATACGGAGCGTTGGTTCGAAGGCGGCATTATCGCGTTTCTCTCTGTTGAGGCCGAGGGATTGGAGGCCGTGGTCAAAAAGGACGAGATCAAGGGCGGTAAGCGGGTCTTGACGCTTTGGCGCCCCGAGCCTGCTTCGATTGCGGTGGGGGATGATGTGCGGCTGATTGCGGGGTGCGATAAGCGGTCTGAGACCTGCCGCGTCAAGTTCGACAATCTGGTCAACTTCCAAGGTTTCCCTGACATGCCTGGTGAAGACTGGTTGATGTCTGTGCCGCGCTCGGAAGATGACGAAACGGGCGGAAGTCTGGTCCGATGACGGGGGTTGATGCAGTTCGACTGGCCCGCACTTGGATTGGTACGCCCTATGTGCATCAAGCCTCGCGGATCGGGGCGGGCTGTGATTGCCTTGGGCTGGTCCGTGGGGTATGGCGCGAGGGTTACGGGGTAGAGCCCGAAGTGATCCCCGCCTATAGCGCCGATTGGTCCGAGCCGCAGGGAGACGAGGTGCTTTGGCAGGCGGCCTTGCGGCATCTGGAGGCGGTCAAGTGGGCCGAGCTTCAGGCGGGGAACGTCGTTTTGTTTCGCATGAGAGAAGGTGCCGTGGCGAAGCATCTGGGCATTATCGCAGCAGTCGGTGACGCCCCCACATTTATTCACGCCTATACCGGCCACGGTGTTGTCGAGAGCCCACTTTCGGAGCCTTGGCGCAAGCGCATCGTCGCTCAATTCGCATTTCGATAAGGATTATTCAGCATGGCAACCATCGTACTTTCAGCCGCAGGCATGGCGCTTGGCGGGTCCATTGGCGGCTCGGTCTTGGGGTTGTCGATGGCGACAATCGGGCGGGCCGCAGGGGCGACGTTAGGCCGTGTGATTGATCAACGTCTCCTGGGCGGAGGAAGCTAACCTGTCGAGACGGGGCGCATCGACCGTTTCCGGCTGACGGGGGCCAGTGAAGGGGCCGCAATTGGGCAGGTCTACGGGCGCATGCGCGTCGCGGGGCAAGTGATTTGGGCCACGAAATTCAAGGAAAGCTCGAAGACTACGGGTGGTGGTAAAGGGGCGGGGCCGTCAGCCGCGACGACCGAGTATTCCTACAGTGTAAGTCTCGCGATTGCTATGTGCGAGGGTGAGATTACCCACGTTGGCCGCATCTGGGCAGATGGCGTTGAGATCGCGCCTGCTGATCTGAACATGCGCCTGTATCGCGGCACCCAAACCCAATCGCCAGACCCAAAAATCGTGGCGGTTGAGGGCACGGATTATGTGCCTGCCTATCGCGGCACAGCTTACGTTGTGTTTGAGGATTTGCCGCTGGATCAATTTGGTAATCGTGTTCCTCAGTTCACATTTGAGGTGATGCACCCGTCCGAGACTGGCACATCGGCGGATACGGCTGACATCGCCCGTCTTGTGAAGGGGGTGGCATTGATACCTGGAACGGGCGAATATTCGCTCGCGACAACCCCTGTTTATTTGTCGGCAGAGTATGGCGAACAAGTTGCAATCAACGTGAATTCGCCGTCTGGCGGGACGGATTTGACGACATCTCTGGACTCGCTTGAAAGCGAGATGCGGAATTGCAAATCGACGGTACTGGTTGTGTCGTGGTTCGGTAGCGATCTGCGCTGTGGTGACTGCGTGATTGAACCGAAAGTCGAACAAAACGAGGTTGATGCGGAGGTCATGCCGTGGCGCGTTTGCGGTCAGACACGTAGCGGTGCCGGCATTGTGCCTCAGTTAGACGAGCGGCCCGTTTATGGAGGGACGCCGACGGATTCCTCTGTGATTGAAGCGATTAAAGACTTGCGCCGGCGGGGGATCGAGCAGGTCTTCTATCCATTTATTCTCATGGAGCAGATGAACGGGAATGGCTTGCCTGATCCTTGGACGGGTGAAGTTGGGCAGCCTGATTTGTCTTGGCGTGGGCGGATTACGACGTCGTTATCGCCAGAGCAGGTAGGATCGGTGGATGGAACAGCTGCAGCCAATGCACAGGTTGCAGAATTTATGGGAACTGCGTAGGTTGCCGACTTTGCTGTGCAGGACAGTGTTGTTAGTTACTCTGGCCCTGACGAATGGCGCTATCGCCGGTTCATTTTGCACTACGCGCATTTATGTGCCGCGGCAGGTGGTGTGACCGCGTTTTGCATCGGGTCCGAGATGCGTGGTTTAACGCAAATTCGCGGCGCTGATGGCAGCTTTCCTGCCGTTGCGGCGCTAAAGGTACTGGCTGCGGAAGTGCGTACAATTTTGGGTCCTGATTGCAGGATCGGCTATGCGGCGGATTGGTCGGAGTATCACGGCTATCAGCCTGCGGGCACGTCCGATAAGTTGTTTCACCTTGATCCGCTATGGGCTGATGCGAACATCGATTTTATCGGAATCGATAATTACATGCCGCTCAGCGATTGGCGCGATGGGGACGATCAACGCGATAGAGATGCAGGGGCGATTTACAATCTTGACTACTTGCGCAGCAACGTCGCTGGTGGTGAGGGCTATGATTGGTATTATCATTCGCCTGAGGCCCGCGACGCGCAAATCCGCACGCCGATTACCGATGGCGAGGGTGAACCTTGGGTCTGGCGTTACAAGGATATTGAGGGCTGGTGGCGCAACCAGCACCATAATCGCGTGAATGGGCAGCGCGTAGCGCAGCCGACGGAATGGGTGGCGCAGAGTAAGCCGATTTGGTTTACCGAGTTGGGTTGTGCCGCGATTGACAAGGGCACCAACCAACCAAATAAGTTTCTCGACCCGAAGTCCTCTGAGTCGCAAATACCCCACTATTCCAATGGGATGCGAGACGACTTTATGCAGATGCAATATCTCCGTGCGATCCTTGGGTTCTATGGGAAAAGCGCTAACAACCCGTCGTCCATCGAATACGACGGCAAAATGATTGATATGGCTCGTGCCCATGTTTGGGCCTGGGATGCGCGGCCATTTCCGTTCTTTCCTGCGACAAAGGCGTTGTGGTCGGACGGCGACAACTACGCGCGCGGGCATTGGCTAAACGGTCGTGCATCTGCGCGGACGTTGGCGGATGTTGTGGCCGATATATGCGATAGATCCGGTGTTTCACGGTATGACGTCAGCCGCCTTTATGGCCTCGTGCGGGGCTATATCGTTGACGATATCACCTCGGCACGGTCCGCGTTGCAGCCCTTGATGCTGGCCTATGGCTTTGACGCGATTGAGCGCAACGGCGTTTTGGTGTTTGAAAACCGTGACGGCAAACCGAACCATGTGATCACAGATGCAGAGCTGGCGTTAGACCAAAGTCGTGAAGCTCCTGTGACCTTGATCCGTGCGCCCGAGGCAGAGGTATCGGGTCGCGTGCAGCTTGGATATGTTAGTGCCGAGGCCGATTACGAGGCGGGTGTTTCAGAGGCTATTCAACCGGATGAGCGGGCCTACGGCGTTGCGCGTAGTGAGGTGCCATTGGCGCTGACCCGAGGTGAAGGTGCGCGCACTGTATCGCGGTGGCTGCAAGAATCGCGGTTGGCAATCAATTCGGTGGCTTTTGCCTTACCACCATCGCAGAATAAGGTTCTGGCGGGCGATGTTGTTGCATTGGAAACGACCGCGCACCGTGGAATGTACTGGATCGACCGAATGGAAGAGGCGGGCATTAAGCTTGTTGAGGCGACGCAGGTTGATCCAGAGGTCTACCTGCCGCAGAAACTCTATGAAGAAGGCGCCAGTTTGCAGCCCCATGTTGGGCCGACGCCAGTGGAGATGCTGTTTCTTGACTTGCCGTTGCTGACTGGTGACGAGGTGCCGCATGAACCCCATGTCGCGGCAACCGCGCGGCCTTGGCCTGGGTCAGTTGCGCTTTACAGTAGTCCGCAAGACAATAGCTACATCTTGCAAGACGTCCTGCGCAATCGTGCGGTGGTTGGGCAATTGACAGCGCCACTCCTGCGTGGTCCGACGGGTATTTGGGATCGCCAAACTGGCGTTGCCATCAAACTGGTCAGTGGCGCGATGTCTTCTGCAGAGGAATTGGCGGTGCTTTCTGGGGCCAATACAATAGCGGTCGGTGACGGGACGCCGGATAATTGGGAGATCATCCAGTTTGTCCAAGCCGAACCGGTAGGCGTGCGCAAATTTGCAATTAGCCAACTTTTGCGCGGCCAAGCGGGCACGGCGTCAATGATCCAAGATATGTGGCCAAAAGGGTCTTATGTTGTTGTCCTCGACGGCAAACCACAACAAATCACGATCCCTTCGGCGTCACGCGGGCTTGATCGCCATTACCGTTATGGACCTGCGAAAAGTGCGGTAAGTGCGGCGAGTTACAAGCATGTGGTTCACGCCTTTAAGGGGAATGGCTATCGGCCCTATCCCGTCACACATTTGCGGATGCAAGAGGCTGGCAACGGGCACGCTTTCACGTGGATTAGAGCCACGCGGGTTGATGGAGATTTCTGGACCAAAAGTGATGTGCCGCTTGGCGAGGAGAGCGAGCTTTATCAGGTCACCATTTTTCAAGATGGCTTGGTTAAACGGAAGACGACGACGCCTACGCCTGCTTGGTCCTATAGCGCCAATCAACAGATGGCTGATCTTGTGGCAGGTGGCTATGAAATCGTGGTTGCTCAAATCTCGTCGCGGTATGGCGCGGGATTGGTTAACGCCATGAATGTGACTGCACAAGTCTAATGCGCGCCGTTCACCTAAGCGATCTGAATGTTGCGGTTCGCACCCTTATGGCGGTGCGAGCCAACGAGCGGGCGTTTAAATTTGAACGCTTGCTGGATCAAGCGCAAACCGCTGACAAATATCGCAAACGGACAGGGCGAGCGCATTTTTCGTAGGGAAACGGAACTTTGGGCGCTGCCTGCCAGGCGCATGCAAAACGACCTATGCCTGATCGTTGCGATCCAGAATACTTGTCGTGCATGGAAACGGTCATTCGCGGGCTATTGGCACGGCGCTCAGATTTAACTGCGTGATATCGCCCATCACAGGTTTGTTCTTGGCAATTCGTGACTATCTAAGCTAGGACAGTTGCGTAATGAGAGGACAGATCATGGCCGTATCACCACTAACAATGAGCAAGCTCGACCCTGTCTGGGAGCGTATTCGCGCCGAGGCTACAGAGTCGGTGGCTAAAGAGTCGTTGATGGGCGGCATGGTGCATAGCAGCATCTTGCACCATGAGACTTTTGAGGCCGCCCTCGCGCACCGCATTGCGATGAAACTGGCCTCGCCTGAAATGTCCGAGCAAATTCTGCGCGAATTGGCAGACGAAGCGATGGTGGCGGATTCGTCACTCGCAGGTTCCGCTCGCGCTGACATCGTCGCGGTCCTTGACCGTGACCCAGCCTGCCAGCGTATGATCCAGCCTCTGCTATTCTTTAAGGGTTTTCAGGCGGTCCAGTCCTATCGCCTTGGTCATTGGCTTTGGAAGCAAGATCGCCTTGATCTTGCATATTTCATGCAAATGCGGATTAGCGAAGTGTTTGGCGTTGATATTCATCCTGCCGCACGGATCGGAAAAGGCATCATGATCGACCACGCGCATTCCATCGTCATCGGTGAAACCGCTGTTGTAGGTGACAATGTCTCGATGCTGCATTCGGTGACGCTTGGCGGCACTGGCAAAGAACATGATGACCGTCACCCCAAAATCGAAGATGGCGTTTTGATCGGCGCAGGCGCCAAGGTTTTGGGCAATATCGTGATTGGCCATTGTAGTCGTATCGCGGCAGGTTCGGTGGTGCTGGAAGCCGTGCCACCAATGAAGACCGTGGCAGGTATTCCTGCGCGGATCGTGGGAGAGGCGGGCTGTGCGCAGCCATCCATTGCGATGGACCAGTTCTTCCAAGATCAGAAATGATTTGAACGAAAACGAAAAAGGCCAGGCGATTTGCCCGGCCTTTTTGTTTGAGTGCTTTAGCAATTAAGCAAGCATTGTCATCGGGTTCTCAAGGTTATCTTTGATCGCGTTGAGCAAGTTCGCCCCAAGCGCCCCATCAATCACGCGGTGATCAACAGACAATGTCGTCGACATCACGATGCCCACAGTCAGCTCACCGTCCGCGCCAACAATCGGCTTTTTCACACCAGCACCTACGGCCAAGATGGCCGAATGTGGTGGATTGATGATAGCATCAAAGTTGTCGATGCCGAACATGCCCAAGTTGGAAATCGCAAAGCTGCCGCCTTGGTATTCATGTGGCGCAAGCTTGCGGTCGCGGGCGCGTGTCGCCAAGTCTTTCATCTCGGAGGAAAGCGCAGACAGCGACTTCATCTCTGAATCGCGCAGAACGGGGGTGAATAAACCACCCTCAATTGCCACAGCCACGGCCACATCGGACTTCGTGAACTTCAAGGTACGGTCACCAGCCCACACTGCGTTGGCTTCTGGCACTTGCTGGAGAGCAATGGCACAGGCTTTGATGATGAAATCGTTGACCGACAGCTTTACGCCGCGACCTTCGAGTTGCTTGTTGAGCGTCGAGCGGAACTTCATCAGCGCATCAAGGTTTATATCGCGGCGCAGGTAGAAGTGCGGTACGGATTGCTTTGCCTCGGTGAGGCGGGCCGCAATCGTTTTGCGCATTCCGTCAAGTTTGACCTCTTCGAACGGACGGCCGTCATACATCTTGATCACGGTCTCAGTTGATGGACCAGTAGCCATAGAAGCGGCAGCAGCTGGAGCCGCAGACACCGTAGGGGCTGAAGCTGCTTTTGGCACAGCCGTCGCGTTCTCAACATCAGCCTTCACAATACGGCCATGCGGGCCAGAGCCGGCAATCGCAGAGAGGTCCAGACCTTTATCCGCTGCAATGCGCCGCGCCAATGGCGTTGCGAAAATGCGGTTACCGTCTTTGGCAGCAGGTGCAGCCGGGGCGGGGGTTGCTGCCGCTGCTGGTGCCGCTTCTGCCTTTGGTGCCGCCGCAGCAGGTGCCGCAGATACGGACCCAATGTCAGAGGCGCTTTCGCCGTCTTCCAACAACACGGCGATGACGGCGTTCACTTTCACGCCTTCGGTGCCTTCCGCGATGACGATCTTGCCGATGACACCCTCGTCAACGGCTTCGAACTCCATCGTGGCTTTGTCGGTCTCGATCTCGGCCAAAATGTCACCAGAGGAGACAGTGTCGCCCTCTTTCACGTGCCATTTCGCCAATGTGCCTTCTTCCATCGTTGGCGACAGGGCGGGCATCAGAATTTCTGTAGGCATGCTCTTATCTCCTTAACGGTAAGTTACTTTTTTGCAGGCATCGACGACTTCATCAGCAGTCAAAAGCGCGTGCTTTTCAAGGTTAGCGGCGTATGGCATCGGAACATCTTTGCCAGTGCAGACGATTACTGGTGCGTCCAGATAATCAAATGCCTCTTGCATGATCACAGAGCTGATATAGCCACCGACAGAGCCCTGCGGCCAGCCTTCCTCGACAGTCACGCAGCGATTGGTTTTACGCACCGACGCGAGGATGGTTTCTGTATCCATCGGACGGATTGTCCGCAGGTTGATGACCTCAGCCGAGATACCATCTTCTGCAAGTTTGTCAGCCGCAGCCAAGCCGTAGGTCATGCCGATCCCGAAGGAGACGATGGTGACATCTGACCCTTCACGCTCGATCTTGGCCTTGCCAAATGGGATGGTGAAGTCTTCAACGTCAGGCACGTCGAATGTTTTGCCATACATGATCTCGTTTTCGAGGAAGATCACAGGGTTGTTGTCGCGGATCGCGGTCTTCATCAGACCTTTTGCATCAGCGGCAGAGTAAGGCATCACAACCTTGAGGCCAGGGATCTGCATATACCAAGCTGCGTAGTCCTGAGAGTGCTGCGCACCCACGCGGGCTGCCGCACCGTTTGGACCACGGAACACCATTGGCGCACCCATCTGACCGCCGGACATATAAAGCGTCTTAGCGGCAGAGTTGATAATATGATCAACGGCTTGCATGGCGAAGTTAAACGTCATGAATTCCACAATCGGACGCAGGCCCGCCATCGCGGAGCCCACAGCGATACCGGCAAAACCATGCTCTGTAATCGGTGTGTCAACAACGCGCTTGGGGCCGAACTCGTCAAGCATACCTTGCGAAATCTTATAGGCACCTTGGTATTCGCCGACCTCTTCACCCATCAGGTAAACAGTCTCGTCGCGGCGCATTTCCTCGGACATGCCCTCGCGCAGCGCTTCACGCACTGTCATTTGCTTCATCTTTGTACCTTCAGGCCAATCGGGGCTTTGAGGCACGGATGTTGCAACAGGCGCTTTTGCCTCGGCTGGTGCTTTTGCCGCAGCAGGCGCGGCGGCCTCGACAGGTGCAGAAGATGCAACAGCGGCAGAGTCGTCTTCGCCGTCCTCAAGCAACACAGCAATCGCCGTGTTGACTTTGACGCCTTCGGTGCCGGCAGCAATCAGGATCTTACCGATCACGCCCTCGTCAACCGCTTCAAACTCCATCGTCGCTTTGTCGGTTTCGATTTCGGCCAGAATGTCACCGCTTGAGACGGTATCACCTTCTTTGACCAACCATTTTGCCAGCGTGCCTTCTTCCATTGTCGGAGAAAGGGCGGGCATCAGAATTTCAATAGCCATGTGTCTTAACCCCTTACTGGTCTGCGTAGATGTCGGTCCAAAGCTCTGACAAATCAGGCTCCGGGCTGGTTTTCGAGAATTCGGCGGCATCGTTCACGATAGCCTTGATCTCTTTATCAATCGCCTTGAGATCGTCCTCGGTGGCGTGCTTGCCAGTCAAAAGCATATCGCGGATTTGCTCGATTGGATCGCGCTCGTCCTTCATCTTTTGAACTTCTTCACGTGTGCGGTATTTCGCAGGGTCTGACATGGAGTGACCGCGGTAACGGTATGTTTTGACTTCCAGAATGTAAGGGCCCTTGCCAGAGCGACAATGTGCAACGGCACGCTCGCCGGCTTCTTTGACAGCCAAAACATCCATGCCGTCAACTTCTTCACCCGGAATGCCGTATGCCGCGCCGCGCTCCCATAGGGACGGGGACTTGGTCGAGCGTTTAACGCTCATACCCATCGCATATTGGTTGTTCTCAATGACGAAGACGACGGGCAAGTCCCAAAGCTCGGCCATGTTATATGTCTCGTAAACCTGACCTTGGTTCGCTGCACCATCACCAAAATAGGCAAACGTCACACGACCATTGCCGAGGTATTTGTCAGCGAACGCAAGGCCGGCACCCAATGGGACCTGTGCGCCCACGATGCCGTGGCCGCCATAGAAATGCTTCTCTTTCGAGAACATATGCATGGAGCCGCCTTTGCCTTTGGAATAACCGCCTTCGCGTCCTGTCAGCTCGGCCATCACGCCCTTCGGGTCCATGCCGCAAGCCAACATGTGGCCGTGATCGCGGTAGGATGTGACGCGCTTGTCGCCTTCCTCTGCTGCGGCCTCTAGGCCCACAACGACGGCTTCTTGGCCGATATAAAGGTGACAGAAACCGCCGATCAGACCCATGCCATATAACTGGCCCGCTTTCTCTTCAAAGCGCCGGATCAACAGCATTTCACGGTAATGTCCCATTAGCTCTTCAGCTGAGACGTTCGGTTTGGCATCTGCCTTTTTGGCTGACATGCATTTCCTCCAGCGCGAAAATAAATTTAGTTTAGTATTAAACTATCTTTACACCAGCCGGAACGGAATTGCGAGAGCCAATCTGACGCCAAGTCAACTGTCGGGTGCAGGGGAGGGTTTCGCCTATTGAATAACGATCTCGTCAGAGCGGATCAGGCCAAGTACGTCGCGGGCTTGCTGATCTAAAAGGTCCAGATCGAGATAGCTGTCAGAGAGGCGGTGCGTCAGGTTTTCCATCTGCGTCACTTCAATATCAAGCTGGGCCAGCTCTTCTTGCAGTGCATACTTCTGTGCCAGAATTTCACCACGGCGGAACACGCCGTAATCACCTTGCACAGCGGCAAAGGTGAAGTAGAGCCCCAAGAGAATGGCGCCACTGAAATAGAGCAAAGTGCCCATCGCCGGGCGGCTGCGTCGGATCATTTTTCTGCCTCACTGTCGCCTCTTGTGGACAACTACCCAATGGAATCGCATATTTGATTCGCCTTGGGAATCCCTTTTGTGACGTTGTCACCAGAAAATGAAGGGAGTGAGTCTTTTATGCGATAGATGCTTGATAAACCGCATCGATTGTTGCCGCGATTGTCGCGTTGAAATCGGCGTCTGATTGCTGGGCCGAGAGGCCTTCGGTCAAAGCGCGTGAAAAGCTTGCGATAACACCTTTGTTCTTGGCAAGACGCGCAATAGCCTCGTCACGTGAATAGCCGCCCGAGAGAGCCACAACGCGCAGGACACGTGGATGGGCAACGATCGGCGCATAAGTATTGGCAACCTCTGGTAGGGTCAGCTTTAGCATCACATGGCTATCAGCGGGCAGGGCGTCGAGGTGTTTGATCAACGCCGCAAGCAATAGCTGCTCGGCCTCGGCTTTATCAGGGATCGAGATGGTGATTTCCGGCTCAAGGATTGGAACCAGTCCTGCATCCAAGATTTGAGCGCCAACTTCAAACTGTTGCGCGACAATCGCTTCGATACCTTCCGCATTGGCCGCGCCAATGACAGAGCGCATTTTGGTCCCGAACATGCCCGCCTTCACCGCACGTGCCAGAAGCGCATCAAGCCCGTCGATTGGTTTCATCAGTTGCACGCCGTTTTTCGCATCCATCAGGCCTTTATCGACCTTAAGGAACGGCACAACATGATGATCTTCCCAAAGCGCCTGTGCTGCGGGCTTACCGCCAATCTCACGGTCCATCGTCATCTCGAAAAGGATCGCGCCAACAATTTTTTCACCCGTAAAAGAAGGGGCGTTCACGATGCGGCTACGCATCTCGTGCATGAGTGCGAACATCTCGTCGTCATTGGTATAGGCGTCTTCGTTAATACCGTAGAGCGCGAGCGCCTTGGGGGTCGATCCACCGCTTTGATCGAGGGCGGCGATGAAGCCTTTGCCGCTGCGAACTTGCTCAAACTGTGCTTGGTTAACCATCTGATCAGTCCCCTATGGCTGGCATAGAATTGGCCATAGGGGATTGTTTTCAAATACACAATTCTGATTACGCTAACGTTAGCGCAATCAAATGTTGAGTGCGGCAACTCCCGGCAATTCCTTGCCTTCCATCCACTCAAGGAAGGCACCGCCTGCCGTAGAGATGTAAGTGAAGTCCGCCGAAGCGCCGGCTTGGTTTAGCGCCGCGACCGTATCACCGCCGCCAGCGACGGAAATTAACTTCTTTGCTTTGGTCAGTTTCGCTGCGGCCAGTGCCGCCGCATTCGTCGCTTTATCAAAGGGTTCAATCTCGAACGCGCCAAGCGGTCCGTTCCAGATCAGGGTCTTGGCATTGGCCAAAACGGCCTCGATATAGGCAACTGTCGCGGGACCCGCATCCAAGATCATCGCATCCGCAGGGCAGGCGTCAGGGGCAACCGTCTCGGATGCGGCACCTGCTTTAAATTCACGTGCGACAACGATGTCGCGCGGCAGGATGATTTCGCAACCAGCGGCCTCGGCCTTTGCCAGAATCTCACGCGCCGTGTCAGCCAGATCATGCTCGCACAACGATTTGCCAACATTGATGCCTTGCGCCGCAAGGAACGTATTTGCCATGCCGCCGCCAATCACCAAATGATCGACCTTGCCAACAAGGTTGCCCAAAAGATCAAGCTTCGTGGACACTTTTGCACCGCCAACAACAGCAACAACAGGGCGCTTGGGCTTGCCCAAAGCCGCCTCAAGCGCGCTCAGCTCCTCTTCCATCAGGCGACCTGCGCAAGATGGGCGCAGCTTTGCAATGGCTTCGGTGCTGGCGTGTGCGCGATGAGAGGCAGAAAAGGCATCGTTGACATAGACATCGCACAGCGACGCCAAGCGCTTGGCAAATTCAGGGTCATTCGCCTCTTCACCGGGGTTAAAGCGCAGGTTTTCCAGCAAGAGAACTTCGTCGTCTTCCATTTCCTTGACCGCGTCACGGTAGTCGCTATCGGCGAAGGTCACAGGCACCCCCAGCTCTTCGGCCACAAATGGCGCGATGTGGATCAGCGACATTTCCTCTACGACCTTACCCTTTGGACGACCGTAGTGGGCCATCAGAATGACCTTACCGCCAGCGTCCTGAATGTCGTAAACCGTGTCAGCGATGCGCGAAATACGGGTCAAGTCGGTGACAACGCCATCTTCCATCGGCACGTTAATATCTACACGGACCAGCACGCGTTTGCCGTTGAGGTCCATATCGTCGAGTGTCTTCCAAGCCATTTGCATCTCCAAGCGAGCAGGATTTTGCCCTTCATTGCGGCAGATGCGCGGGCAGGTCAACCTCGCGCCTTGGCAATCACGGTTTTGCGCCATATGTAGCTGGGCAACGCGATACCTAAAAGGAGCCCACAATGGCCGATATTACAGATCCAGAGAACACAATCATCATGACGCTGAAAGATGGCGACGTGGTTATTCAATTGCTGCCAGATGTGGCCCCAGCCCACACAGCGCGCATGAAAGAATTGGCCCGCGCAGGCGCATATGACAACGTGGCTTTCCACCGCGTCATCGACGGTTTCATGGCGCAAACAGGCGACGTGCAGCACGCGAACATGGAAAAAGACTACAACCCAGGTCGCGCAGGCACAGGCGGTTCCGACATGGACGATCTGCCAGCAGAATTCTCAAAGATCCCACACGCACGCGGTTCTTTGGGCGCGGCACGTTCGGCAAACCCGAACTCTGCGAACTCCCAGTTCTTCATCAACTTCAAAGACAACGATTTCCTCAACGGCCAATACACCGTTTACGGCAATGTGATCTCTGGCATGAAGTTCGTAGACAACATCGCAAAGGGCGAGCCACCTGCGAACCCTGACCGCATGATCTCTGTAAAGGTTGCTGCAGATGTTTAAATTTGCTGCTGTTTTGGCGCTGATTGCTGGCCCTGCGCTGGCAACAGACCTTGAGATTGACGTCGCGGGCGAAGCCAACGGAACAATCAAAATTCACCTCTTTGACGATGTAGCCCCGCTGCATGTCGCACAGATCAAGGCGATTGCCGAGGCTGGCGACTATGACGGCGTGGTGTTTCACCGCGTGATTGAAGGTTTCATGGCACAAACTGGCGACGTGGAATTTGGTAAGGGCGAGGATATTTCCCGTGCGGGTATGGGCGGCTCTGCGCTGCCCGATATCGCGGCGGAATTCTCGGACAAGCCTTTTGCGCGTGGCACAGTCGGCATGGCACGTAGCCAGAGCCCGGATTCGGCGAACTCTCAGTTCTTTATCATGTTTGCACCCGGTGATTTCCTGAACGGTCAATACACCGTCATCGGCGAAGTCACCGAAGGCATGGACGTCGTTGACCAAATCAAGCTTGGCACAGGCGGCAATGGTGCTGTTGTTGGCACGCCTGACAAAATGGTCGCTGTGCGCGTCATTGAATAACTTTTGATCTGGCCCCTTTGCGATTGCGCGAAGGGGCCGATCGTCTCGGCGCTTGACAGTTTGCGCCGCCCCATGTCCTTTGCCGCCATGGAACGTAAACCCCAAATTGATATGTTCGGCGCAGTCGCTCTTACGGGTTTCGCGCTTTTGCTCGCTTTCAATCAAGTGGTGATCAAGGTCACTAATGGCGGGCTGCAACCGATCTTCTTTGCGGGTGTCCGCTCGGCCGGGGCCGTTGTGTGCATTTATCTCTGGATGCGGTTTCGCGGCATCCCGCTGCAATTTCCTCCCAAATCAATCCTGTTCGGGATTATCACTGGCACGGTTTTTGCCTTTGAATTCATGTTCTTGTTTATCGCTCTAGATCTGACCACGGTCGGGCGATCTGGCGTTATCTTCTATTCCATGCCGCTCTGGATGGCGATCCTTGCCCATGTCTTTGTGGCAGGCGACAGGCTCACTGCCCGTAAGGCGCTAGGCCTCGGGTTCGCGATCTGTGGCGTGGCTTGGGCGATCCTTGCGCGCGACAGTGGCGAGGCGAATATATGGGGCGATTTGGCGGCCTTGGGTGCGGCTATCGGCTGGGCTGTTACGGCACTTTTGGCCAAAGCGTCGCCGCTCAACAAAGTCCGACCCGAAATGCAACTGCTGTGGCAGGTCGGCGTGTCCGCCCCAATCCTGCTGGTCGCGTCGCTATTCTACGGCGATCTTATTCGCGATTTGGCCCCGATCCATCTTTGGGGGTTAGCCTTCCAAATCGTCGTGGTCGTCAGCGCGGGCTTCATCTTCTGGCTCTGGCTTTTGTCGATTTACCCCGCCAGCGGCGTGGCCTCGTTCAGCTTCCTGTCACCTGTGCTCAGCGTCGGCCTCGGTTGGTTGCTGTTAGGCGAAAAGGTGGGGCCGAACCTGCTCGGCGCACTTGTCCTCGTGGCGATTGGCATCATCCTGATAAATCGCCCCAAACGCGTTAAGTCAGGTCATCCGTCATAATCCGATGATCTTCCGTTCGTCCAAAACCGACGCGTTTGCAGAAGCGTGCGAGCCGCTCATCACCGTCAACGCGAACCTGAAGCGCCTCAATACCAGCAGGTCCTAGCGTTACTGCAATAGCATGTAGCACCTCTGTCCCGATCCCGCGACTGCGCACGGAGGGGCGGATAAATACCTCTTCCACCCAGCCGATCATCCCGCCGAGGCGCACAGACCAACCAAAGGTGACCAGCACATAGCCTAAGGGCGCGCGTTGCGGGCCAATGAGCCAGACCGCGCCCAATGGTGAGCCTTCGAGCAGGGGCGCCGCCACTTTGGCACGGTGAGCGTCGTCATAGTCGAGACCGCGTTCTTCGTGGTAGCGGGCCATGAGCGACAAAAGCCGCTCGTCATCAGCCGGGCCGCCAAGGTTGATTGCAGTGGTCATAACCGGGCCAATCTTTCTGTGAGCAGGGCAAAGAAGCCATCCGCGTTAAGGCTGCCCATAAACAGCGCGTTCGGTTTGCGGTCGGTAACGCGCCACCAATCGGCCACGGTCATGCCGAGTGTAAGGTCGGACTGCGTCTCGATTTCGACGTTCACATGACGCCCCGAAAACAAGTCAGGCCGTATCAGATAGGCAATCACGCAAGGGTCATGCAGCGGCGCTCCCTCGGAGCCGTATTTCTCTTTGTCGAAGCGCTCAAAGAAGTTCGTCCAAGCGGCCACCATATCGCCGACCTTTGTGCCAAGGGCGCTAAACGCATCCACACGTGGGCGGGTTGTCAGGGCCTTGTGGGTCACATCGAGCGGCATCACCACGATGGGCACGCCTGCGGAAAATACGATCTTCGCGGCCTCGGGGTCCACGTAAATGTTGAACTCGGCCGCAGGGGTTATGTTGCCAACTTGAAAGTATGCGCCGCCCATCAGGACGATTTCTTGCACCTTTTCAATGATGTCGGGAGCTTTGTTAAATGCGGTTGCGATATTTGTCAGCGGCCCAAGCGGGCACAAAGTGACTGTGCCAGCATCATGCGCGCGTAGCGTCTCGATGATGAAGTCCACGCCGTGCTGCGTTTGCAGTGGCATGGTCGGATCATCCATCTTGGGACCGTCGAGGCCGGTTTTTCCATGCACATGCTCTGCCGTGACCAGTTTGCGCTCCAACGGCGCATCACAGCCTGCGAATACAAGCGTCTCTGGCTTGCCCGCCAACTCGCACACAATCCGCGCATTTTTTTCCGTAAGCGGCAGCGGTACGTTGCCTGCTACAGCCGTCACACCCAATACGGTCACATCCTCGGGGGAGGCCAGCGCCAAAAGGATCGCAACCGCGTCGTCCTGACCGGGGTCTGTGTCGATGATGATTTTGCGTGGGGCCATTTTGCGCATCCTTTCCAGCTAAGCTGCCACAGTGACGCGGCTGGCGGGCAGGGGCAAGGGGTCAGACGCGCCCGTTGGCATCGAGCCGCACATAAAGCGTGTCTGCCTCAGCCATGCCCAATTCCAGCGCATATATATAAGCGTAGGTCAGGAAGAAGCAGCTCGTGTTTGTGTCATTCGCGCCGTCGGCGGCTTGGGTGTAAAGGCCGACCAACGCGCGTCCGTCACTACGCGCGTGGGCGGCCAGAATGGCGTCGTTCAGATCGCTCATGCGTCTTGCATGTCGCGATGCTCTTGGACCTTGCCCGCAACCCATGCGTGGAAGTTATGGGTCGGGCCATCCATTGCGGGGCTAAAGCGGCCACCGTCAAAGAGGGGCGAATGACGACCTTTTTGCATGCCTTCGACGACAAAGATATCTTCTTCAAAAACGGTCTTCCAAAGGTGCGCGTTACGGCTGCGCATGTCTTCAGACGTTTTCGGCTCCGCATAATAGAGGTGGATATGCTCTGTCGTGCTGCTCAGCGTATTGGGTTGCAACACAATCGAGAAGCAATGGTCGCGCTGTGCGCCCAGCAGGACGTTAGGATAGATCGCAACATATTCCGCGCCTGTGTTCCATTTCTCGTCCAACCCTTTGAAATCGGGAAAAACCGCGTCATCGGGGCCTTGCAGTTGCTTGTAGACCAGCGTGCCTTGGCCCGAATATTTGTTCGGCTCTTGGATATGGTAGTGATCCTCAAGGCGAGAATAGCTGTTCAGGCCCGGGTGCACCCACGGCAGATGATAGCTCTCGCAATAGTTCTCGACGGCGAGCTTCCAATTGGTCTTCACCTCCAGATCAAAGCAACTCTCCGCGCCGCCGTGATACATCGGCTGGTCGAATTCTTTCCAGCGGTCCAAAAGGTCTGCGTGCACCACCTCGAATGGTTCAGCTTTGCCGTCAACGTTGATGAAAACAGTATCAAAATAGATATGAGAACGTACTTCGATCAAGCCAAGCTCATCCTTGTTGATCGCTTCATGGGTGTTGAAGCCTGCGCCGCCGACATGGGGGGTGCTGACGAGCTTGCCCGCGGTGGAATAGCACCATGAATGATAGGGGCAGCGGATCGCGCCTTCGATCTTCTTGGGCTCGGTGACAAGGACCATACCACGGTGGCGGCAAGTGTTCTGGAAAACGCGGACCTTGTCTGCGCGGTCCCGGACCAACAGAAGCGGGATGCCGAGGAATTCGATGGGCTTGGCGTCGCCGATTTCGGGTACTTCTGACGCTACGGCAAGACCAGCCCAATTGGCAAAGAGGACAGCGTGTTTCTCTTCTTCAAAAACGCCCTCGTCGATGTAATGCGCATTTGGCAAACCCTGCGCGGTTTCAACGGGTTGGCGGACTACCGAGAGATCGGTGAGGGAATCGTTTCTGGCCATCGTCTGCATCTCCAATGAAGTGGGATTTCGCATCCAGTCTAACCCATTGATTCGGCGATATCACACTCCGCTGGCGACACGGGATCAAATGCGAGCGACACCAAATGGGGAGCGCCTTGGGTTTTGAAAAGGGGGCGGCTTGAAAATAGATTTCCGAGGGCAATTTTGGGCTAAAAGCAGCCGATTTTTGATCCAAAAATGGGGGCGAAAATGCAATTATTGCCGACCTGCAATTTCCCTCTCGCCAATCCGAAAATTGCGGCGCAAAGGTTCCAGCATGAAGCGATTTTGCTTCGTCACACCTCTCTAGGAGAACTTGAATGTCCATTCGTAACGCATTGATTGCACTTCCATTTGTTGTTTTGGCTGTGCCAGCGTTTGCTCAAGATGCTGCCATCGACACAGACGGCGATTCCTCTTATTCTCTGGTTGAACTTCAGGTCGCAACACCTGACATGACCCAAGAACAGTTCGACGCCATGGACACCAACATGGACGGCCTTCTTGCTGCTGACGAAATCGCTGCTGCGGTTGAAGCTGGCCTCTTGGTTGCTGCAGAATAATTTATTCTGAACAATCGCCCCGTTAGCATATCGCTAGCGGGGCTTTTTTGTGTCTGCCGTTCAGCGGATTTTCGCGAGGCGACTATTGGCCGATGTCAGGTGGCTCTTTGCTCAAAACAGAGCTTCCCGTGACTCGGCCTGGATTGGCCGAAGGACGGCCTCAAAAATGGCAGTCGCACGCTTGGATCGGGGTAAATGCAACCGCGTCCTCGCGGGGTGAGGGTGATCTCTGGCAGTGTTCAGAGGAGGCGATTTTGCCTTGTTTGACCCACGGGAGACAAAATAATGAAACTTCGTAATTTACTGCTCACAGCACCGTTCGTTGCAATTTCTTTGCCTGCATTGGCACAAGACATGACGATTGATACGGATGGGGACGGGAACTTCAGCTATCCAGAGCTACAGGCCGTTATGCCCGATATGCCAACCGAGACATTCACCGCGATGGATGCCAATGGCGATGGTCTGCTAGATGCGGACGAGATTGCTGTTGCCATGGAAGCGGGGCTATTGCCTGCGCAGGATGGCTAAGACACGATACGCGCCCCGTCCGTGTCATCGGGCGGGGCACGTGTATTTTTAGTGGCCGCGTGACAAAGCGGCGATACCAGTGCGGACGACTTCAACAAGGCCGAGTGGGCGCATGAGTTCTGCGAAGGCGTCGATCTTCTCTGATGTGCCCGTCACCTCGAAGATAAACGATTCCAATGTGCTATCGACCACATTTGCGCGGAAGATATCCGCCAGACGCACAGCTTCGATGCGCGCGTCGCCCTTTCCAGCCACTTTGAACAGCGCCAATTCACGCTCCACGGATGGGCCGTCGACGGTAAGGTCGTGGACTTCGTGGACGGGGACGATGCGGCCCAGTTGCGCTTTGATCTGTGTGATGACCTGCGGCGTGCCGGAGGTCACAATGGTGATACGCGAACGGTGGCCCTCGTGGTCGGTTTCGGCCACAGTCAAGCTTTCGATGTTATAGCCGCGCCCTGCGAAAAGCCCGATTACACGGGCCAGAACGCCCGGTTCGTTCTCGACGAGGATCGCGAGTGTGTGCCGCTCTATCAGATCGCCGTAGCCTGAATGCAGGTTATAGGCGGAGTGGCTGGTGGAGCCTTTTTTGATGTTCAGTGGAGACATTTTGCGTCCCTTTATCTTGATATTTCGGGGTGTGACATGCGTGCACAAAGCGTGCACCGCACGTGCACCGATGAATTAGACCAAAGCTTGCCCAGATCCTGTGATTGCGCCCTCTGTCGAGGCGTCGCCCATCAGCATCTCGTTATGCGGTTTGCCTGACGGGATCATCGGGTAGCAGTTCTCGTGCTTCTCGACCAAGCAATCGAACACAACCGGACCATCATGATTGATCATTTCCATGATCGCATCATCAAGGTCCGCAGGATCGTCACAACGGATACCCTTGGCGCCAAAAGCCTCAGCCAGTTTTACGAAATCAGGTAGGGATTCCGACCAAGAAGAGGAGTATCGCTCGCCGTGCAACAATTGTTGCCACTGGCGGACCATGCCCAGACGCTCGTTGTTCAGAATGAACTGTTTCACGGGCAGTTTGTATTGGGTCACGGTCCCCATCTCTTGCATGTTCATCAACCAAGACGCTTCGCCCGCCACGTTGATGACCAAGGCGTCACGGTGCGCCATTTGCACGCCCACGGAGGCAGGGAAGCCGTAGCCCATCGTGCCAAGGCCACCAGAGGTCATCCAGCGGTTAGGGTCCTCAAAACCGAGGTATTGCGCGGCCCACATTTGGTGCTGGCCTACTTCGGTGGTGATGTAGCGGTCGTGGCCTTTGGTCAGGGCCTCAAGGCGCTGAAGCGCGTATTGTGGCTTGATGACCTTGCCTTCTTGTTTGAACTTGAGGCAATCGACGCTGCGCCATTCGTTGATCTGGCTCCACCATTTGGACAGACCCTCGGCGTTGGTTTTGCGGCCACGGGATTTCCAGACCTTGAGCAGGTCTTCGAGGACATGGGCCACGTCGCCAACGATTGGGATGTCAACGTGTACGACCTTGTTGATCGAGGAGACGTCGATGTCGATATGTGCCTTTTTCGAGTTCGGGCTGAATTTGTCGAGAACACCAGTGATGCGGTCGTCAAAGCGCGCGCCGATGTTGATCAAAAGATCGCAGCCGTGCATCGCCATGTTGGCCTCGTAAAGCCCGTGCATGCCAAGCATACCCAGCCAGTTCTCACCAGAGGCGGGGTAGGCGCCAAGGCCCATCAGCGTGGAAGTGATGGGGAAGTTGGTTGCGGCCACCAGCTCGCGCAGCAGCTGTGACGCAGCATGGCCCGAGTTGATGACGCCGCCGCCTGTGTAGAACACGGGACGCTTGGCCTTTTCCATCGCAGCGGCAAGATCGGTGATGCCTTCGATGGAGCCTTTGACCTGCGGTTGGTAGTAGGATTTACGCGCTTTTTTGTCGGTGTATTTACCTGTCGCGAACTGAACATCCTTTGGGATATCGATCAGGACCGGACCGGGGCGGCCAGACGTTGCGACATGGAACGCCTCGTGCAGAATCCGCGCCAGATCGTCGGTCTCTTTGACAAGCCAGTTATGTTTGGTGCAAGGGCGTGTGATGCCAACGGTGTCGGCCTCTTGGAAGGCGTCGGACCCGATCATAAAGGTCGGCACTTGGCCCGTCAGAACGATGATCGGGATACTGTCCATCAGCGCATCGGTCAGGCCAGTCACGGCATTCGTCGCACCGGGGCCAGAGGTTACAAGGGCCACACCGGGTTTGCCAGTAGAACGCGCATAGCCTTCGGCGGCGTGAACGGCGGCTTGCTCGTGGCGCACAAGGATGTGCTGAATATGGTTTTGCTGGAAGATTTCGTCGTAGATTGGAAGGACAGCGCCACCAGGGTAGCCGAAGACGACTTCTACGCCTTGGTCTACCAAAGCCTGAACTACCATTTTTGCGCCCGTCATCTTGGCGTCTTTGGGGGCTTTTGACATTTTCTCGCGTCCTTCTTTAGACATTCACTTCGTTTACACACAAAAAAGCCCCCGTTTGTGGCGGGGGCGCATGGGAACCTGATGGCTATACCGTTACCGGCCCATGCGCGATTTTCTCACTAGAATGACGACATTGATCATCAGGTGGCTCCTTCGTGTGCGCAGACTTTAGGTAATGGCTGGGAGAGGGTCAACACTCCGCTCGCAGAAAATGTCGCCAAAGATACGTTTTTCGCAACTTTCTTACCTGACTTGGTGTCGCACCCCTTATTTATAGGGATGCGCCGATGGCGATATAGGCGATGTAGCCCGCGATCATGCCGATGCCTGCGATGCGGGAAATGTTACCGCGGACGTAGATGAGCCCGATTGTGAGTGCTGTGACCCCGATCATGATTGGCACGTCGAATGTCATGAAGCGCGGATCGACGGGGATCGGGATGACCAGCCCAGTGATGCCAAGGATCGCGAGGATGTTGAAGATGTTGGAGCCGATGACGTTGCCGAGCGCTATTTCGCGGTGGCCTTTGATTGCAGCGGCGACGGTGGTGGCGAGTTCGGGCAGGGAGGTGCCGATAGCCACGATGGACAGGCCGATCATCGCCTCGGAGACGCCAAGTTGGCGTGCGACGATTGTCGCGCTTTCCACAAGGAAATGCGCGCCGACCATCACCACGACCAAACCAAGGACAGTATATCCGATGGCGTGGGTGAGGTTGATGTCAGAGGGGATTGGGTCAGATGGCTCGTTGCGCATGGCAACAAAGCTGAGGACAAGGTAGGCGCTGAGGCCGATGATCAGTGCAAGCCCTTCGATCCGTCCAATAAAGCCGGAGTAGATGATGATCGGCATGACGAGGGCCGCGCCCATCATAAAGGCCAGATCGCGCTTCATCTTGCCAAATTCGGCGATGGGGGGCGCAATGATGGCTGCGATTCCGAGGATCAGAAGGATGTTCGCAGTGTTCGATCCGACCACGTTGCCAACGGCGATTCCGGGGAGGCCGTTAAAGGCGGCTTGCAGCGAGACGAGGAGTTCTGGTGTGGACGTCCCGAAGCCCACAATCGTGAGCCCAACGATCAGGGGAGGGACGCTAAAGCGGAGTGCGATTTGGCTTGCGCCGCGCACGAGCCAGTCACCGCCAAGGAACAGCCCCAAAAGACCGCCTGCGAGCATAATATAAGTAAGCATTGGTTTCACATCCCCGTGAGTGTTTGAGTGGAGATGTGATGTCCCGAACCAAGTTGTAAGGGGTCAGAATTAATAATCTCAAACAAAAAGCACCGACCTGAGGGCCGGTGCTTGTCTTTGAAATGCGCCTTGAATTAATTTGCGGTTGGGAAAGGCCCGACGTAGCCGACATAAGCGCGGGTATCGTCGGGTGATACGGCTTTGTCTTCGTCGCTTTCGCCGTAGGGATGTTGGACGACGGCCATGAGGTAGCCGTGGCCGTTTACGTCCTCATACCAGTCCAGCGATGTCAGCTCGGAACCGTAGGGCGTGGTCATAATCCGCGTGAGTGCGCCTGTTTGGGTGTCCATTGCCCATGCGGCGTCGTTCTGGTGGCCAGAGCCGGTGTCTTCACCGATCAGAAGTGTGGCCCTTCCCGGGATGTAGGTGATGTTGTCGGGGTTCGCGATCCCGCCTATGGCACAGTTATTGCCAGAATAGGGGCTGGTATCGGGGTAGGTGATTGGGCTGCCTGCAAGCACGCCGTTCATGGCAGTTGCCACATAGTTTTCGTCGAGCGGCAACTCGTAGACGGCTCCGCAATTGTTTTGCGTCAGTCGGACATCGTTGCGGCCGCCCAGATCACCCTCTGCGCCGTCGGTCATGGCTTTGCTGACCTCGGACATGGCGAGGTAGAGCGAGTTGTTCTCGGGGTTATAGACGTTGCCTTCCATTTTACGGAATTCGGTCGTTGCCCCGAGCATGGAAGCGTAGCGGCGTGTTTCCAGACGGCTGGCGATCATCTCCATGCCGGGTTTCACGGCCAGACATTCGGCGCGGGCTTCGGCGTTGGACCCGAGGAAGCCTTCGGGGCAGGTGCCGTCCTCGTTGATGTCAGCCGTATCGAAGATATCGGCAAAGCCGGTTTTCGCGTCGATGGCGGTTTGGATTGTGGCGTTGTCGGCATGGCCAAGGTCGATCCACGAGATATTGGCCTGACCTGCGCCTGTGTCCGAGGTTTGGGTCCATTTGGCGGCGTAAAGTTGCCCTGACGAGAGGTCTGCGGCGGTATCGGCCACAAAGCGGAAGAGGCCAACGTTGGTGCCGTCGTCAGAGATATAAGCAGTTTTCTGGTCGGGCATGACATTTGCCAGCTCGACCGCGACACGGCCCATGGCGTAATGTTTGGCGGGTGTGGCCGTGCCGTCTTCGGTTACGGTCACTTCGACAGGGTAGCCGTATTGGTAAGGATTATAGACGCTGCGGAATTCTTCGAGGGTCATCTTGAGCGTTTCTGCGCCAGACGCGTCTTGGATCGTCTCGGTGGGATTTACGCCGAAATAGGCAGCCATCGCGTAGTTATAATCGTCGATGTCAGAAAGCGCGTTGGCCTCAAAATGTTCGCGAGCGTCAGCGGGGTATTCTTCAGAGCCGAGGTGCGTCATCCATGGTGTCACGCTGCCTGCGCAAGGGACCCAAAGGCCACCGACGGCTGAGAAGTCGATAGGTTTGGTGGATGTGTAGGTCAGGTTGCCAGCGTCGTCTTGGGCGACTTCAGAGAGATACATTGCGGCGGGGCGGGATTCGAAATGGGTAATCGAGAATAGCTTTTCACCGATGCTGAGAAGGGAGGTGAAATCTGCGTCAACAGAGCCGTATTCGCTTTCGCCTACAATTGGGTCGCCGTTCTGGTCGGTCAGTTGAGAGAATGTCACACCGCCGATGATATCGCCGCTGCGGGCAAGAGTGTGATAGGCGAGGTCGGCACTTTTGCCGTCAATCGTTACCGCGTTCGTTGTGACAATTGCGCGTTTAGCCGCGTCGGTGATCGGGAACGGGACCGCGTTGAATTTGATTTCGGCGGATGCCGCGAGCGGGGAGATAACCGTCAGGGCGGTTGCCATCATTAGAGAAGCGCGAAGTTTCATAATTGCCTCATTGTTGGGTTGGTAATGAGGTGCTTTGTGCTGGGGCGAGGCGACAGTTATGTGAAGGTGCCGTGATAGTTTCGTAACAGTGGGCAGGAACCTGATTTATTGCCGCCTTAGGGGGAGCATCGCGATCTTCGATCAATGAGGCCCCAAGCGATTGCATGGGGCCTATCTGAATGAGTTACTTCGCGAGTGCTGCATCGATGTCTGCAGCCGCGTGGCGCTCGGCCAGTTGGGGTTCGCCTTCGCCCCATGTTTTGTTGACGATCATGCCGCGTTGGTATGCGGGCCGCGATGATACTTCGTCCATCCAGCGGATCACGTTGGTGTATTCATGCACCGAGAGAAATTCGCCAGCGTTCGGGTAGCCTTTGTCTTGCACCGCGCGACCATACCAAGGGGCGGTTGCGATGTCGGCGATGGAATAGGTGTCGCCACCAAGATACTTGCTTTCGCCTAAACGACGGTCGAGCACGTCAAGTTGGCGTTTGGCTTCCATGGCAAAGCGGTTGATTGGGTATTCGAATTTCTCGGGCGCATAAGCAAAGAAGTGGCCAAAGCCGCCGCCAAGGTAGGGTGCGGAGCCTTGCAGCCAGAAGAGCCAGTTGAGCACTTCCGTACGTTCAGGGCCAGATGCAGGCAGGAAGGCGTCGAATTTCTCGGCCAGATACATGAGGATCGCGCCAGATTCAAAAACGCGTGAGCCTGTGGAGTGGTCCATCAGAGCGGGGATTTTTGAGTTCGGGTTGACGTCCACAAAGCCAGAGCCGAATTGATCGCCGTCGCCAATGCGGATTATCCACGCGTCGTAGTCGGCCTTATGACCCGCAGCGAGCAGTTCTTCGAGCATCACGGTGACTTTGACGCCATTGGGCGTGGCCAAGGAGTAGAGCTGTAGGGCGTGATCGCCTTTTGGCAGGTCTTTGTCGTGGGTGGCGCCGGCAATAGGGCGGTTCAGTTTAGCCCACTCGCCGCCGTTCTCTGCGTCCCATGTCCAAACTTTTGGGGGAGTGTATGTATCGGTCATGGGGAGGTTCCTTTTGTTGTGTCGCATGAAGTTAGTGGCTTTGAGCGGAGGTTCAATGGGTTAGGTCTGTGCGAGGATGCCTAAACCCCTGTGCCTTGCAGCACGCCATGTTCCAATGCGTAGCGGGTCAGCCCTGCGGTGGAGGTGATGCCGAGTTTGCGTTTGATGTTGTTGCGGTGGGTTTCGACGGTGCGCACGGAGATGTCGAGGGTGGCTGCGACCTCTTTGTTGGAATTGCCCTGTGCGAGTTCCAGAAGGACGGTTTGTTCACGTCCTGTCAGGGTTTCGCGTCCGTCGCTGATGGTGGGTTCAAGGGCCGTTGCGGCCCCGTTGCACAGGTATTGTTCACCGCGCATGACGGTGTCGATCGCCGTTTTGATGTCTTCGGTGGGCACGTCTTTGAGCACATAGCCTTTTGCGCCGTGCCTGATCGCCGTAGAGATATACTCGGGACTGTCGTGCATCGACAGGATCAGGATGCGGGTATCGGGCCGTTTTTCGAGCATGATCTCTGTGGCAGCGAGCCCTGAGAGGCCGGGCATGTTCAGATCCATGAGCACGACGTCGGGCGCGAGGCCCTCGAATTGATCCACGGCGTCTTGGCCGTTGTTAAGGCAGCCAACCACGGTGATATCGGCGTAAGTTTCCAATATCGACTGTATGCCCTCGGTGATCATGGGATGGTCGTCTACGATGAGGATACGGGTGGTCATAGTACTTCGGCTTTCTTGTTTTGGGGGCGTAGCATGTGAGTGAGAGGGACAAGGGCCTCAATACGGGTGCCTTTGGAGGGGGCAGAGGTAATCTGCATGGTCCCGCCCAATTGTTCAACGCGTTCTTGCATGTTGCGCAAGCCAAGGCCCGGCGATTTGCGCTGGCTACGGGACGGGGGCGGCCATTGCATACCTTTGCCGTTATCCGTGATTTTGAGCATCCCGCCATTGCGCTGCCCCTTAAGGGAGACGTCAACATGGGTGGCCTCTGCGTGGCGTTCGATATTGGTGAGCGCCTCTTGGGCGATGCGGTAAAGTGCGATGCGTGCCTCTTCATCAAGGCGGTTACGGAAGACCACTGTTTCAAAGCGGGTCTGGATCCCTGTGCGGGCCGAGAAATCATCGGTGAGCATTTTAAGCGCTGGGCCGAGGCCGAGATCATCAAGAACACCGGGGCGCAGATCGCGGCTAATGCGGCGGACCTCGAGGATGGCGCTCCCGAGACCGTCGATGCCTTTGGTAAGTGTGGTGGGGGCGCGGGGATCGCCAAGACCAACTTGGCGTTTGCAAAGCTCCAGAGCGTAGCGCACGCCGACGAGCATCTGGCTAATCCCGTCATGGAGTTCGCGGGCAACGCGACCGCGTTCTTCTTCTTGGGTGTCGATGATGCGCTGGGTGAGGTCCTTGAGCTTTGCATCCGCCAAGCGCCGTTCGCGGATGTTGAGCACCATACCAGAGAGGAACACGCCGATAAGCGCCGCAATCGCGATGCCGACAATATAGAGAGACGTGCGCTTGATCCGCGCTTCAACGTCGGCGCGGGAGGCTGCGACTGTATCAAGCACGTCACCGATGAAGATGCCTGTGCCCACGACCCAGCGCCAGTCTTGCAGCCCGTTGACGTAAACGATCATACGCTCTGTCTCGCCGGTCGAGGGTTTGGGCCATTCAAAGGTATGGTAGCCGCCGCCCTCGCGGGCAATGCGGATCAACTCGTCGGTGATGGGGGTGCCGTCGATGTCTTTGAGACCCGTCCAGTTTTTATTGATTAGGAAGGTCTGGCGGGGAGCGACGAGGTTATTGCCGTCATAGTCGAAGACAAAGAAGTATCCGTCATTACCGTAGAGAATGGAGGACAACTCTTGAGTGACGGTAAGTTTTGCCTTGGCGTCGTTGGGGCCTGCCAGACCGTATGTATTGACGAAAGCCGTGCGGGCGATGGCGAGGTAGTTGCGCAGCTCTTCTTTTTTGGCGTCGATGAGTTGGGTCTCAAGCGCTTTGATCTCGCGCTCGGCCAATGCGCGCGACTGCACGGTGACGACCAAAGAAATCAGCGTCACGGCGAGGATGAGGGGCAGGGAGGCCAGAAGGAACAGCTTTTGCCCGTAAGAGAGTTCGAGCTGGTCGCGCAGGCGCTGGAGAATCGCTTTCATACGGGTAGCGTTAAGCAAGAATCAGGGGCGAATCAAATGCTGTGGCGCTGGGCATGATGGGGCGGGGTATAATGTTAGCGCATGACACCAGTGGGAATTGGTAAAGAAAAACGACAAAAAGCCAGTTTCTACGCAGTACTACGTATTTGCGTATTCTGGGCAGCACGTTAGGGTCCCTTCACGCGAAAATGATCTGCCCGGTCTCTATCGACTTGATTTCGGGTGAATTCCAATGGGAGGAAAATTTATGGATCGTCGTTCTTTTCTTAAAAAATAAGCACTTGGTGGCACCGCTGCCGCTGCAGCATCGCTTGCGGCACCTGCTTATGCGCAGGGCAACCGCACGCTGACGATGGTAACAACATGGGGCCGTGGCCTTGCTGGTGTGCACGATTCTGCGCAGCGCGTTGCGGATTCGATCACTGCTATGACTGGCGGCACTTTGACCGTTGACCTCAAGGCTGCTGGCGAACTCGTTGGTGCGTTTGAAGTATTTGACGCTGTGACCTCGGGTCAGGCTGACATGTACCACGGTGCTGACTATTACTTCGTCAACCAGCATCCGGGCTACGCGTATTTCACATCTGTTCCATTCGGCATGACCGCTCAGGAATTGATGAACTGGTACTACCATGGTGAAGGTCAGGCGTTCCACGACGAGCTGGGCGAGATTTTTGGTTTGAAATCCTTCCTTGGCGGGAACACTGGTCCGCAGTCCGGCGGCTGGTTCTCCAAAGAAATCACTGGCCCAGAAGACTTCCAAGGTCTCAAGTTCCGCATGCCGGGTCTTGGCGGCGAAGCGCTGGGCAAGATGGGTGCATCCGTGCAGAACCTTCCAGGTGCAGAAGTGTATCAGGCGCTGGCGTCCGGTGCGATTGACGGCACAGAGTGGATCGGCCCATGGGCTGATGAAAAGGCCGGTTTCCAAGAGATCACCAAGTTCTACTACACAGCGGGTATGCACGAGCCAGGCGCTGGTCTGTCTGTTGCGACAAACCTTGACGTGTTCAACAGCCTGACAGTCGAGCAGCAAAAGATCGTCGAGATCGCCTCTGCAGAAGCTCACCAGTGGAACCTTGCTCAGTTCATGAACAATAACGGTGCGGCGCTTCAGCGTTTGCAGGCCGGTGGCGTGAAGGTTCTGGAATTCCCTGACACCGTTTGGGACGCAATGGGCGTAGCCGCAAAAGAGACACTCGACCAGTATGCTGGCGATGATCTTTATGACCGTCTGCGCGCGTCTTATAACGCATCTATGGCGTCTTCTTCGTCTTGGATCCAGAAGTCCGAAGGCAAGTACCGCGAACAGCGCGACCGCGTCATGGGCTAAGGCCAATTTTGTGCGGGGCGGCCGATGTGGCTACCCCGCACATTTTCGCAGGTTAACTGCGGGTATCTGACATTCGATTTCGGGGGGGCAGACCATGAATTTGGTCGAAGCATGGGGCGGTAACGCCTTTGGTTGGTTTTTCGCCAATATTATCGAGAGTTTCTACAATTTTGGTTATGCCGTCACCCATCCGAGCGAATGGCTCGCGTGGTTGCCTTACATTAACCAAGACTTACAAACCCCTGAGATCAAAGCATCTTTGATGAAGTTCATCTATTATGGTGCTTCGGTTGAATTGGCCTTTGTGTTGCTGACGATGTTCTTGATCGTCACCATTATTGGCTTGATCCATAACGGTTTTATGTGGGGCTGCGTCCGCGCCCTTGAAGGGTTTGCCAATAAAGTGGGTCGTTTCTTTGCATGGGCGGGCCTGATTATGGTACTCCAGCAAATTCTGATCATCTTTATGCAACGGGTTTTCGCGGTGTCGGAAATCTCACTCGGCCTTGGGCTTAAGTTTAGCCAAGACGTGAGCTGGTGGTCCGAAGAGCTCAAGCTCTATAACGCGTTGATCGTTTGCCTCTGTGCGACATATACCTTTGTGCAGGGCGGGCATGTCCGCGTTGATTTGATCTATTCTGTGGTCGGCTACCGTACCAAGCGGATCATCGATATGGTCGGCTCTTTGTTGTTCATGGTGCCAGCGGCACTGCTGACGTGGCTCTACGGCTGGTTCTTCTTGTGGCGCAACCTTGTGGTGCCAAACCCGTCGGCCTCTGACACGTTAGAGCGTCTGGTGGGCAAGGCCCGTGCGTTGCGTTGGAACATCGAGACCATTGGTTTCTCGCCCAACGGCTTTAACGCCTATTTCTTGTTCAAGATTCTCTTGGTCACCTTCACCATCATGGTGCTGTTGCAAGCTGTGGCGTTTTTCTATCGCTCGTACCTCGAGTTGAAAGAGGGCCCATCCAGTGAGGGCCGTTTCCTTGATGTTGATGCGCTTGGCGATGAGACCGCCGAACGCGCAGCAAAAATTCACTAAGTTAGGGCGGGTAGAATTATGCTTTTCGGATTAGATGGCGTCGAAATCGGCCTCGTAATCGTCTTTCTCACGCTCTTTGCGGGCATTTTGTCAGGCTTCCCTGTCGCATTTGCGATTTCGGGCTCGGCGGTGATTTCATTCGCGATTATCGCGGCTTTAGACAGCTCTGGTTTGCTGATCCACATGGCGATCGATACCAACGCGGCGGAGTATCATGCGCTGATCGAAAGCGGCGTGCGGGTCGACGCGATTTCGCATTTCAGATACCCTGAGTTGCCGCGCATTGGCGAAGCATTGTTCCCACAGGGCTGGGAATATGCGCTGGACCGCAACGTTGGTTTCCTCGTGAACCGTATGAACGAACGGGTTTTGGCGGGGCAGTCGATCGAGACACTGCTGGCCGTGCTGATGTTTGTGATGATGGGCATCGTGCTGGAGCGTTCCAAGATTGCGGACGAATTGCTGACAACAATGGCAAAAGTCTTTGGGCCATTGCCAGGTGGTTTGGCGGTTTCTATCGTGATTGTGGGCGCGTTCCTTGCCGCTTCCACGGGTATCGTGGGTGCGACGGTTGTGACGATGGGCTTGCTGGCGCTGCCAACGATGCTCAAGAACGGCTATTCACCTGAGCTGTCAACGGGGGTGATTGCGGCGTCTGGCACATTGGGCCAGATCATTCCGCCGTCTATCGTGATTGTTTTGCTCGGCACATTGGCCGGGGATTTGTATTCAGCCGCCCAAGAAGAGCGCGCCAATTTGGCGGGCTGTTCGGATGCGTTGACCTACCTTGGCGAGCCTGCTGTTGTCTCCGTTGGCACATTGTTCCAAGCGGCGTTGTTGCCAGGTATTTTGCTCGCGTTCCTCTATGCGGCTTATGCGTTCGGCTTCGCGCTGTTGAACCCGTCGAAAGCGCCTGCGGTGCAGTTTGCGGCCAGCGGCAATAGAGAAGTCATCACGCGCAATGAGGGCCTGACGTGGCTCTTGGGTGTGCCTGTCGGCTTGATCGCTTTGCTGGTCGTGCTGGGGCAGGTGGGTGTTGTCGGGTCGCAGTCCGTGATTGTGGACAGCTATACTGACGCGGGCCAAACGGCGAGCTTGCGCACCAATGTGAGCGGGGAATGTGCGGCTGCAATGCAGGAACTGCACGGCGAAGAAAAGTGGTCGGCGGCTTTGGCTGAGCAGGCATCAATTGATGCGGCTGGTGGCGTTGCCGCGGCCCGTCAGCTTGGCGAAGAAGAGCGTGCAGTGCTTGTGCAAGAAAAGATCGCGGCTGCGCCAAAGATCGGTGATGGCATTGCGATTATCGCACTTTTGATGGGGCTCATGCTGGCCTTGGCGCGCGGTGTGGCACCAAGTGCCGATCACCGTTCGCTGCTGGTTGGTGTGATGGGTGTCCTCGCGATGCTTGCGGTGGATGTGCTGCTAATCAGCCCTGTGGCTACGTCTGGCACAACCTTTGTCCTCATCCTGATCCCGTTGTTGGTTTCCTTCATCGGGCTTAAGGCAGCTTGGGCGATGTGCGCGAAGAACGAGATCTTGCGCGTGGTGTTCCCACCGCTGGTGTTGATCGTTGCCGTGCTTGGCTCGATCATGGGCGGGATTACGAACCCGACGCCTGCGGCGGCCTTGGGTGCGGGTGGTGCGATTTTGCTCGCGGCATATCGCAAGCTGCAAGACGAGCGGCGCTCTGGCAGAATGGTGCTTTGGACTGCGGCGGCGATCGCGATCATGCTGTTGGTTGGCACCAACTTCGACATGCGTATGGGCCAAGAGGTGGTGTTGCTCGAGAACCGGATTGCGTTCTTCGTCGCATTCGCTGCGTTCTTGTTTAGCATGTATGGCTTGCTCTGGTCGTGCTGGGTCTTGCTTGCAGGCGGTGTTTTGGCACCGGTTGTGCGCGAAACGGCGAAGGTAACGTCGATGGTGTTCACCATCCTGATCGGCTCACAATTGTTGAACCTCGTGCTGATCTCGTTTGGTGGCGAGCATTTTATCCAGCAGTTCTTGCGCTCGTTTGATAACGAATGGCAGGTCTTCTTGCTGGTGATGCTTGTCTTGTTTGTCTTGGGCTTCGTGCTCGACTTCCTTGAGATCATCTACATCGTGATCCCGATTGTGGGGCCCGTTATCTACGGCGGCACGTTTGATCCAAAGTGGGTGACGATCATGATCGCGGTGAACTTGCAGACTTCGTTCCTGACACCGCCATTTGGTTTCGCGCTGTTCTATCTGCGCGGCGTGGCACCCAAAGAAATCACGACGGGTCAGATTTATCGTGGTGTGATCCCGTTCATCTTGATTCAAGTGGCTGGTCTGGCGTTATTGGCGGCCTTCCCAAGCTTTGTGACAATCTTGCCGAACCTGCTGAACTAAGCAGTACGGCGACACAAAAAAGAAAAAGGGCAGCTCTCGCGCTGCCCTTTTTTGTTTTGAAATCGAGATTTAGCTGCGGCTTGAGGGCAGGTTGATTCGTGCCACTTGTTCCGCGATGGGGGCTGAGGCCATCGGGTGCAAAGCCGCATCATAGCTTGTCGGGTCACCAATCGGGGCCCAAACGCCGTCGTGATAGACCTCGACACCTGCGAAATTGGCTTTGTAGCCCATCTTTGGGCTGCCAGGGACCCAATATCCCAAATAGACGTAAGGCAGGCCCAAGCTGCGCGCTATGGCGATGTGGTCGAGGATAATATGCGTCCCCAAGCTGTCGCGCGCAAAAGCGGGGTTAAAGAAGGAATAGACCATCGACACCCCGTCATCGAGCACATCCGTCAGGCAGACGGCGGCGAGGGCATCGTCGGGTTCTTTATATTCAATGAGGCGCGTGCGGATCGGGGTCTCTTCGACCATGGCCGCAAATTCGAACATATCCATATCGGCCATGCCGCCTGTGGCATGACGCCCGCCCAAATAGTCGCGGAACAGATCATATTGTTCTTCTGTCGCCCAAGGGGATGTGGCGCGGCGCGTCAGGCGGGCATTGCGCTTGAGCACCCGCTTTTGGCCGCGCGAAGGCGTGAAATCCGCAATCTTGATCCGCGCCGACATGCAAGCAGAGCAATCAGCGCAAGAGGGCCGGTAGAGCACGTTTTGCGAACGACGGAACCCTTGTTTGGACAGGCTATTGTTAAGCTTATCGGCGGCTTCGCCTTGTAAGGCCGTAAACAGCTTTCGTTCCATCCGACCCTCAAGGTAGGGGCAAGGCTGGGGCGCGGTCACATAAAATTGTGGCACAATGGGGAGCGAGTGGCGCATGAAATAGTTCCGATTAAGTTAAGCAAACCTAGCAAGCGCGGCCTTAAAAACAAGCCCCCCATTTTACGCGGGGTTAATCGGCTGGTTTGTTGATGGCTGCGGTGCCAAGCAACTGGTCGGTCAACCCTTGTTTGCGGTCCGAGAGTAGCATCATCAGCATGGAGATCAATTGCAGCGGGGCTACGGCTACGGAAAATGTATAGCCGGCGGTGTGCAAAAGGGCGGTTTGGGAATCCAAACGGAGGCCGTCGTAATCGCGCAATTCGATCCCCATCAGGCGCATCCCCCATGTCGAAGATTTATTCGCAATTGTGAACCAACGGTAAAGAAAGCCAACCGCGAGCATTAGGAACGGAAAAAAAAGAGCGCTGTGAAGGCCGTGAATGGCACGATAATGACACAGATGATGCCTACGAGGACAACATCAATGCCCCAAGCGGCAGCGCGTTTCGATAGAACGCCGTCGTAAAATTGCGGCTTTGTGGCGGGGTCTGGCAGGCCAAAGCGCGTGGCAGTGTCGGACATTTTAGTGACTCTCTCAAAAAGGGGTGAGGGCGGCCCGTGATTGGGCCACCCTGCGTGAGGTTAAGCAGGCTCGTTTTCTGCGTCGTCTTTGGCATTAGGCGCATCAGCGGCGCGGTCGTCCATAAACTGGTCGAATTCGGCTTTGTCTTTGGCTTCGCGCAAGCGCTTTAGGAAGGCTTCAAAGTTGGACTGCTCCTCTTCCAAGCGGCGCAGTGTCTCTGCTTTATAGGCATCAAAAGCGGAGTTGCCAGAGGACATACTCATGTGGCGCAAGGTGTGACGGGCGTGGTGGCGGCTATGGCCGCAGGATTTGTTAAACATGCGTTTGCTCCAGATCATATAGGCGAGAAGGGCGAGGCCCACAGGCCAGATGAAGATAAAACCGAGGACCATGGCCGCGATCCAAGCGCCTTTGCCGCGCTCGTCAAGCCAGCCTTCCGCACGGGCGAAAAAGCCGGGGCGATGATCGCTGTAGGTCATCGTCGAAGAAGGGGTTGAAGAGGCGGTGTTCATTTTGGGCTCCTTGGTTATCGGTTGCTTGTGTATGTGAATGCTTTTCACATCACCAATATTGGAGCCACGCAATCGACTTGCAAGATAAAATGTAAATGTTTTTTACATTTACTTTTATTATTGTTTGAAATCAGTAATTTGTGCGTTTGAAATTTTAGAAAGCTCCGTAGGTTCAACACCAAAAATATGCCGAGGGGTGCCTGCTGCTGCGTAGACAATGCCAAAATCGTTGAGCCGTTGGTCCATAAACGTCGTGATCGGCGAGAGGTGTCCGACGGGGGCGACGCCGCCAATGGCAAAGCCGGTTTTGTCGCGCACGACGCCCGGATGCGCCCGCCCAAGCGGTTCGCCTGCGAGGGCTGCGGCCTTTCCAACGTCGACCTGATTGCCGCCTGCAGTGATGAAAAGGTAAAGAGCGCCCGTCTCCTCGCCCGCAAAGATGATCGACTTCGCGATTTGGTCTATTTCGCAGGTCGCGGCTTCGGCGGCTTGGGCGGCGGTACGGGTCTCTGCGGGCATCTCCATTGTGAAGGCTGCGCAGTTTGCTGCTTTCAGTGCGTCTATTACGCGTGCGAGACTCTTGCTCATGCTTGATCCTTTTTTGAGTGTCTGCGAGTTTACAGGCGTTTGACCGATTGACCAGACTGCGCCTTGTGCCATTGTTGCGCCATGAGCTTTACAAATCGTATCACGCGCCAGCCGCGCCCGTTTGACCCCGCCATTGGACAAGATGCCTTGTCCCATGTGGCAGGACTTGATCCATCTGTTGCACCGCTCATCATGGGGGCTGCGGGGTGTAGCCCTTATATAGCGGGGCTCTTGTCGCTGGAGGGGGCTTGGTTGGTTGAAGCCGTGCATGACCCCGAGGCTGCGGTGGCTGCGATATTCGCGCAATTGCGTGAGACGCCGCTAGATGCTTTGCCCGAGGATTTACGGCAAGCAAAGCGGCGCATTGCGCTTTTGACGGGGTTGGCGGATTTGGGCGGGATATGGCCGTTGGAGGTTGTGACCCAAGTCTTGACCGATCTCGGTGATCTGGCCGTTGATGTGACGATCAAGGCCTTGGTGGCAACGGAAATCAGGCGCGGGAAGCTGCCCGGTATGGACGCGGATGATGTGCCGACGGCGGGCGGATTGCTGGCGCTGGCGATGGGTAAGATGGGCGCGGGCGAGTTGAACTATTCGTCTGATATCGATTTGATTATGCTTTTCGATGAAACCCGCTTTGAGCCTGATGATTTCCACGATGCCCGCGCCAGTTTTATTCGTGTGACCCGCAGAATGGCGGCGATCCTGTCTGATGTATCGGTGGGCGGTTATGTATTTCGCACCGATTTGCGGCTGCGCCCCGATCCCAATTCGACGCCTGTGTGTATCTCGACAGAAATGGCCGAGCGCTATTACGAGAGCGTTGGCCGCACATGGGAAAGGGCCGCCTATATCAAGGCGCGGGCCTGTGCGGGGGATATCGCGGCAGGTGAAGGATTTATCAAAACGCTGCGCCCGTTTGTGTGGCGCAAGCATCTGGATTTCGCGGCGATTCAGGATGCGCATGACATGCGGCTGCGGATCAGGGATCATAAGGGATTAGGCGGCAAGTTGGTGCTTGAAGGGCACAATATGAAACTTGGGCGCGGAGGTATTCGCGAGATCGAGTTCTTTACCCAGACGCGGCAGTTAATTGCAGGCGGGCGTGATGAGAGCCTGCGCCAGCGGCGGACCGAGGACGGGTTGAACGCCATTGCGAAGGCTGGGTGGGTGCCTCAAGAAGACGCCGCAACGCTTTATGATCATTATAAATTCCATCGTGAGGTGGAGCATCGCTTACAGATGGTTAATGATGCGCAGACCCATTCCCTGCCTAAATCCGAGGAAGGGTTTGAACGGCTTGCTGCGTTTATGGGGCGCGATGTCGCGGGGCTTCGGGCCGAGTTGGTCGAGCGGTTGGAGGAGGTGCATGAGAAGACCGAAGGGTTCTTTGCACCCGATGCGCCGAAAGCTTTGACGGACGATTGGGGGGCGGAAATCACGGCGCGGTGGCAGACATATCCTGCGTTGCGTTCTGACCGGGCCGAGGAGATTTTCAAGCGGTTGAAGCCCGAAATTTTGGCGCGCTTAAAGGAAGCGGCGAAGCCTGAAGAGGCCTTGTTGCAGTTCGACGGCTTCTTGCGAGGGTTGCCTGCGGGGGTCCAGTTGTTCTCGCTTTTTGAAGCCAACCCTAAATTGACCAAGTTAATCGTGGATATCGCCGCAACAGCGCCTGCGCTTTCGCAATATTTATCGCGCAATGCTGGCGTTTTGGATGCGGTGATTGGCGGATCGTTCTTTAGCGAATGGCCCGGTGCGGTAGCTTTGACAGAGAAGTTGTCAAAGGTTCTCGGGGAGTGTGCTGACTATGAGGCGCAGTTGCTGGTCTCGCGGGTTTGGGCGAAGGAGTGGCATTTCCGAATTGGCGTGCACCATCTACGTGGGCTGATCGATGCGGACACGAGCGGTGTGCAATATGCCGATTTGGCCGATGCTGTGGTGTCTGCGATGTGGCCTGTGGTTTTGGCGGAATTCACGCGCAAGCATGGGCCGATGCCTGGGAAAGGGGCTGTTGTGCTGGGCATGGGCAGCCTTGGGGCGCAGCGGCTCAATGCCTTCTCCGACCTCGATTTGATTATGATTTACGATGCTGACGGGGTTGAAACCTCGGCAGGGCCAAGGCCTTTGTTGACGCGGATGTATTATTCGCGATTGACCCAAGCG
>Ga0181560_10000318_pt1 | contig 42702 bp, 34 predicted proteins | sample 011ome_20_FD_133751 | JGI IMG/M metagenome (GOLD analysis project Ga0181560, IMG submission 133751) | Coastal salt marsh microbial communities from the Groves Creek Marsh, Skidaway Island, Georgia - 011509CT metaG (megahit assembly) | ecosystem: Environmental > Aquatic > Marine > Intertidal... | reverse complement strand
GGGCGGACGAAGCCCAAAACGAAACCCGAGTATCCTTTAGCGCAGGCGGGGGCGTTTTGGTACTGTACACCGACCCCCGACGCGCCCCCTACAAAACCCCCCCTGGATCCCCCCCCCCCAACACACAAACAACACAAACACACGTCCTCTCCGCGCCGATGCCCTACCGCGGCGTCGTCAAGAACGCGAGCGGGTCCAGCGGCGTCTCCGCGGTGTTCGGCGTCGGCACCGGGTCCCGCGGCGACGTCACCCACTTTTCTAAAACCGCCTTTCGCAAGCTCCGTCCGTCGCTCCGCAACCCGGGCACGTTCCCGACGACGCCGCCGTCGCTTCCTCCGAGCGCGAGCAGCGGCGTCCCCGCCTCGTCCGGCGCGGAGAGGTCCGAGCACAGCTTCAGCGCGGGCGGTCGCCTGAGCTTCTTTCGCGACGCGACGGACCGGGGTCCGCCGTCGCCGCCGCCGCCGCCGCCGCCGTCGCCGTCGCCGCCGCGCGCGCGCTTCCCGTCGCGGCGTCCCGAAGGCAGCGCGCTCGGGAGGTCGCCGAGGAACTGCGACCCCCCCGGCGTCGGCGCGTTGGATCCGCCGCCGCCGCCGCGATGCGCGCGCCCCGGGTTGGCCTTCTCCGCGGCCGCGATGGCGGCGTCGCGCGCGATCCGCGACGCGCGGTCGCGGCTCCGCGGAGACAGCGCCTCGAGAGTCTCCACCGCCCTCGCCTCGGCTTTGTCCCAGAACCTCGGCGTGAACGCGCGGTCCAACTGGCCGCCGCGCGACCCCGGGGTGAGGCCTCGGCCGTCGCGCGCGCGGTGGCTGCTGTTGCGGTCGGACACCGTCAACGGCGCGGGCTTCTTAAACGCGGGCTTGCTCGCGGAGTCGCCGGAGGGTCCGGTTTTCTTCTTCACCGAGCCTGGCGCGACGAAGCGAACGGACGCGATCGTGAGTCACCGCGCGGGGGGAGGGGAGGGACGGTCGCGGCCTCGCGAGCGGACGCGGGGTATCGAGGCGAGGACGAAGACGCTCGTCGCGGCGGCGGCGACGACGACGCGATGGACGCCGCGGGGGAACGCGCCGCCGCGCGCGCGCGCGAGACGCCGCGGGAGGCCGCGGCGCGCGCGTCGTCGCGTTGTTGACCGAGGCCGCGGGACGACGAGGTTTCGCGATCGACGGACGGAGGGACGCACCGTTCGCGTTTCGTCCCGGCGCCGGCTTCTCGTGGTTGTGCTCGCCCTCGTACGTCAGCGACGACAACAGCGAAGGGTCGCCCTCGACGTGCTTCCGCGCCGGGCAGTTCGCGCTCGTGCATCGGTAGTACGACCGCGGGAACGGCGCGCCTTTGATGATTTTCTGGCCGTATTTCCTCCATCGGTACCCGTCGTCGACGCCGGGCATGACGCGCGTGAAGACGTGCGCGCGTTAGCGAGTCGCGCGTGCTGCGCGTGTCGTGGTCTGCGCGCGCGTGCGAGGGCGCGGGCGGAGGCGGTGGATATCGAGCGTGCCGCGGGTCCACGAGAGTGGGCGCGCGCGAGCGAGTGTCGGGATCCGGGCAACGAAGCGACGAACATCATCGATCGCTCATCTCAGCTGTCGGCACTTTCGGTCAACGTTTTTTTGTTGGCAGGTTAAAAACGGGCCCATATTCCACCACACTTTTCGCGTGTGAGTCTGTTTTCTCCAGCTCGGATCGAATGCCGCGTGCCTTCACAAGCGGTCGCGCTCAAACGTTCCATCGCGCGCGCCGCGTCTCTTCCCGCGCGCGCCATGGCGACCGTCATCGCGGGTATCATGACCGTGACCGGTGCGTCCGCGTCGCGCGCGAGCTTCGTCGCGATCGAACTCCCCGGCCGACGCGCCGCGCGGACGTCGCGCCCGCGCGGCTATTCGAATCGCGTCGAGCGCCCTCGCCCGCCTCGACTTCGTCAACGTCCTCTTTCCTTTCCATCTTTTTTTCCATTCGATCGACGACGCCTCGCGCGCGCGCGCGCGCGCGCGACGCCTCGATCCTCGTCCGTCGACTGACGCGCCGTCCCCTCTCCCCCCGCGCTCGTCCTCGCAGTCGTCCAGGCGGATCTCCCCCCGGAGGAGAAGGGCCCGAAGCAAGTCAGCGTGAAACGTGCGTCTCGCGTCGCCTCGCATCCCGCCGTGTCGAACGAACAGAACGACTCGCGCGCGCCTCAAACTAATCTCAACTCGCCCCTTCCCCTCCTCGCGCAGTCGAGCTTCGCGAGTCCGCGGACGTTCGCCAGAAGGCGAAGACGTCCGTCCAGCGCGTCGTGGAGAACGTCATCAACTTCGACGAGTCCATGAAATTGTGCGTCTCCCCGCGCCCGCCGTCGCCGTCGTCGCCGTCGTCCGTCCTCGCGCGGCCGCACGAGATCTTGTTCTGTTGTTTCCCTTTTCGATCGATCGTTCGCGCCCGTCTCTCCCTCCTCTGACCGACGCCGCGCGTCCACCCGCCCCCCCAACGCGCTCGCGCTCCCCGCAGCAACGTCCCCGCGTCATACGCCGGCGAGTTCCGCATACAGCTGTACAAGCAGAAGGAGAGCGTCATGGGCGGCAAAGCCGTCGTCGCCAACGCGGGCATCTTCGTCAAGAACATCGTCGCGCACGTCGTCAACAACGGCGCCATCGATAAGACGTTCAAGCTCTTCAGCAAAGACGGCAGCGCGTCCGGGGGTTCCGTGCGGCTGCTCATCGACTTCGAGCGGTTCCGCGACGCGATCGTCGTCCCACCGGGCGAGAAGTTCGACATCGACGCGCACAAGGTGAAAGAGGACGTCGCGGCGACGAAGCTGCAGAGCGCGTGGCGCGGGAAAAAGGCGCGCGACGAGCTTAGGCGCGTTGGGTCGGGCGGGGCGCTCCGGGCGCTGCTCGCGGTCGCGGCGGCGGCGGTCGTGGGCGGGATCGCGTTCGTCGTCGCGAAGGGCGCGGAGGGCGGCGGGAGCGCGGTCGGGTCGAAGAGCGGCAAGGGGAAGAAGAAGTGATCGATTGGACGCGAGAGAGAGCTGCGGACTGACTTTGAACGACGACGGAAAAATATAATGTTGCGCCCGCCCCGAGCGTGGATCTCGTCTTCACTGTCGCCCGCGGCGCCGAGCGCCCACCTCGTCGTCGTCCGTCATGCCGGGCCCGGGCGACGCCGCCTCCGAGGCCGCCGCCGACGCGGAGATACGGAGGTGCGCCGTCGCGCCTCCTCGCGCCGTCGCGCCTCGTCTTTTCTCGTCGAACGGCACCCGTTCGGTCGCACGCTCGTCGTTCGCTCGATCTCGTCTCATCGTCGCGCGCCCCTCCGTCCTCCTCGTCTCGTCTCGTCGTTCATCAGGATCTTAGCGTCGCGCCCCGTCGCGATCGCCGAGCTCGCGTCCATCGCGCGCGCGCGCGGGCTGCGGCGCGAGGCGACCCGCGCGGACGCGTGGCCGGCGCTCCTCGGCGCGGATCCCGACGACGACGACGACGACGACGACGACGACGACGACGCGTCGCTCCCCGCGTCCGAGGCGCGACAGATCGACCTGGACGTCCACCGCTCGCACTGGTTCCCGTCGTCCGAGTCGCCCTCCGCGTCGCCCTCCGCGTCGCCCTCCGCGTCGTCCGGTCGCGACGCGCTCGCGCGGATGCTGAAGCGCGTCGTCGCGCGCAACCCTCGCGCCAGGTACTACCAAGGCCTCCACGACGTCGCAGCGACGCTCGCGCTGCAGTGCGGGTTCGCGGTCGCGGAGGTGGTCCTGACGCGCCTCCTTCGCGGGCACCTGCGGGACTGCGTCGCGGGCGACGGCGTCGAACCCGTGCTCGAGACGCTGCGGCTGTTGCCCCACCTCGTCGCCGTCGCGGACCCGGAGCTGCATCGAGCCGTGTTCCCGGATCGGTCATCGTTCGCGGCGGACGCGGCCGCGCGGCGACGCGGCGACGCGGGGGCCGGCCGCGCGAAGGAGGACGAGGAAGCGGTGGGCGAGGATAAGGATACGAATGATAATAAGGACGAAGAAGACGACGACGACGACGAGTTCGTGGTGCTCTCCGCCGCGGACTGCGCGGACATGACGCGCGTCGGCGACTGCCACTTCGCGCTGTCGTGGCTCCTCACGTGGTTCTCGCACTCGCTCGACTCGAAACGCGACGTCGCGCGACTGTTCGACGCGTTCATCGCGTCGGACCCGAGCCTTTCGCTCTACGTCGCCGCCGCCGCGGTCGTCGGCGATCGCGACGAGCTCTTACGCATAGCGCGCGGCGGCGGCGGCGAGGACGCGTCGGAGGCGGTGTCGTGGGACGGCGTCGAGGGCGCCTTGCACTCGCGGCTGTGCGCGCTTCCGGCGTTGCGGCGTTGCGGCGGCGCGGCGGAGGACGCGGCGGAGGACGTCGCCGTCGCTGTCGCCGTCGCCGTCTCCGTCGTCGAGGGGAACTACGTCGACGTGACGCTCGCGCCGAGGACGACGACGACGACGACGACGACGACGACGACGACGGAAGACGAAGACGACGCGGTGGAAAAAGTCCTCGAGCGCGCGCTGTCGCTCCGCGAGCGCATCCCGCCGCGCGCGCTGCACGAGGTTCTGTCGCTGCCCGTGCGCGAGCACGGCGCGTTCGGCGCGTACCCGTACCCGTGGCTCCTCGGCGAGGAGATGCCGGACGCGGATCCCGGTCGCCGCGACGCGCGCGAGGCGTTCCCGAAGGACGCGCGCGCCGTGGGGAGGACGACGCTCGAGTGCGGGGACGTGTACGACGGCGAGACGCGAGACGGGCGACGGCACGGGCTCGGCCGCCACGTGTCATCCACGTGGACATACGAGGGGACGTGGCGACGAGGCGCGCGCCACGGCGTCGGGTGCCAGCGCCACGTCTCCGGGGCGCGATACGCGGGCGAGTGGGTCGACGGGCGCGAGGACGGCTTCGGCGTATGGACCCGCGGCGACGATCGCTACGTCGGCGGGTTTCGACGCGGCGCGCGCGCGGGGCTCGGCGTCGCGACGGACGCGAGCGGCGTCGTCGCGTGCGGGACGTGGCGAGCGGGCGCGATGGAGACGCCGACGCCGGCGACGCGCGGCGCGGACGGGATATACGTCTTCGAGATGAACGCCGCGACGCGCGGGGCGGTGACGGAGGCGGCGCGAGCGGCGTGGAACGCGGGGGACGCGGTGAATCGACTGCGGAGCGTCGTCGGCGCGGGGGAGGAGGACAATCGCGCGCCTCCATGGCCGTGGGAGGAGTGCGTGCGCGTCGACGGCGTCGGCGGCGTCGTCGGCGGCGGCGCGTCGACGGCGTCGCCGTCGGCGGCGGCGAGCCTCGACGTCGCCGCGCCGCCGTCGCTGCGCGAGCGCGCGGCGCACGCGACGGGCGCGGCGTCGCTGTTCGCGGCGAAACTCGGCGCGACGATCCGCCGCGGGGCGACGAAACACGCGAAGGCGCTGTCCGCGACGGAGCCCGGTCGGTTCGCGCGCGGCCTCGTCGACGCCGTGAGCGAGCGCGTCAACGCGCGATAGAGAGAGCTCGTTCGATTTAGATTTCGATTTCGATTTCGATTTCGATTTCGATCGCGCGCGACGGTGGCTAACAGCTAACAGCACAGCGCGCGTCGTCGTCGCTCGTCGATCGTCACATGCTCAGCACGTTCGCGCCGGTGTTCGTGACGCTCTCGCTCCCGCGCGTCTCCCCCATGAGCCGCCTCGCCGCGCTCAGCTTGATCGTCATCAGCCGGTGCAGATCCTTCATCATCTCCATCGCGTCGACGCCGCCGTCCGCCGCGTCCTTCACCTCTTTCTGTCTCTGCTTCAGCCGCTTCGCCTCCGCCTCCGCCGCCTCGACGCGCGCGACGTACGTCGCCTTGACGCTCGCGGCGTCTCGCCCGTTCGTGATGCGCCGCACGTGCGCGTCCACGAGCGCGGCTTCGACGTCGGCGAGGCGGAAGCGTCCCTCGTCCGACTTCATTCGCGATTTCATTCGATTCACCTCGCGCTCCAACGCGTCGTACGTCGACCGATGCGTCGCGGCGGTCGCGTCGTACGCCGCCTTCTTCTCCGCGTGCCGAGCTTCGAGCTCCGCGTGCGACGCCCTGGCCTCGCGCAGGCGCTTGATCTGCGGCGCGAGCTTCCCCTTCCGCTCGTTCACTTTTTTGTTAATCTCCTGGATGAACGCGCTGATCTCCTCGAGCGCCTCGCCCTTCCGCTCGTCAACGCTCGCCTTGGCCCTGGAGACCTCCTCTAACGTCTCCGACGCCGCCGCGAACCCGGTCACGCCCGCGCGTCGCTCCTCCTCCGCGACGTCGCCGGACACGAGCGACAGGCGTTCGCGCAAAATCTCCTCAGTCGACGCCAGCGTCGTCGCCTCCGCGGCGACCTCGTCCAGCTCCCGCTTCAGCTGCTTATACCTCGCGAGCTTCGCCTTCACCGTCTCGAACTTTTGCCGCATCTCCTCGTCGAGCCCGCCGCCGCCCGCGCCGCGCGTCCTCCCCCCCGTGTTGTCCCCGCCCTCCGTCCGCACCGCCCCCGTCTCGTACTCCGACGTTAGCCGGTCTCGCCGCGCCCGCAGCTTGTCGCGTTTCGCGCGCGTCGCGTCTCTCTTCGCGGCGACGCTCTTCGCCACCTGCGCTTGCTGCTGAAGCGCCGCGTCGGCGTCGCGCGCCTTCGTCAGGACCGCGACGCTCTCCTCGAGCTCCCTCGTCTCCGCCTGCAGCGCGTTGACGTCCTCGGTCGCGCGCCGCAGGTCCGAGTCCGCGCGCGCGTCGGACGCCAACACTTCCTTGACGGCGACTGATCGCGCGCGCTTCTTCTCGAGCGCCTCCGGGAGCTTCTCCCTCGCGAGCGCGCGCGCGTTCTCCACCTCGTCCGACAGCGCCGCGATCAGCGCGTTGGGGTTCCCCGACGCGGTGGACGCGCGATGCTCGCGGAGTCGCACCGCGGCGCGTTGGTACTTGGCGTCCGACGCGTCCTTCTTTTCGTACTGCTCTCGGAGCGCCCTCGCGAGCTCCATCTCTTCCTCTCGCGCGGCGCGGAGCGACGTCGCGTGGCGCGTGAGCGCGGCGACGCGCGAGCGGTCGTCCACCCTCGACGCGATCTTGCCCTTCACGACGGCGACGCGCGACGCGATGGCTTCCTTCTCGCGTTCCAACTGCGTCGCGCGCTGTTTCAGCTTGACCGGATCCTTCCCCGTCGCCCTCGCCGCGTCCACCGCCTTGTGGATCTCCACGAACTGCCGCTGCAGCTCGTGCCTCTGGTGGATCAGCTCCTGGACGTCGTCGTCGCGCGTAAACTCGGGCGGGACCGGGACGTCCGCGAGGAAGTGCCCGACGTACGCGCGCTTCGCGCATCGATCGAGATCGCTCAGGACGAACCGAAGCGCGGGGAAGACGACGTCGTGCTCGCCCGCGGCGAACCCCGCGCGCATCGTCAGCGCGTCCGTCGACGGCGGCGGCGCGTACTTGGCGTGTCGAAGGAAGTCCAGGAGCGGGTCCTCGCCGCCGTGGTGGCCGCGGGCGTCGCGCGCGTCGTCGCCCCACGCGGGGACGATCGCGGCGAACGCGTCGAAGCACAGCTCCCGGGTCGCGTCGGGTCCGAGCTCGCTCAGGGACGGGCCGGTGAGGGAGGCGTACCGCGCGCCGCCGAACGGCGGCTCCTTGAGGCGCGCGACGATGAACGCGATGTCATCGCCGAGGACCATGGCGAGACGCGCGGGGCGCGGAGTGCGAAGGGACGCGCGGGATTTTCAAAGTCGTCTTCTTTTTCTCACTGTGTGCACCCGCAGTTTCAACATTTGATCGCGTCCCCTTTCAACTGACCGATGGTTGTTTGGAATGGCCACAAAATCTACGCCCTCTTATTTCAGCTAACCACGCACCCGCGTCCTCGCACGACCGGCGCGACCTTCCCCACGACGTGATCCCTGAACACCTCGCCGATCTTACTCAGCGGCACGCCCCCCTTCATCTCGTGCGGGTCCCTCACCGGCGCGACGCGCGCGAGCGGGTCCGATTTCGGATCCAATCCCGCGTCGACGCCGGACGCGCGCACGTGCCCGAGCACAGCTTTCGCCAACTTTCGGTCCGCCGCCGCCCTCCGCCTCGCCGCCGCTTTCAACGCGCGCAGCGCGACGCGCGTCTCCCTCTCCCCCGAGCTCATCGCGCTCAGAGCGTTCTTCGCCGCGACCGCGGGGGTGAGCACGTCCGCGCGCGCGATGGCGCCGTCGGCGTCAGGATCCGGATCCGTCGCGGACGCGTCGTCGTCGTCGTCGCCGCCGGCGAACGCGTTCACGACGGGCGCCGAGAGAAACGCGCGCTCCTCCTCGGCGCGTAACGCTCGCTGTTCGTCCGTTTCGTCGTCGCTGTCGACGTACCCGCGCTCGATGCCGTTGTCGTCGCCGCTGTCGTTGTCAGGATCGTCGGGGTCGAGCTCGTCGTCGTCGTCGTCGTCGTCGTTCGTCGTCGCGGCGGCGGGCGACGTCTCGGCGTCCCCCGCGTCGCCGCCGCCGCCGCGCCGCCGCTCGCCATCCGCGGCGATCCGCCTGCGTTTGTGCACCTCCAGCGCCGCCATCAGATCCTCCCCGGCGCGCTTAAACTGGCACAAGATCGTCCGCGCGCGGCCGCGCAGATACAGCGCCGCGACGTTCCTTCGCAGCGACAGCGACGCGGTGCACGCGGCGATGCACGCGTGCGCGGCGGACGACCCGCCGGCTCTCGAAGCCGAGAGCTTCAGGTGACACCGCGCGACGTTCAAGAGGACGTCTGAGAGCGTCGCGACGACGTCCTCGACGCGCGCGGTCGCGGTCGCGGCCGCCTCCCTTCGCGATCGCCTCGCGTCGTCGTCGTTGGCGGCGTCGGCGGCGTCGGCGGTCGCATCTCCGCCGAGGCCGAAGAGTCGGTCGAACGGGACGCCGACTTCCTCGTCGTCGTCGTCGTCGTCGCCGCCGCCGCCGCCGCCGTCGTCGTCGTCGTCGAACATCACGTCGCAGACGCGGTCGTCTTCCTCGACGTAGGACACCATCCCCGCGCGGGACGAACCGTCCGCGCCCATCACGCGCACGCGCATGCCGACCGTCGGCGTCAGCGCGGGCGCCTTCTTCTTCGTCGCCGTCGCCGTCGTCGTCGTCGTCGTCGTCGCCGCGCGCTCCACCGCCGCGGCGTCCGCGGTGCTCTCGTGGACGTTCCAGTCGTTCTCCCGCCCCGGGAGAGCGCGCGCGCGCGCGGGCCCGATCGCGGCGATGAGCCACGCGCACGCCTCGACGTACTCCGCGGCCGCGGCGGCCTCGTCGCCGCGGCGGAAGCGGTCGTTGCCGCGCGCGCGCGACGCCTCCGCGCGCGATCGCGATCGACGATACCCCGACGCCTCCTCCTCCTCCTCCTCCTCCTCCTCCTCCTCGTCCTTCGCGTCGGCGTCGTCCGCGCGGCGCGGCCCGAGCGCGCGCAGCGACACGCCGTCCTCCTCGGTCCCGTCCTCCCACACGACGCTCGCGGTGGCGACGCCCGCGGCGTCGCCGCCGTCGCCGTCGAGGCCCTCGACGTCCGCGACCGTCGCGAGCAGCCTGTCGTCGCCCGTCGACGGCGCGGGGTATCGCAGCCGCGCCCACATCGGCCCCGCGCCCGGCGTCGGGACCGGGTCGCCGTCGGGGGTGACCGTCTCCGGGGCGGAGATCACCGGGCGCACGCGCGCGCCCACGGTCGGCGGCCACATGGCGTCGCGCGCGCGAGAGAGTGACGCGCGTCGGATCTAGGGTTGACCTGACGACGCGACGGCGCGTGCTGAACAGAAGGTGCCGACAATGTCAGATCAGATCGCCCAGCGCGTCCGCCGGCGCGACACGATGGCGGACGACGACGACGACGACCCGTTCGACGCGCTGATGGGCATCGACGCCGAGGAGTTCAAGCAGCTGCTGGACGAAGCCCCCGCGAGCGCGGCGGCGGGCGAGAAGGTCTTCCGAGGCGGCGTCGCGGTCGTGGACGACGGCTCCATCTCTCGCGAGGAATTCCGCGCGAGGTTTCTCGTCCCGCGCGTCCCGGTCGTGATCCGCGACGCCGCGTTCGCGCCGACGCACCTCACGCCGGCGTACCTGAGAGCGACGTACGGGGACGTGATCGTGCCGCTGGACGTCACCGCGGCGAATCGCGCGGACGCCAAGTTGGGCGACTTCCTCGACGCGCTGTCGTCGACGTCGTCGTCGAACGCCGCCGCCGCCGACGACGACGACGACGCCGAGCGGTCTAGGTTGAAGTCGCGGTACCTTCGGAACCTTCAGATGCACGAGTGGTTCCCGCGCGAGGCCGCGAAGCTGCGCCTCCCCGAGCGGCTCTTCGGCGCGAACGCGCTCGCGGACGCCGCGCTCGTCCCGCGCTGCCCGGACAGCTGGCGGCGCTGGCACGAACTCTTCGTGTGCGGCCCCGAGTGCGACGGGTTTCCGTTCCTGCACCGCGACACGTGCGGCGTCGCCGCGGCGTCGATGCAAGCGCACGGCGCGAAACGCTTCACGTTGTTCCACCCGGACGACGGTGCGCGTCTGTACCCGCGCGGCGGCAGCGGGCTCCGAAGCGAGATCCCCGCGAGGGCGCTCGCGAAGCCGGGCGGCGTGTGCTTGGAGACGTATCCCGCGTTCGCGCGCGCCAAGCGGATCACCGTCGACGTCCGCGCGGGGGAGTGTCTCGTCGTGCCTCCGGACTGGTGGCACACCGCGCGCGCGGTCGGGGACGAGGTGAGCGTCAGCGTCGCCGCGTCGTTCGTGGACGTCGAGCGCGCGGACGCGTTCAACGACGCGTACGCGGAGTTTGAAGCGCTGAGGTCGCTGGCGAGCGTCGGCGCGGCGACGTGATTCCGTCGGCGTCGCGACGGACGCTCCGCCGCGGTGGGTAGTGGTAGCTTTAGGATAGATACTGTAGGAGAAGATCGCGCTAGGCGCGCGCGTTCACTCCGCGGGCGCGGCGTCGAGACCCATCCCTGGCGGGACGCCGACGTCCGCCGCCGGCTTCTCTCCGCCCGGCTGCGCCGCCGGCGCCGGCGCCGGCGCCGCCTCTCCGCGATCTGACGGCGGCGACTTCGTCCTCGCGCGCTCGGGCGACGGCGACCGCGTCCTCGCGCTCCCCTCCACCAGGTCGCGCAGATGCTTCGGCCCGCCCCCGCCCTGTTCCCTGCTCCGATCCCTCGCGGCCCTGTCCCGGCTCGCGTCCCGCCCCCTCCGGTCCTTCCCTCGGTTTTTTCGGTTCCGACCGCCTCGGCGTCGTCCTCGGCGCGATCCTCCTCCTCCGCCGCCGCGGTCGCGACTCCGGCTCCTGCTCCGTCGGTCGTACGGCCGGCGATCGCGGCTGCGGCTGCGGCTGCGACCGCGGTCGCGGGAGTACCCTCGCGCGCCGCCGCGTCTCGGCGACCTCGACCTCGACCTCGACCGCGACCGCGACCGCGACCTCGACCGCGACTTCGACCCGCCGCCGTCGCCGCCGCCGTTCAGCCGCCTCGAAATCTCCGCCGCGCGCTCCGCCGCGCTCTTCCCCGCCGCCGCCGCCGCCGCGTTCGCCAACAGAATCGCCTGCTGCTGCTGCGCCGCGAGCGTCCGCGCCTGATGCTGCTGCTGCGCCGTGAGATTCGGATTGAGCAACATCGCCGCCGCCGCCGCCGCCGCGGGCGTCTGCGCGAGCCCGACGCTCGCGGCCGCCGCGGAGAGCGCGGGGTCCAGCCCGGGATGGACCATCCCGGGCGGCATCATCACCGGCGGCATCCCGGGCTTGATCTGTCGCACAGTCTTGGACATCTCCACGCGCAGCGGTCGATCCTCCAACGCGAGGCCGTTGAGTCCGAGCCCCGCCAGCGCCTGCTCGTGCGTCGCGTACTCGACGAACCCGAACGCCTTCTCGTTCGCGATGCGACAGTCCGTGACGACACCGCAGAAGGCGAAGATCGTGCGCAGTTGCTCGACGGTGACCCCGGGGGCGAGGTTGCCGACGTGCAGCGTCTTCTGGAGCTCCGCGGCGACTTCAGGAGCGATCGCCGGAGCCGTCGCCGCGGCTCCGGGCGCGACCCCCACCGCGCCGGGCGCGCCGTCTCTCTCCGGCGGGCCGGGCGGGATCACGCCGGGAGGGAGCATCCCGGGGGGGAGGACCCCCGGCGCGCCCGGTAGGACCCCCGGCGCCGCCGGCGCCGCGGGCGCGGCGGCGAAGAACACGGGGAAGGGCGATCCGCTGATCGGCGCGTTCTCCTCGCCGATCCCGACGCTGACGCTGTAATCCCCGCGCGAGGGGACCGCGTAGGTGCACGTGTACGTCCCGTCGCCGTGGTCGTCGACCTCCGCGGCGACGACCTCGCCGCCGCCGAGGCCGCTTCGGACGACGCTGACGTTCACCCTCGCGCCGCCTCGACGGATCTTCGTCCCTTTGGAATCGGAGGCGTAGACGGTGAACTTCACCGGCGCGAGCGCGGTGCCGCCGCCGATGCCTTTGCCCCCCGCGGTGCACCTCGCGGGGTCTAAGACGGCGTCGTCGGACGACGCCATCGTGTCGGTCGTGTGCGGCGGCGACGACGACGACGCGAGATCGCCGAGGCTGCCGGCGCGCAGATCTGGAGTGAATTCACCTCATTCATCGTCCGGAGACCTGACGAGATTTAGGTGCATACTTTTTTTGTTCACCCACCGCTCGGTTTCAACAATCGATCGCGTCTCCTTTCAACTGACCGATAAACTTGTTTTGTATGGAACGCACAACGAACGACGGCTTCGCGCCACTCCGAGATGGGCGCGGACGAGGACGACGCCGAGGAGGAGGCGCGCGAGCGCCGCGAGGCGCGGCTCGCCGCGCGCGACGGCGCCGACGCGCGCCTGACGACGTCCGTCGTCTTCCTGTGCGTCCTCGCCGCGTCCGTCCTCTACCTCGCGACGGTCCCGAGAGGCGCGCGATGGAAGCAGGCGAGCGCGGATCTCCGCGGCTCTTCGCGACGATGGGCGCCCTCGCTTCCCTTCCTGCTCGACGCGTACGACGTCACGTCGTCGCTGCTGGACGTCGCCGCGCTCGCGATCGCGCGCTTACTCTACGCCGCGATCGCGTTCTCGACGGTCGCGCCGTCGGACCGCTCGAGGGCGCGGCTGCATCGCGCGAGGATCGCGGTCGCGGCGATCTCGTCGTCGTGTCTCACCGCGAAGGGCGTCGCGAGGTTGCCCGCGCTGTCGGCCACGACCCGGGATCAGTGCGTCTTCTGGGCCGCGTGGTCGCTCGCGTTCGTCGCCGTGCCCGTGGAGTGGGCCGCCGCGTCGCACGCTATGGCGTACGCGGACCTGAAGTCGCGCGGCCGCGGCTCTCGCCGCCGCCGCCGCCGCCGCCGCGGCGACGACGACGACGACGACGACGACGCGACGGACCTGCTCCTCGCCGCCGACGCGGGCTGTCATTCGGACGAGGAGAACGACGCGGGAGGAGACGACGAACGCAAACGCCGCTCGAAGAAGAAGGACAAGGCGAGCACGCTGGGCGCGCTGCTGAAACTGTCCTACCCGGACCTCCCCATCTTGTCCGTCGCGTTCGCGTTTCTCGTCCTATACGCGATCGCCGCCGCGTCAGGCGCGTTCTATACACTGGTCCCCATACGACCGCGTTCGCGTGGTGAACGTCATTCCTTAAGGACTTTTCCCGGCGTGTCTCTCCGCCCATCCCTTGCGTTCAATCCCCGTCCTCGACGCCTTTGAACGCCAACTGACGCCTATGAACTCCACCCCGACGTTCGCTTGTATGGAATGGCCCTCAGTGCCGCACTTCACCGGGTGCTTGGTCGACGCCGTCGCCATCGACCGCGACGCGGCGGCGTTCCGTCGGTACTCCGTCTCGCTGTTGATCGCCGCGCTCCTCGCGGGGATCTTCGCGGGGCTGCGCGGCAGCGTGTTCACCGTGCAGATGGCGCGATTGAACGCGCGCGTCCGGCGGCGGCTGTTCGACGCGGTGCTGCGGCAAGACGTCGGCTTCTTCGATCTGAACAAAACTGGCGACCTGTCGTCGCGTCTGAACAACGACTGCAGCACGGTCTCGAACGCGCTGTCGCTCAACATCAACGTCATGCTGCGGAACGCGGTGAACGTGATCGGGGTGTTGTGTTTCATGCTCGCGCTGTCGTGGCCGCTGACGGCGGTGACGCTCGCGTCGTTGCCTCCGACGGTGGTCGTGTCGAAGGTGTACGGACGCTACTTCAAAAGGATTAGCAAAAAGACGCAAAAGGCGCTCGCGGAGGCGACGGAAGTCGCGGAGGAGAGCCTGGGGAGCGTCAAGACGATCCGCGCGTTCGCCGCGGAGCCGCACGTCTCCGCTGACTTCGCGTCGCGGCTGCAAGAGTTTTGCCGTCAAAACACGATCGAGGCGAGGTACGTCGTGGGGTACACGTTTTGCCTGACGGCGATGCCCATGATGGTCACCGTGCTCGTGCTGTGGTACGGCGGCATGCTCGTGTTGCGCGGGATGTTAAACCCCGGCGCGCTCGTGTCGTTCATGTTGTACCAGCAGCAGCTCACGAGTTGCTTCTCGTCCATCGCGGACGTGTTCACCGCCGTCGCCGTCGCGCTCGGGGCGGCGGAGAAGGTGTTGGAGCTCATCGCGAAGAGGCCAAAGTTTCACGCGTGGCCGGGACCCGGACCCGGACCCGGAGGAGGGTTCCCTTCGGGAGATGACGGAGATGACGGAGAGGAGATCGCGAGCGCGAGGCTGGTCCCGGAGCGGTGCGTCGGGAGGCTCGCGTTGGAGATGGTGTGCTTCTCGTACCCGTCGCGACCGGATCGTCGCGTGTTGACGGACTTCAACCTCGCGGTGAACCCCGGGGAGACAGTCGCGCTCGTCGGACCGTCCGGCGGCGGGAAGTCGTCCGTGATCAACCTGATCGAGCGGTTTTACGTCCCGGACAGCGGCGTCGTTCGTCTGGACGGCCGCGACCTCGCGGACTTGGACCCGCGGTGGTTGAAACGGCGGATATCGTTGGTGTCTCAAGAGCCGACGTTGTTTAACCGGTCGTTGCGGAGGAACATCATCTTCGGCCTCGAGCGCGCGGAGAAGAAGAAGAGCGCGCGCGGAGGCGGCGCGCGCGGCGGCGGCGAAACCGAAACCGAAACCGAAACCGACGGCGGGTACGTCCCGCTCGCGGGCGACGACGACGACGCCGACGCCGACGACGAGCCGAGCTCGGAGCAGATCGTCGCCGCGGCGAAGGCGGCGAACGCGCACGAGTTCATCGCCGCGCTGCCGGGGGGATACGAAGAAGTCGTCGGCGAGCGCGGGTCGACGCTGTCGGGGGGGCAGAAGCAGCGCGTCGCGATCGCGCGCGCGCTCGTGAGGGACCCGACCGTGCTTCTCTTGGACGAAGCCACGAGCGCGTTGGACGCGGAGAGCGAGGCGATCGTTCAGGAAGCTCTCGGACGCGTGATGGCGAACTACACCGTCGTCGTCGTGGCGCACCGCCTGAGCACGATTCAGAACGCGAGTCGGATATGCGTCGTAGACAAGGGAAGAATCGTGGAGAGTGGGACGCATCGCGAGCTGTTGGAACGCGGCGGCGCGTACGAGAACCTCGTGCGGCATCAGCTGAGCGCGATGAGCGCGTCCGCGGCGTCGTTGAACTCGCTCGATCGAGACGCGTGAGAGAACGCCGACGCGAGAATAGTACCCTAGAGCTAGCTCGCGCGAGTCTTAAACAGTTCACCGCGCTACACTACGTAGACTAACTCTCCGCGACGGTCTTCTTCGGCGCGCTCTTCTTCTCCTCGCCCGCCGCCTTCCCCGCCTTCGCCTCCCTCTTCGCGGCGAGCGAGAGATACTCCGCCGGGATCGGGTCGCCCCCCGGAAGCTCCCCTCCCGGCCCGTTCGGAAATCGCGGCCGCCGCTTGAGCTTCCTCTGTATCTCGCCCTGGATGCCCTCCGCGCTCCCGAGCCCGCGATTGTACTTCCCTACGATGCCCTGCCCCGCGATCGCTTTCTTCATCTTGGCTCCGATGGAGGGCGCGTTCTTGATCGGCGCCTCGGGGTACAACGCCGCGTGCTCCATGAGACATCTTTCGAGCTCCTTCGTGTACTCCTCCGCGCTGACGCCGGTGTTCTCCAGGAACGCGTTCACGCTCATGCGCACGACCGTCCCGGGCGCCCACCGGTGCGTCAGCCCGATCCTCTCGAGGATGTTCAACCGCGGCTTGAGGTTTTGATGCAACGAAAACGTGCACAGCCGCAGCGCGACGCGAATCTTCGTCCCCGGGAACCGCTCCTCGATGAGGTCGAGCGTCGGCTTGATCTTTCGCTCGACGTGGAAACCCATGACGGACGACGCCTGGGTGAATATGTACGCCGTGATCGCGTTCGCTTCCTCCGCGAGCTTCGCGTCCGCCTCCGGGGAGCCGTCGTGCTCGGGGCGCTCGCCTCGCGCGATCTCGTTCCGGAACCACGACAAGCACCGCGCGCGGACGTACTCCACCGTCGGCCGCATTTTTTCCTCCACGCTGAAGCTCAACATGTTAGGATTCCTCATCAACGCGAGTATCGCGGACTCTTTATCCACCCCGAGCTCGTCCATGAGGAAGTCAAACTTTTCCTTCACGAATTTCGTCCTGTGGGAAAAAATGGTGGGGCACTCCGTCACGAGCCTCTTCGCGCCGATGTGATCCAACCCGAAGCCGTCCTCCGACGTGTAAAACTCGAACTTCGCGCGCATGTTCTTCGCCACGGACAGGGTTAAAAGTTCCGGGGCCCTCCTCAACATGGTGTTGACGACGATGTCTTTATCGATCCCGATCTCCTCGATGAAAAAATTAAACTTGCCGGTGATGTTTTCCTCCGAGCACGAGATGACGACGCCGGGGTACTTGCTGATCATCACCCTCGCGAGGTTGGCCCTGCTCCACCCGGTGAGATCCAACAAGTTCTCCAAACGCGGCCGAAACCTCTCCACCGCCGCGCGACCTAAGATGTTGTTCCTGTCGAGCGGATGATTCCGAATCAGCCTGCGCGCGCCCTCCGTCCCGAGCCCGCACTCCTCGCCGAAGAACGCCACGGCCACCTTGACGTCGTCCTCGAGCGAGAACTTGAACACGTCCACGGCCTGGCTCGGTCTCAGCCTGACCTCCCCGATCAAGTACTCGATCATCGGCCGGATCTCCCTCGAAACGCTCATGGACAGCACCGCCGGGTGCGCGACGACGCACCTCGCCACCTCTCTCTTCGAGAACCCCGCGCCGCCGTACGCGCGCGACGACGCCAGCGCGTCGTACACCGGTCGCGCGTCGTCCTCCGCACTCAGGAGGATCGCCGCCGGGTATTTCGCCAGCGTCGCCGTCACGCCCTTGGCGTCCAGCCGCAGCGTCTCTCGCGCGAATCGCATCATCCCGGCGACGCGTCGCTCGAGCTCATCCGGCCGCGCGTCCGCGATCGCCGCCTCCGCGGCCGCGACGACGTCGCGGTGCGCGCGCACCCCGCGCAGGACGCGCCTGAACTCGGCGTCGGCGCGAGCCTTACCCTCGGTCGCGGGCTGCCCCGGGAGCCGCGCGTCCGCGCGCGCGAGGACGACGACGCGGTCCAGGAGCGCGTCCACTAGGGGATCGGCGTGCGCGGGCGGCGACGACGCGTCCTCGCGCCGCCTCGGTCTCGGCGGGCTCTCGCGCGCGCCTCCGCGAGGCGCGGCCGGTGGACGTTCGAGGGGAAGGTCGTCGTCGTCGTCGACGTCGACGTCGACGTCGTCGTCGTCGCCGTCGTCGTCCGAATCCGAGTCCGCGTCGGACGCGAAGGACGCCGCCGACGACGACGACGACGACGACGACGACGCGGAGACCCACCCGCCGCGGGCGTCGTCCGCGTCGTCGAGCGCGTCGCCGAACCCGACGCGACGCCACGAGACGCTTCGCGCGCGCGATCCGCGTCGGAGCGCGCGCGACGACGCGAGGACGGACCTCGCGTCGCGCGTCTCTTCGCGACGAAGACGCGCGCGGCATTTCGCGGTCGCCAGAGAGGAGGAGGAGGAGGAGGAGGAGGAGGAGGAGGACGACGACGACGACGCGCTCGCGCGCTGGCGCGCGGGGGACGTCGCGCGCGCGCGGCGCGGCGCGAGCCTCGCCCCGCGCGGCCCCGCGAGGGGAGGGCTCGCGTCCACGACGACGACCGCCATCTGCGCCGCGGGGTGTGCGCCGTCGCGCGGTCTCGAGAAGGTTAGAGTCTGTTGAAGGGTAGAGTATACGGGCACGGGGAGGGCGGATGCTGCGTGGGGGCGTGGGCGGGGTCAAAAGAAAAATTTCATAGGCCACCTTGAAAGCGCGAGAAAACATTGAAAGAACGACTTTCATCGGTGCGGATAGCTTGCCACAGGTGTTACAACACTGTTACAACTTCCGATCTTGTCCCCGCAAAACGCGTGCCATACGCGTGAGAAGCGACACTCGTCGACGCACGACCCCGCGAACGCCGATCCGCCCGCAAGACCGACGTCCTCTCTCGGACGCCCGCCGTCAAATCGTCTGCAGGTGCGCACGATTGACCCCGCTCGCGCGTCGACGTCGCCGGGGCGCGGCGACCTTTCGCGCGATTTCTCGGTCTTTCGGCGACCCCTTGCGGTCAGACCCTAAATCTTTCCCGATCCGTACTCGACGCGGACCTCTCCTCTCGACGCGCGCGCGGCCTGCCGGACCCGCCGCGCGAGAAATCGGCGCCGCGGCGAGGCATGGAATGTCTTCCCACCCGCTCCTCGACGAGCGCGAGCGCGCGTTCCCGTTCCTCGACGCGAACCTCATCTCACGAGTACCTTCTTTTTCCCTCCAGTACCTTCTTTTTCCCTCACAGCTCCCTCGACCGACGATGTCCGTCGAAAACTATGAAGAAACACCGCTCCTCGGCAAGAAGCCGCGCGCCACCTCTTCGGCGTGGCCCACGATGAAGAGCATCGCCGTCGGCGCGCTTTGCGTCACCGCGGGCGTCGTCGGCACGCTCGCGACGCTGCGCCTCGGCCACGGCCGCGACGTCGCTTCGCTCGGTGAAGAATCGTCCGCGCTCGTCCCGCGCTCACCCGTGGACCCCGTGCTACCCGGGTACGGCGACGCCCTGGACCTCGATGAATCCAATCTCGGGCTCGTGTTGACCGAGAATGACGAGGCCCTCGCCAAGTCCGAGCTCGGGGGAGTAAAGGCGGTGAAGGATGCGGTGGCAAAGAAAATTCCAGTCCCAGACTGGTCCGTCGGTTATGATTGCCCGCGAGGGAGGTGCAAAGAGGTAAATGAAGTTCCACAACCCTGGGCGGGTGGAGAGGCAAAGGCTGTCATGATTAAACAAAATCTCGTTTTCGTTGGAAAGCAACGCGTCATCGCGAAAGGGCTGATGAAACAAAAACCGCCTCAGCTGCCTATAGTATGCATGGGTTTTTCAGACGGAGCAAAGGCCTTCGACACCTTCGAGGTCGTTTTCTCTGAAATAGGTTCGAGTGTGAAAGAGGAAGTCTTGAAGGCGTACATCGGTGGAATCAAACACGTATTGAGTCCGTTCCCGTGGAACGAGTTTCCGCGAGTGGCGACTCAAGAGGCTTTGACAGAGTGGATCACCAAAGAATTGACATCGAAGTTCGCAAGCAAACAAACTGCACTGGATGCGACCGACAAGTTCGTGGGCAAGCTCGCCGACTACTTTACTTCCGATGTCGTTATCTCGCTCACTCATGGTGCACCCCCCAACAGGGGCAAATTCGGTAAGAACTACATCACGTTGCCGTGCGGAATCTCGGTACAGATGCTTGGCCGGATCTTGCTCCAAGACAAGGAAATGAAGAAACTGTATCCCAATGCCAACGTCAAAAAGGCGGATTGAAGTGACGCCTCGCCTGGCCGTCCGCTCTGCACGACTGCTATGCTACTCGCTCCAACGACCCACATCCCTCAGCTTCACCCCGAAGCTCCTACGTCCGCGCGACCATACTGTACATAAAAGATACGAAGGTACGGAAGTACGAAAGTACTTCTGGAAGTACCTTTGTACCCTCGTGCAGAAGTACTTCCAGTACCTTCGTACCCATTTCGAGCAGCAAGTCGACGTTGCTAGTGTACATACAGTACGTGTATATATATATGAGTATAACACGAGTAATAAGTGAGCTTAATCCCTAAATAAAACGTGTACGGAAGCACGCCAGATCAGCGCGCTCATCAGTTTCGCGCGTCGCGTCGTCGGCGCTCGCGCGCGTCGCGCTCCGTCACAACACGAACCGCTGCACCGCCTCCGCGACGCCGTCCTCCTCGTTACCCCTCTCCAACACGTGATCCGCCGCGCGCTTCACCGCGTCCCCCGCGTTCCCCATCGCGACGCCGCACCCCGCGAGCCGCAACATCCCGAGATCGTTTTCTCCGTCGCCGACGGCCACCGTCCGCGCGGGATCCGCGCCGAGGTGCGCCAAGAGCGTCGCGACCCCGCGCGCTTTATCGTTCCCGAGAGGTAAGATCTCGAGCATGTTGCTCACCGCCTGCGTCACCTCCGCGCGCGGCGGCCCGAACGCCTTCTCCCACGCCGGCCGCGCCGCGTCGATCGCCGCGGACGAGGACGCCATCAGGAGCAACTTCTGCACGCCGCCGGCGCCGACGCTCGCGAGCAACGCGTCCACGTCGTCGCGCTCCTCGCTGACGGGCTCGTGGTACAGCGCGCTGAGCTCGTCCAGCAGCGCGTGCGATCGCAGCGTCACGCACGCGTCCGCGGCGAACGCGGTGAGCGCGACGTCGGCGGGGTTCGTTTTCTTTCCGCCGCCGCCGCCGCCGTAGACCATCGCGAACGCCTCTCGGACGACGTCCTCCGGCATCTTCGCGCGGTACAACGCGCCGCCGCCGCGGCCGTAGACGTCCAACCCCTGGAGAAACACCCCGGGGGTGCGCGGTCCCACGAGGAAACTCGAGAGGTCGACGCCGTGCGTCAGCGCGGTCGCCGCCGCGCGCATCGCCGCGGGGCGCGCCTTCCCCGTCGCGATGAAGACGTCGACGCCCGCGGCGGACGCCTCGAGCAGCGCCTCCGCGACCGCCGCGGTGACGAGGCACTCTGAGGTTCGAGGATCCGCGCGAGGCGACGTCGGGGTGGAGCGCGGGGGCGCGTCAGACGGAGTCGCGAGGCATCGTGAGCGAGGGGTGGGCGGAGAGAAACGCGACGGGCGTGAGAAAAAAAAAGGCCTCGAGGGGACCGGTGGAAGGAGGACGCGCCTTTGTTCAGCAGCGTGCCGTCCAGGTCGAGGACGAGCGTGTCCGCCTTGCGCGTGCTCTTCCCGGAAGCCGACGGCGTGAAAGTTCGCACGTCCTTCGCGTCGGAGGAGGAGGCGGAGGACCCGCCGCGCGCGCCGGAGAGGCTGGTCGAGATCAATCCGCCGCCGCCGCCGCCGCCGCCGTCGTCGTCGTCGTCCAGCATCTTCAACAGCGCGTCCTCCAGCGCGGCCATCTCCCTCGCCTCTTCCTCCCCCTCCTCGTGGTCGTACCCTAAAAGATGCACGAACCCGTGCGTCAACAGCACGCGCGCCTCTCTCCGCGTCGAGTGCCGCATCGCCGCCGCCTGCCGCCTCGCCGCGTCCACGCTGATCACGACGTCGCCGAAGACGACGAAATCGCCGAACGCGTCTTGCGGGAAGCTCAGCACGTCCGTCGCGACGTCCTTGCCTCTCCACTCGTTATTCAGCGCGCGGATGTACGCGTCGCCGCACAGCGCGACGGACAACTCCGCGCGCGTCGTCGTGGGAGAGTACAGGTCTCGAGGGAGCGGCGTTCCGGGAGGCGGGCGAAGGATCCACTCGACGAGCTTCTTCGCGTCGGATCGGACGGCGTCGCGCAGGGTCGCGATGTCGATCTCGTCGTCGCCCGTCGTCAGCGGCGGCGCGGCGTCGTCGCCGTCGCCGTCGCCGTCGCCGTCGCCGTCGACGACGGAGACGTCCACGCGTATCGGCTCGTCGTCGTCGTCGTCTTCGGACCCGCTCGCGACGAGGAAGGGCATCGCCGACGCGTCGTCGTCGTCGTCGTCGTCGTCGTCGTCGTCGAGCCACGCGTCGACGTCGTCCTCGTCGATGATGTCGACGTCCTCCTCGGCGTCCTCCTCCTTTTCGCGAGAGTCGTCGGAAGTCGACGCCGCGCGCGCGAAGAGCGCGCCGCGTCGGCGGCCGAGGCACGCGCTCGACGCGGCGCTCAGACGGCGCCATCGGTCGGAGAACGACGCGGCGTGAGTTCTATACACTGGTCCCCATACGACCGCGTTCGCGTGGTGAACGCCGTTCCTTAAGGACTTTTGCCGTCGTCTCTCTCCGCCCACACCTCGCGCGAGTAAAGGCGGCGCGGCGGGTTGAGACGCGGCGGACGCGCGCGGCGCGCGCGTCCATCGCACGGGAGGGCGCGCGGCGACGCGCGAGGTCAGCATCGCGCGCGCCGCGCACGCGATGCGCGCTGCCATCGTGTGAGGAGCTCCGCTCGCGGAACGTCATTATTTTAGAGTTTGTGTTTTTTTCGTCGAACGCGCCGACGCAGCCATCACAGCCGTCGTTCGCAGCAGGGCTGTCCGCGGCATGCGCGCGGCGACCGCTCGCGCGCCCGCGCCGCCGCGCGCGCCCTCCCACCGACTGCGCTTCTCCACGTCGCTCGTCGCCGAGGACGTCGCGCGATGCCTTCGACGCCCCGTTTCGCGCGGATCTCGATCTCATCGTGACGCCGCCTCGACGAGTCGCGCGACGACGACGACGACGACGACGACGACGACGACGACGACGACGCGCTGCGGCGTCGGCGAGCAGAGGGACAAGCAAGACGCGACCGCGAAAGAGGACGACGCGCGGCAGTACGGCGTCTGGGGCGTCGACGGCATTCGCCAGCGCTCCGCGTCGTTCGCGGCGATGGAGGCGGACTGGGAAGACGAGGTCGCGAAGTGCTGGACGCGCGCGGGCGCGAGCGAGGTGGCGACGCAGCGCCTCCTCATCCTCGGCGCGAAGTGGCAGAAAGGCGCGCTCGGCGAGATCTACCGCGACCCGGAGGCGGTGCGCGCGATGGTGGACGCGCTCGCCGAGCTCCTCCCGGGCGCTTCGCCCGCGAAGATCTTCCACGGCGAGCCCGCCGCGGCGCTCGTCGCCGTCGACCGCTCGTCGCTGTCGCGAACGCTCGTGGCGATTCGCACCGCGGCCGACATCCCGATGTTGGACCTCGCGCATGTCATCTCGCGCGAGCCGAGGTTGCTGACGCGCGACGTCGCGGAGACGTCGCGGACGTGTCGCGAGAGCGTGGCGGCGCTGAGGCGCGTTCTGTACACTGGTTCCCATACGACCGCGTCGGCGTGGTGAACGCCGTTCCTTAAGGACTTCGCCCGTCTCGTCTCTCCGCCCACCCCTCGCTCACAATCCCCGTCCTCGACGCCTCACAACTCCAACTGACGCCTTTGAACTCCACCCCGCCGTCGCTTTGTATGGAACGACCCTCAGAAGCGCGACGGGGTGGCTGCTAAACGACGAGGGCGTCGCCGCCGTCGTGGAGACGTGTCCTTCGATGTTGACGCACGACGGCGACGACGTGGCGGCGGCGGCGGAGATGATGTGGACGGACGCGGGCGGCGCGGGCGGGACGCCGTGGGTGGAGGCGTTCGGGACGAGGGAGACCGCGGCGAAGTGGCGGGAAGGCGCGGTCATGGACGCGTTCGAGGAGGAGGAGGAGGAGGACGGCGGCGAACGGAAGGCGTCGCTGATGCGTCACGTCGTGGACTTCAGCGGGAGAGTGCTCGAGCCCGCGCTGAGACGGGTTGACGTTCGGAAGGAGAAGGAAGCGAACGGGCCGCCGAGCAAGACGCCGTCGACCAGGGGCGTCGTGTACGAGTAATAATTTGTAATAAATCGTTTTCGGTAAATCATCAATTTCAATTCAGCACGCGCGAGAAGAACCTGACGTCGGTTCGGCTACGGCGGATCCATCGCCAAGATGGTGATGAGCAAGATGCTCAGGGTGACCATCGCGAACTCCAACGGCCCCCACTTCCACGGCTCGGGCTTGAACCCGACCCCGAGGAGGTCGCCGACGCTCCCGAGGTCGCTGATGTCCACCCCCGCGCCGATCGGCATCACCGGAGGGAGATCCGTCGCGTCGTAGTCCCCCGAGCTCAGCCACCCCTCGTCGAACGACCCGGAAGAGACGCCGGATCCGGATCTCTTCTTCGCCCTCGCCGACGGCACGTCCGCCTTCATCCCCTCCAGGGAGTCCACCACCGCGTCCGCGAGGTCCGCGATGAACGTCGGGTCCGTGTCCAGCGCGGGAACGCGCCCCCACTTCGTGATCCCGCTCTCCTCCGCGAGCTCGCGATATTCCATGTCGATCTCTTCCAACGTCTCGATGTGCTCGCTCACGAACGAGATCGGCACCGCGACCATGGCCTTGCACCCTCTCTTCTCCCCGAGCTCGCGGATCGTGTCGTCCGTGTACGGCTTCAGCCACTCCACCGGGCCCACCCTGCTCTGATACGCCAGCACGTGCTCGTTGCGGACGCCCAGTCGCTTCAGCTCGTCGACGATGCGCGCGACGCAATCTTCCATCTCCGCCTTGTACGGGTCTCCGGCTTGCTCGACGTAGCTCACCGGGACGCCGTGCGCGCTGAAGAAGATTAAAGGCTCGTCCGGCGAGTCGAACGCGCTGTCCGGTCGCTCGATCTCCTTCTTGATGAGCTTCGCCATGGACGCGACGTACCCGGGTCGGTCGTACCACGAGGGAATCACCGTGTGCGCGACGTCGCGTTGCAGCTGCGCGTCTTCGCTGAAGATGTCCTCCAGAAGACGCAGCGACGACCCGGAGGTGCTGATGCTGAACTGCGGGTACAAGGGCAAGACCACGAGCGTCGTCACGCCGTCCGCCTTGATGGCGTCCACGGCGTCCTCCGTGAACGGCTTCCAGTACCGCATGCCGACGTAGACGTCGGCGCCCACGCCCTTGGACTTCAACGCCGCCTTCAACGCGGCGGCTTGCTCGTCCGTGATCCTCCGCAGCGGCGAGCCGCCGCCGATGGACGCGTAGGCCTCCTGCGACTTGGGCGCCCTGGAGTTGGATAGGATCGTCGCGAGCGGGGACTGCAAGAAGCGCAGCGCGGGCGGGAGGCGGATGATGTCCGGGTCCGCGAAGAGGTTGTACAGGAACGGTTGCACGTCGTCGAGGGTCTCGGGGCCGCCGAGGTTGAGGAGGAGCACGCCCACCTTCTCCTCCTCGTGTGCGCGCGAATCGGCGCGGGCGTCCGTCGCCGCGTCGTCGTCCATCGTGGACGCGGCGCCCGGGTCGATCACCGCGTCGAGGCGGCGCGTCGTCTCCGGGGATCGCGCGCCGCCGCCGTCGATCCGCATCCGCCGCGAACGGACGTCGAGGTTGTTTCGGGTAGGGCATCGGTGACGTCGACGACCCGAGCCGCGAAGGGACGACGCGCCGGACGCCGCCGCCGCGGATCGCGGAGACACGCTCGGGGGTTCCGTCCCTCGCGACGACGCCGCGGTGCGGGAAGACGCGCGCGGCGCGGACGCGGCGGTCGCGAACGTCGTCGCGGAGGACATCGCCGTCGACCGCTCTCCGCCGGCGCTTCGGACGACGAGCCGCCGGGCGCTTTTTCCCTGCTCTCTAAGCCACGTCGATTCCTCGAGCTTCGACGCGGACGGACGTCGGCGCGCGGACGGAGGCCGAGACCGAGGGTTCGATCGAGACGCGCGGCGATCGATGCGATGCGATGGGATCGCGCGAAGGGCGCGGGAGGTCGCGCGGTGGTGCGAACCTCGAGCTCGTGCGGCGCGCGGTGCGCCGGGAGGGAGCGCCGGCGGACGGAGAAGTGATGAAATGGCCTCTCGGTCGGCGCGAGACGCAGACGGCAACCCGCCGGGCCGCGATGAGCCGCGGTCGGCGGCGAACGTTTTTCACCCACCGCTCGGTTTCAACATTTGATCGCGTCTCCCGTTTCAACTGACCGATGAACTTTTTTTAATCCTGTCTACAGGGTACAAGCGCGATTCGTTGAGAATTGCAGCGCCAGACGTTCGTCGCGGGCGCGGGGCGCGCGAGGGCCGAGGAGCGACCGACGTCGCGATGGCGGGTTTCGCGGACGGCCGCCTCGTGCGCGTCCACCTCGCGTGCAAGACGGAGCACGTCAGCATCGACTGGGACGGAACCTACGCGGACCTCGCGAGGGAGTTCGCGGAGGCGTTCGTCGCGGACACGAACGCGCCGCGCGGGTTGGAGCTCCTGGACGAGGACGAGGAGTGCCGCGCGCGCGCGAAGCGCGCGTTCCGTCTGCGCGATCGCACTACAGGGATGTTCCACGAGAACTTCGACCCGAGCGACGTCTGCAGGCACGACGTCGTCACGGTGAACTACGAGAGCTTCCACCTCGCGATGGCCGCGCTCGCGCGGAGGTGCGTTCTATACACTGGTCCCCATACGACCGCGTTCGCGTGGTGAACGCCGATCCTTAAGGACTTTCCCCGGCGCGTCTCTCCGCCCACCCCTCGCTTTCAATCCCCGCCTTCGACGCCTTTCAACTCCAACTGACGCCTATGGACTGCCGCGATGGCCGCTCGCGCGCAGACGCGACGAGATCCGCGAGGAGAAGCGGCGCGAGAGAGAGGAGAAGGACGGGACGAAGCGACGGACGCTGAGCGACGGCACGACGGTGTCGGCGACCCCGAGCGCCGTCTCGGACGCCGAGAGCGACAGAAAGTCGCCGCGATCCCCGCGCGGGGACGGCGCGTCGGTAAAGCAGTTTGGGATCGTCGCGCGCCTCAGCGCGCGACTGCGACGATTCTCCCTCCGGAGTATGTACGCGCGGAAAGATCACCGCGACGGCGGCGGCGAGACCGCGCCGCGGACGCCGACCGAGCGCGCGCGCCGTCCCCCCCACTCCCACTCCACGACGCGAGCCGCGGTGTGGGATCTGATGGACAACCCAGGAAGCAGCGAGAGGGCGGCGGCGGTGGCGGCGTTCGTGCTCTTCCTCATCGTCTACTCCACCGTGACGTTTTGCGTCGAGACGGTGCACGGGGTGTACGACGATAATCTCCCGTACGCGTCGTTTTGGTACGTGAGCGAGGCGATATGCATCGCGTTCTTCACGATAGAAATCGCGCTGAGGGTGTGGGCGTGCCCGGACCGGAAGAAGTTTTTTCAAAACGTGCTGAACCTGGTGGACGTCGTCGCCGTCGTGCCGTTTTACGTGGACCTCGTCGTCGCCGCCTCGGGGGGCGACGAAGAAGTCGTCGGGCTCAGCGTCGTGCGCGTCGTCAGGCTCGTGCGCGTGTTTCGGCTGCTTAAGCTCGGCGGCGGCGCGCTCGCGATGTTCGGACGGACGATGGTGGACTCGTCCAAGCCGTTGGGCACGCTGTTTTTCCTCGTCGCGCTCGCCATCGTCGTGTCGTCGTCGATTTTGTATTTTCTCGAACGCGGACGCTGGAACGAGGACATGCTGTTCTGGGAGCGGCCGGTCGCGTACTGGTGCGACGTCCACGTGTCGAGCACGACCGCGATGAGCTCGGCGAGCACGTACAGCGCGGGCGCCACGTCGGACGACTGCAAGTTTAAGACGCTGGGGGACACCGCGTTCTCGGCTGTTTTTTCGTGCCCGTACCGGTACAAAAAGAACCCCAACTGCTCGGGCGAATACATGCAGAGTCCGTTCGACTCCATCGTCGTGTCGTTCTGGTGGGCGTGGACGACGATGACGTCCGTCGGGTACGGCGACATCTACCCTCTGAGCATCGCGGGCAAGTGCGTCGGCGGACTCACGATGTTTTGCGGCGTGTTGGTCATCGCGTTGCCCATAACCATCATCGGCGCCAACTTCACGCAGGCGTTCAACGCGAAGCAAAACGCGCTTCGGCTGAAGTTGCGCGCGGAGCGGGGGGCGGCGTACCACGGGAGGAAGAAGAAGCGCGCCGCGTGGACGCAGGGCGTCGAGCGCGCTTCGAGCGGGAGGGAGAGCGTCGACGCGAGGAGCGTGCGTCTGAGCCTCGAGTCGTCGAAGGAGGGAGAGGCGCCGACGACGACGCCGCCGCCGACGACGACGGAGTAGGAACGACCAGGGCGCGCGGTAGTACACGTAGCGACGCGTCAATATTATATCGTAGCAGAGGATCCATCGACCGCGTCCTTTCCTTTCTATTCCTTTCCGTTCCGTCCGTCGCGCGTCCATCGCGTCGCGATCGCGTCACATGATCGCCCGCCACGTCACTCCCACGGCGTCCTTCCGCAGCTTGAGGATTATCTTATCGCGCGTCGTCCTCCAACTGGACAGGTCCCAGATCACCGCGCCGAAGGTCCGGACGCAGTTAAACCGCCGCACTGCGGGCGTTTTCGTTCTCAACTCGTCGTCGGCGATGGTCTCCCCGGGGGGATAGTACCCGGTCACGACGATCTCGAAGCCTCGCGCGGATTTCTCCCCGAACGTCACGCGCACGTCCGCGCGCGGCCGCGTCGCCGTCGCCGCGGCGCCGACGCCCGGCAGCTTGAACGTGATCGTCAGAAACGCCGCGCCGTTGTCCTCGAAGTAGTACTCCCTCAGCGGGATCTCGGGGGCCTCGTCGCGCACCTCGCGCTTCAGGAGCGTCCCGCCCGCGGGCGGCAACGGCGCGGGGGTTTCTCGCGCGGCGTCGCGCGGCGGCCGCCGCGGCTCGTGCGCGTAGTAGTACGCGGACGACGCGCTCTTCGGAGGCGGCGACGCGCGAGGCGGCGCCGCCGGCGCCGCCGGCGGACGGATCTTCGTCCCTTTCGGCGGCGGCATCGGCGCGGGGAGGTCCGCGCGCGCGGCGTCGTCGTGATGGTGCGCGTAGTAATACGCGGATTCCGACGGCGGTTTCTGACGAATCGTCGCGCGCGGCGACGAGGGCGCGTCGCGCGCCGCCGCCGCCGCCGACGACGACGCCGACGCCGGCGGCGGCGGCGCCGACGCCGTCGCGGCGGTGGCCTCCGATTGAAGTTCCTCGAGGATCGCCATCGCTCGCGCGCGCGGAAGCGACGCGAACCGCGCGCGGGACCGCGGGCGACCGTACGTTCCGCGCCGCGGGAGGCAAACCGTCGCGAAACAGTATCTCAGGTGCGTTCATACAAAAGTTTTTCACCCATTGCCCGGTTTCAAGATTTGATCGCGTTCCATTTTCAACTGACCGGAGAACTGTTTTTGAGCCGCCCTCAGGCGCGCGCGGCCACCTGACCGCACGGCACTCATCACAACCGTTGACCGAATCCAAATCTCGGACGTGCCGACCCGCGGCCGCCGCAGTCGTCTCGGGCGCGGACGGAAGAGGAACGGACGACCGGCGGCATCGACGGCCGGTCCATCCGCTCTTCTCCGATGGCGCCCAAGGAAGAGCCGCCGAACCTCCACGTCGCGCTCGTCGCGGAGATAAAGGCGGACGCGTACTGCGCGGCGCCTACGCCGGATGGAAAATCCGTCGTCCTCGGCGAGCACGACGGCCCTCTGCGCGCGTACTCCACCGACGACGCGTCGAAGCGCCTGCTCGTGGAGCGCGCGCGCTCGGAGACGGTGAACTGCGCGCTCGTGGCGAACGACGGGAAGGACCTGTGGGTCGGCGGCGCGAGCGGAGATCTCACCGTCTACGACGCCGCGCGAGGGACGAAGAAGGTGAAGCCGTTCCAAGCGCACGCCAAGGGGGTGTGGTGCATGTGTCTCGGCGGGAACGGGAAGTTCGTCGTCACCGGCGGCGCGGACTTTGGCGTGAAAGTGTGGAACCTGAACTGCGACGTGCTGTCCGCGTCGAATCACCACAGCGGCGCGGTGAAGGCGCTGTGCTCGTTCGCGGGGGACGAGAACCACCCGCCCGCGATTTGGACCGGCGCGCAGGACGGAAAGACGTTCCGATGGAGCGACGACGGCGACGGCCTCATGGAAGCGGACGAGGGGTCGTTCCTCAAGGGCGTCGGCCAGAGCGGCGTGAGCGCGATATGCGGCACCCCGGACAATACGGAGGGGTGGGTCGGGTACGAGAGCGGGCGGATACGCGTCTTCGATCGCGCGTCCGGCGCGGTGAGAAACGACATGCAACGCCAAAAGAAAACCATCTCCGCGCTCGTCTCGATGGGCGAGTGCGTGTGGTCCGGCAGCGGCGATCACACGCTCGTGGCGTGGAACACGAAGAGTAAGCTCCCGGTGTACTCGCTCCCGGATCAGGGCGGGTTCATACGCGGCGCGATAAGAGTCGGGTGGTCGATGTGGGTCCTGACGAATAAGAGCGTCAGGGTGTGGGCGGCGGAGAGCAACGAGAACGACCTGAAGAAGCGCCTCGGCGACAGCGAGAAAGAGGTCGAGGCGGGCGAGGAGGCGCTGTCCGAGGCTGCGGAAGAGCTCGAGAAGACGTCGGCGCGAGCGGCGGAGGAGAAGGAGAGGTTAGAGAAGGAGTTGGAAGCGTCCAACGCGGAGAAGCAGAGCGCCGAGGCGGAGGCTCGGGAGAATCAGGAGCGCGCGGACCGAATCGCCGCGGACGCGGAGCGCGCCGCGGAGGCGGCGGCGGAGGCGGCGAAGGAGGCGGACGAGCGAGCGGACAAGGCGCGGCAGGAGCTCCAGGACGCGCTCGACGAGGAACGAAAGCGCGCGAACGACGCCGCGGACGCGGCGGAGGCGGAGGCGAAAGCGGCGGCGGAAAAGCTCTCCGCGGAGGCGCTCGCGAAAGCGGCCGCGGAGCGCGAGGCCGCGGAGCTGAAAGAGCAAGTCGCGGACTTGCGCGCGGCCGCGGAGGCTGGCGGCGGCGAGGCTGCGGAGATGGCGAAGAAGCTGAACGAAAAGACGGACGAAGCCGCCGCCGCCGCGTTGAACGCGGCGGCGGAAAAAGACCGCGCGGACGCCGCCGAGCGCGCGGCCGCGGACGCCGCCGCCGCCGCGGACGCGAAAGAGAAGGCGCTCGAGGAGCTGCGGGATAAGCTCCAGGCTGAGCTGGACGAGAAGACGAAAGCCCTGGAGGACGAGGCGGATCGCTTCGCGGCGATGGAGAAGGAGAAAGAGGACGTCGAGGCGGCGAAAAAACTCGCGGAGGAGGAAGCCGCGGCGGAGGCGGAGAGAGCCGCGAGGGAGGCCCAAGAGGCCGCGGACGAGGCCGCGCGGATCATCGCGGAAGCGGAGAAGACCGCCGCGGAGATGAAGGCTGCCTTGGAGGAGGAGCTCGACGCCGCGCGCCGCGCCGCGGAGGAAGCAGCCGCGGAGGCGGAGAGAGAAAAAGAAGCTCTGAACCAAACCCTCGGCGCCGCGAACGACATGGCGGACGCCGCCGCGGAAGAAGCCGCCGCGGACCGCGCCGCCGCGGAGGAGGCGAGAGAGGAGAGAGACGCCGCGATCGCGCGCGCGGAGGCGTCGGAAGCGGACGCCGCGGAGGCTGACGCCGCGCGGTTGACCGCCGAGGCGAACGCCGCCGAGGCGGAGCGACGCGCCGCCGCCGCCGAGAAGAGAGCGGACGCCGCGGACGCCGCCGCCGCGAGAGCGACGGAAGCGGCGGAGGCCAAGGTGAAGGACGCGCTCGACGCCGCGGAGAAGGCGAAGAAGGAGGCGGAGGAGGCGGCGCGGCAGCTGGAGCGCGCGAAGCGCGATTTAGACGATGTCGAGCACCGGCTCAAACGCGATCTCGAGGACGCGCGGCGCGACCTCGAAGCCGCGGAGAATCGCGCGCCGAAGAAGAACCACGACGAGTTCTTCGAGATGGAGCGCCGCATCTCGAACCTCGAGGCGGAGCGGCAGGTGGCGGAGATCGAGAAGGAGAAGCTGCGGCAGCTGAGAGAGGCGGCGGAGAACCACAGGCTCGCCGCGGAGGCGAGGGCGGCGAACGCCGTCGCCGAGGTGCACAAGAGCCGCGCCGCCATCTCGCGCATCGCGTCGCTCGAGACAGACCTCACGCGCGCGATCGCGGAGCGCGACATCGCGGTGGACAAGTACGCCACGGAGATTCGCGCGGTCAAGGCGGAGAGCGATCTCGTGCACGCGAAGCTCGAGGCTGAGCTGGACCTCGCGTTGAAACAGCTCGATCGAAAACGCGCGAAGAAGCGCGCGCACAAGAAGCAAGCCGCGGAGCTCGCGTCTCGGTGAGACTGCTCCCCGTACGACCCCGTTCGCGTGGTGCACGCCGTTCCTTGAGGACTTTTCCCGTCGTCACTCTTCACCCGCGCTTCCCTCACAACGTTTGACCGCTAAGACGTTCGACTGACCGATCGCTTCACCTACGCAGGCTCGCGGACGCGGTGGCGCTCGCGCAGGACGCCGCGAACGGCGCGGAGCGCGCGATCGTCGCGGCGAGGAACGCTGCGGACGAGGAGACGAACCACGTGCTGTTCGAACGCTCGCAGGAGACGGCGAAGACGGCGGCGTCGGCGGCGGCGGCGGCGTCGAACGCGGCGTCGCTCGCCGAGGCGTTGGAGCGTAAACGCCAAAAGAAACGCGCGTACAAGGAAGCCGCGCGACGGAACGGGGACGACCGCGACCGCGCGCAGGCGGCGCTGTCTAACGTCCAGAAGCTGTACGACGGCGAGGTCAACCTGGCGAAACAGATCGCGGTCGCGACGGAGGAGGCGAACAAACTGCGCGCGCGCGTGCGCGAGCTCGAGGCGGCGTTGAAGCAGGCGATGCGCGATTACAAAGCCCTCGCCGCGGATCTCCAGGGCGAGCGCGAACGCGGCGCGGAGGCGGAGCGCACCGCGGAGCAGACGCAGCTCGAGTGCGAGAACCTCGCGAGCGCGCTGAACGCCGCGCGAGGCGAGCGCATACACTGGGAGCACGAGGCGGAGAGCGCGAAGAAGATGGCGGAGGAGTACCTCGCGCGAATACCGCCCGCGGGGAAGCCGTGGGAGCCCGCGATTCCGTTGGACCGTAGACTCGCCGGATGGGGCGGCGGCGGCCCGGTCCCGGTCGCGGTCCGCCAGGTGCGTTCTGTACACTGGTTCCCATACGACCCCGTTGGCGTGGTGAACGCCGATCCTTAAGGACTTCGCCCGGCGTCTCTCTCCGCCCGCACCTCGCTTTCAATACCCGCCCTCGGCGCCTTTCAACTCCGTCTGACGCCTTTCAACTCCACCCCGACGCGTTTCGACAGATGCCGGATTTGGGGCCGATGCCGGTGTTGGACCGTCGGTTGGAAGGGCGCGCGAGGGTCGTGGAGGTTCCGCCGCGGCCGCCGAATGCGAACGCGAACGCGAACGCGAACGCCGACGCGGCGGAGACGACGACGACGACTGCGGACGAAGACGCGGAGGGAGGCGGCGGGGACGCCCCCGGCCCGCGCGCCGCTGGAGGTCGACGGACGCTCGTCGAAATCAACCCGCCGTCGGATTTCGTTCGTCCGGCGGGGATGTCCACGGATGAAGAGGAGCGATTGCGCGCGTTGCACGAGCGGGACCGAGACTACAGCAAGCGGCACCTGGACAACCGGTACGGGAGGCAGATGTGGGACGAGTACCGGTGATTGTCGCGGCGACGCGCGAGCGGAGCGTTCAGTTAATTTACTTCTCGTCGCGTTGATACGATGCGTAGTCTACGTCATACGCCGACGCGTCGACTCTCCTCCGTAATAGCCCAAATCGACCGCCGCGAATCCGCGAAAGCGCAGACCCCGGAACCCCGGTCGCGATCGATCGATCGATCGATCAATACGGATACCGCTTCCCCTTGGGCATGTACTTGATCTCCGCGGGCACGGGCTCTAACCCCGCGGGCGGGACCGCGCTCAGATCCACCGGGTCCGCGTACGGGTCTTCGAACAACTGTATCACGTAATCCTTCGGCTTGCCCTTCATCTTCGGGTACAGCCGATCGCACTCCGCGAGCACCTGCTCTTTCCTCTGCACGAGCACCGTCTTGCACACGTTTCCGCTCTCCTTCTTGTCCGCGCCCTTGGGGACTTGGATCACGCCGATGCCGTTCCACGTGATGTTGAGCGGGCCCGTGAGCTTCGTGAGGATGTTGTACGTCTCCACCTCCGTGTCCTCTGCGACGACGGACGACGCGCGGCGGGCGAGGGCGAGGGCGGCGAGGGTGGAGCGCGTCGTCAGCGAGCGACGATCGATGGATAAGACCGGGCGGAACGACGGGATGGGCGACGGGGGAGTCTCGCGGCGAGAGCGACGCCTTCGCCGCGGCGCGACGCCGCGAGGAGGGAGGGCCCCGATGGAGGGAGACGCGCGCGTCGCGTCGCGTCGCGCGAGGGAATCGAAGAGGTGGGTGGAGCGGAACGACGACGCACTCGCGAGCCCCGGCCAGCCTTCCGCCTCCGCGGTGATCTCCACCACCTCCTTGTCTTTCTCGTAGTCCGGGTCGAACTCTTTCGCCCACGCGCCCTTCTTGCCTCTGACCACGACGGAGCGGGAGCCGCCGCGGACGCCGCGCGCGGCGGCTCGCGGACGCGCGGGGCGCGCGGTCGCGCGCGGGGCGACGGACGCGGCGGCGGCGGCGAGCGACGTCGCCATCGTCGGCCGGCGCGCTCGAAAGTGCCGATCGAGTGACGTGGCGTTTCTCATCACTTTCTGTTCGTCTCGGAGGGGGTGGACGCGCGCGGCGACGACGCGGGCCGACGCGCGTACGATGCATCCTAGCACGCTGTCATTCACACGCGCTGGCTAGCCCTACGCTCTCTCTCTCTCCCAGACGCGCGCGCCGCTCAAAACTTCGTGCCGTCCTTCTTCGGCGCCGCCTTCGCCGCCGCCGCCTCCTCCGCCTTCCGCTGCGCCTGGAGCTGCGCCATCAGGTCGCCCATCGGCGGCCCTTCCCTCTTGAACGCCTCCTCCTGCGCCTTGCTCTTCGCCGCGCCGTCGTCCAAGACGTGGCATATCGGGTCGCAGTCGTTCGCGTACCCGACGTTCGCGGTCGACGGCGCCGGGGCGGAGAGGCACGCCGTCGTCGCGATTGTCGCGGCGGCGAGCGCGGCGGCGAGGAAGCGCGACGTCGACGCCGTCGACGCGTTATCCTCCGATGTCGTCGTCGTCGTCGTCGTCGTCGTCGCGACGCGAGCGGCGCGGCGCCTCGCGGGGACGCGCGTCGGCGCGGCCGCGAGCGCGCTCGTCGTCGTGGAGATGGCGAAGAGCATGACGCGCGTCGTCCGCGGTGGGCGGTGCGCGCGGTCGAGTGCGCGGACGTCGCGGAAACAGAAAGCGTCGAGAAGAGACTTCTACTTCTCGCCCCGCGAGCTGTCGAACGCGATTCTGTCAGATTCACGTCGCGCGCCGCCTCCGCGGACGCCACGATGGGCGACGACGACGACGGCGGCTTCGTCCTGAACCTCGCGGGGATGGACGACGCGGGCGGCGACGACGGCGCGCGGAAGCCGAAAGGGAACCCGCGGAAGAGGACGGTCATGAAGCCTCCGAGGAAAGGGCGTCATCGCGGGTGGGCGGGGAAGCGCGCCGACATGGTCGGGAAGCCGCGATCGCGCGACGGCGGCGGACGCGGCGGACGCGACGGCGGCGGGAGGACCGGCGCGGGAGGGCGAGGCGGCGGAGGCGGCAGAGGCGCGCAGCCGGGGGATTGGCGACCCGCGGACGCGGACGACGGCGACGGCGGCGACGGCGACGGCGACGGCGACGGCGGCGGCGACGGCGACGGCGACGGCGCCGCCGCGGAGAGACCGTCGTCCTCGACGCGACGGGAAGGACGGCGCGGCGGGAAGGACGGCGCCGGCCGAGGCGTCGCCGGCGGCCGCGGCCGCGGCGGCGGCCGCGGCGGCGGGAAAGGGAAAGGGAACGACCTCGAGGTCGCGGCGATGGACGGCGACGGCGACGACGACGACGACGACGACGGGATGGAAGGCGGCGGATTCAACCCCTCGGACTGGGCGTCGCTCATGCGTCGCGCGATGCGTCCCGTCGCGGACGGCGAGGGCGACGCCGCCGAGGGCGGCGCGAGCGCGAAGAACCCCGCGTCGTTCGCGTCCTCCTCCGCGCCGCTCTCCGCGCTCGCGACGAGCCGCGTCTTCGGCGCGGGGGGGGGGGCGTCCTCCGCCGCGCGGACGTGGGAGGGCGTCGGCCTCCCCGCGGATTTCGCCGCGCACCTCCGCTCCCCGGCGGCGGGGTTCGCCGCCCCGACGCGCGTGCAACAGCGCGTGATCCCGCACCTCTGCCGCGGCGAAGACGTGCTCGTGCGCGCGGAGACCGGGTCGGGGAAGACGCTCGCGTACTTGTGCCCGCTGCTCGCGGCGCTGGGGAGCGAAACGCCGCGGATCGCGAGGGCGGATGGAATGCGCGCGTTGGTGATGACGCCGACGCGCGAGCTCGCGGCGCAAGTGTTGGAGACGGCGGCGACGCTGTCGAGGCCGTACCACTGGGTCGTGTGCGGTGGCGTCGTGGGGGGCGAGAACAAGCAGAAGGAGAAGGCGCGGCTGAGGAAGGGCGTGTGTCTCCTCGTGGCGACGCCGGGAAGGCTGTTGGACCACCTGCGGCACACCGAGGCGATGAAGGCGGACCTTCTTCGGTGGCTCGTGTTGGACGAGGCGGATCGGCTGTTGGACCTCGGGTTCGAGGAGGATCTGAACGCGATCTTGGCGGATCTGAACCGGCGGACGAGCGGCGCGGCGCGGTGCACCGCGCTTCTGTCCGCGACGCTGACCGCGGGGACGTCGCGACTGATCGACCTCGCGATGACGGATCCGGCGACGATCGAGATCGACCCGGAGGAGCCCGAGGTCGTGGACGAGGGGTGGACGGGGAACGGACACGGAAACGGACACGGAAACGGACACGGCGGCGGCGTTTCGAAGGGAAAGGGAAACCCAAACTCGAACGACGCCGACGCCGCGATGAAGGACGCGATCGCCGCGTTGGACGGCGGCGCGGATCTCGGCGCGGAGGACGTGAAGAAGATGGTGATGCGCATGCCGGAGCAGCTGAGGCACACCGCGGTGGAGGTGCCCGCGAAGTGCCGGCTCGCCGCGCTCGCGGGTTTGCTCGCGGGGTGGATGCAGGGCGCGGTCCCGAAGGTGATGGTGTTTTTGTCCTCGTGCGAGTCCGTGGAGTTTCACTACCGCGTCCTCTCGTGGCTCGCGTCGGGCGGGGGCAAAGGGAAAGCGAGCGGCGGCGGCGGCGGCGGCGGCGACGACGACGATCTGCGCGCGGGCGGGTACGAAGTCTTCCGCCTCCACGGCGTCTTATCCCAGCCCGACCGCAGGGCCGTATACCAAGGCTTCGCCGCCGCGACCGCGGGCGTCCTCCTGTGCACGGACGTCGGCGCGCGCGGTCTAGACTTCACCGGCGTCGGCGCGACGGTGCAAGTCGACCCGCCGTGCGATCCGACGACGTACGTGCACCGCGTCGGACGCACGGCGCGGCTCGGGCGGGAGGGCGAGGCGGTTCTGTTTTTGCAGCCCAGGGAGACGGAGTACGCGAACGTTCTGAGCGAGCTCGGCGTGAAGTTCTGCGCCGCGAGCGTGCCCGCGATGCTTGACGTTCTAGACGGAGGGCGCGGCGGAGGGACGCCGCGCGGCGAGTACGACCGGTCGCCGCATTTACACCCCGCGGCGCAACGTCTGCAGAAGAAGCTTCACGGCGCCGTCGGCGGGGATAAAGAGCTCGCGACGCTCGCGAAGGACGCGTTCCGGTCGCACGTTCGCGCGTACGCGACGTTCCCGTCGGACTTGAAGCACATCTTCCACGTCAAACGACTGCACTTGGGGCACGTCGCGGCGGCGTTCGGGCTGAAGGAAGCCCCGGGATTGATCGGGAAGTCCGCGACGAGGGAACGTCTGCAGGCTGCGAAGGATAAGAAGCGGAAAGACGCGGTGAAGGCGAAGAGGGACGCGAGCCAGAAGAGGAAAGCGAAGAGCGCGGGGAAACTCGCGCCGAACAAGGCGCGGAGAGGGACCGTCGTCGGCGCCGCGTGATCGTCCGCTGGTTTTTATTTTAGTCTGATGAGATTTTTTACGCGAGCGCGCGCGACTAGTCTACTCTAGCTAGTCTTCACGACGAGAAAGGCAGCGGACGCGCGCGCGCTCACGCCGTGTGGTTCTTCCACCCCGATCGCGCGTCCATCCCGCCGGCGTTCCTCGCCCCCCCCCCGCCGCCCCCGTCGTCGAAGAAGAATATGAAGTAAATCATAAACCCGAAGAACGCCAACGTCAACACGGTCATCCGGCACTCGAAAACGCCCCAAACAAGCTGAACGCGACGAGGAACCAAAACGCGATTATCGTCAGAAACGGCAACCACATGAGGCACGGGCCGCACAGACACTGCGACGATGGTGGTGGTGGCGTGCGCGATCACGAAGGAGAAGCCTCAGGCTGGATCGATACGTCCGGGAAAAAGAACGACGCGTCTAAAAACTCCGGGCAAAAAAGTATCACCGCCGGCACGGCCATCGCGACGACGAGACACGTGACGAAGTAAAGACTCACGTATGCGACCAGCACGAACGGCCGGGTGATGATCCACAACAGCCACAACCCCGGGTTCCGACTCCCCCATCCCGGGCGGTACAGCCGCGCGTCCTCGACGTCAAAGACGGGGTCTCCATGCGCGTCGTTTTCTCTCGAGCGAATCGCTCGACCCCCCGCGCCGGTCGGGAGGTCGTTCAAGACCAAGATCGCGCGTCGTCCTCGCGCGCGACCGCGTCTTGACGCGCGCAGCTTCGCGACGATGGCGTCCAGCGCGTCCATGTTCTCCAAGCACAGCTGTGCGCGCGCGAGGATGAGGGGTTTCGAGAGAACCAAAACCAAAAAATAAGCCAAAAAAAAAAAACTCTCACCTCGCACGTGGCGTCTGACTTGGCGTTCGCGTACTGCTCCGCGCAGGGGTCGACGTGCGCGAACCCGCCGACGCACGCGCACCCGAGCGACGTCGCGGTCCCGGCGTCGAGCTCCGCGCGCGCGATCCTCTCCATGCATATCCTGCAGTAGCGCTCGTCGTCGTCGTCGTCGTCGTCTTTTTTTTCGGCTTTTTTTCCCTTCTCTTTCTCGGACGACGCGCCGTCCGCGGGGACGACGCGTATCTCCCCGAGCTCGACGTCGACGGCGTCCTCCTCCTCCTCCTCCTCCTCCTCCTCCTCCGCGCTCAGCCGCGGCGGCGGCGTCGACGCGCGCGCGCGCTCGCCCGCGCCGAGCTCGCGAGGTACAGAGACAGCTGCGTTATCTGCGTCCACCGACAGTACCACGTCGCCGCTCGAACCGCGGCGACGAGCGTCGCGACTCCCGCGCGTCGGCGTCGCCGGCGCGGGAGGAGGAGAGGCGGCGGCGGAGGCGGCGGAGGCGGCGGCGGCGGCATCGCGCGCGCGGGAGGTCCAGCCGAACAGCGGCATGCGCGCGCGCGCGGCGGTGTGGCGGGCGGACGACGCGCCGCCGCCGCCCTCGTTGCTCGCGCTTCCGGTCGTCTCCGCGTCCGAGGAAAACAGAACCAGATTCACCGATGAAATCGATCGGTCGGCCGTGCCGACGCCGGGGTCAAATCTGATGATCTGGCGGGCACACGTCACGGCACACGGCACACGGCACACGGCACTTTTAAGATAACGGTGTTTGTCCGCGCTTTTCGCTCGGGCGGCCGCGTCCGCGACGCCTCGGTCACACGCGCGCGCGCGGGACGTCTTCGACGCTCCCCCGGACGCATCGCGAGGGTCGGCGTCGACGCGCTTCACGCGGCGCGCGCGAGAGAGAGGGCGAGCGCGCACTGCATTACGCGTCTCGAGGAATCATCAAGCTAGGTTTCCTCGCGCGAGCCGCCCGTCGTGACTCATGACGACGCTCGCGTCGACGTCCGCGCGCGCCGCCTCGGTCGCGCCGCGTCTCGCGGCGTCTGACCGCGCGCGCCACGCGCCCGCGGCGACGCGCTCCGGCCGCGCGCCGCTCGCGTCGTCGTCCGCGTCTCTCGGCGCGCGCGACGCGACGCGCGCGAGACGGCTCGCCGCCGGCGGCGTCGCGTCCACGTCGGTCCAGCCCCGCGCGGCGCGTCGAGAACGCCGCCGAAATGGAAACGCGCGGCGCGCCCCAACGCGCGCGTGCGCCGCGAGCGCGTCCGCGGTCGCCCCGGCGAACGATGCGCGATCTCGACGCCCGTCGAAGCGACCGCCCGCGATCCTCGCGCTCGCGCTCGCGGTCGCGTCCGCGGCGGGATGGTTCCTGTCTCGAAACACGATGTTCGGCCAAGCCGCCGTCGCCGCGCTCGCCAAGTCTGGATTCACCGCGGCGTTCGCGCTCATCTTCGTCAGCGAGCTCGGCGACAAGACCTTCTTCATCGCCGCGCTGCTCGCGATGCGCTTAGGTCGCGTCGTCGTCCTCGCCGGCGCGACGAGCGCGCTGGGGCTCATGTCCGTGATATCGGTCGCCATCGGCCGCGCGTTTCAACAGATCCCGAGCGCGATGACGACGTCGCTGCCCGTCGGCGAGTACCTCGCCGTCGCGCTGCTGCTCTTCTTCGGGGTGCGGACGCTGAAGGAAGCGCTGGATGCGCCCGAGTGCGACGCGGACGACGCGGCGTCGTGCGGCGGCGAGCTCGCGGACGCGGAGGAGGCGGTGCGCGAATCAGAAGCCGCCGCGGGCAAACGCGGAGGAACGGGCTCCGAGCGAAACGCCGCGTCGAGGTGGCTCGCCAACTACTGGGAGACGTTCACGCTGGTGTTCATCGCGGAGTGGGGCGATCGGAGCATGCTCGCGACGATCGCGCTCGGGGCGGCGCAGAACCCGCTCGGGGTGGCGACGGGCGCGACGGTCGGACATCTCCTCGCGACGTCCATCGCCGTCGTCGGCGGCGCGCTGCTCAGGCGCGTTCTATACACTGGTCCCCATACGACCGCGTTCGCGAGGTGGACGCCGATCCTTAAGGACTTTTCCCGGCGCATCTCTCCTCCTACCCCTCGCTTTCAATCCCCGCCCTCGACGCCTTTCAACTCCAACTGACGCCTATGAACTCCACCCCGACGTTCGCTCGTATGGAACGGCCCTCAGCGAACGCATCTCGGAGCGACAGGTTGGGATCACCGGCGGGGTGTTGTTCATCGTCTTCGCGCTCGCGACGCTCGTGGGCGTGTTTTGAGGGGCGGGGTATTCGCGGGCGTGGTATTCGCGGCGGCGGCGTGCGAATATGGTCGTAGAGAGAAGAGGAGAGAAGAGAGAGGAGAGGAGAGAACCCCGGGGAGGGAGGCGGAGGCGTCGTTGAAAAACAGCGGCCCCCGCGACTGGACGACATACGCGCCGAAGGGCGATCGATAAGGGTTCGGGTTGTAACGATTTGAGTGATGAATATTACGCGCGACGTACGTCGTCATCGCACCGCTCATCCCGCGCGCTCACTCCGGCGGCAGCATCCTCTGCAGCCCCCAAATCAGCAGCACCCCCACGAGCGCGCCGGCTAAGGGCCATTCCATACAAAAATAGTTCATCGGTCAGTTGAAAGGGGACGCGATCAAATGTTGAAACCGGGCGATGGGTGAAAAACTTTTGTATAGAACGCACCTAAGTGCGCGACGTGGTTCACGCCCCCCGCGCCGACGCCGCCGGCGGCGGACGCCATCCGCGCCTCGGAGAGGAAACGCTCGATCACGAACTGGCCCAAGATGACCGCCTCGAGGAGCTTCCTGAAGTTCATCTTCATCTTCGTCAGGACGCTGATCGCGAACAAGCCTGGCGGGACGGACGGACGGACGGACGGAGGAGAGAGGGAGAGGGAGGGAGGGACGGTCGCTCCGGCGTCAGCGGCGGATCGGATCCATCGTAGAGAGAAGACGACGAGACGCCGACGCGCGCCGCGAGTCGAGAGACCGAGCGACGCACCGAACACGGCGCCCGACGCGCCCAGAGAGACGGTCGCCGCGGCGCCCAGCCCCAGCATCCCGCCCGCGGCCTTGGGGAGGACGAGGTACGACGCCACCCCGGCGCCCACCCCGGTGAATAAATACGAGAACCAAACCCCGAACGTCCCCTCCTCCTCTTCGACGATCCGCCCGAAGACGTACAGGAAGAAGATGTTCCCGCTGAGGTGCGCCCAGTTGGCGTGACAGAATATGCTCGTCACGAACTGCCACCACTGCGGGTGCATGTGGTTCAGGTACAGCGCGCGCATGACGGGCAGCCGCAGCCAGTTGTCCGCGACGAACGCGGCGACGTTGACGAGGAGAAGCGCGAAGACGCCGTCGCCGTTGCCATCCCTCGACGACCTCGCGCGTCGCGCGGGCGCGCCACCGCCTTTCATCCCAGCCTGTTTGCCTATGAACTGCCCGGTCGCGCTCGCGGCGTCGCCGTACTTGCGCATGAGGTCCTCCGCGTCGCCCATCACGCCGTCGCCTTTCGCGCGCGCGGCGACGCGGCGCGTCGAGATGGGCGACGACGGCGCGATTTCGTCGACGCGCGTCAACATCGGACGACGCGCGCCGACGGAGGCGACTCGCTTCGCGGGCGCGGGCGCGGGCGCGGGCGCGGGCGCGGTCGACGCGACGCGGGGGGGCGCGCGAGCGCGAAGCGCGGCGGCCGCGGCCGCGCCGGTCGCGGCGAGCGTCGAGGTCATCGCGCGCGGCGACTCTGAGGGACGAACCCCGCCGGTATCGGCTCGAGGGTTGAGAGGGACGAACAGCAAATGCATCTGACTCGGACGATGGGGCTGGGGCGGCGGAAAAACGAATAACAACGAGGTTAACGAACGAGTACGAAAGGAGTCTCTCTCGTCGTGTCGTCGTCTACGTGTACATCTCTACGCTAGTGTGCGCGCGCATCTATTCGTCGCGGCGCGCGCGCGCGGCGCGTCTCAACCCCGGCGCGGCGGCGGCGGCGGCGGGGGGGGATTTCCGAGCATCTTCCCCCCGGGCGGCGGCTGCGGCGGCGGCGGCGGCGGCGGCGGCACCGCGCCTCCT